>Ga0307308_10000266_pt1 | contig 17595 bp, 17 predicted proteins | sample ER_DNA_195_FD_194501 | JGI IMG/M metagenome (GOLD analysis project Ga0307308, IMG submission 194501) | Bulk soil microbial communities from the East River watershed near Crested Butte, Colorado, United States - ER_DNA_195 | ecosystem: Environmental > Terrestrial > Soil > Floodplain | place...
CGCCTATTTTGCCCCCGGTCAAACATCGGGACGGATGAATCTTCGTGAAAAGGTTGTGGCAGGCGGCGATCAACAGCTGGAATGGGCTGGTTGCGGTAACGCAATCGGAGGAGGCATTCCGGCAGGAGATCATTGTTCTCGTCATCGGCGTCCCCCTCGCTTTTTTCCTGACGGCGGATGTGGGCGAGCGTTTTGCGCTGATCGGCGTGATCGTCTTCATCATGATCGTCGAGCTGCTCAACACGGCAATCGAAAAGCTGTGTGACCGTGTTACCCGCGACGACGATCCCGTCATCAAACGCGTCAAGGACATGGGCTCCGCCGCGGTTGGTTTGTCGCTGTTGGCAGCGGGCGCAGTGTGGCTATGGATCCTGATCGAGAAGTTCTGGTTCTAGTGGCCGTAAAGCGCATGCGGCAGCGCGGTTGTGAACCCTGGCGCAAACCAAAGCACTGCCAGCGCGAATAGCTGGATCAGCACGAACGGAATGATACCCACATAAATATGCCGCGTGGTGATCTGCGGTGGCGCGACGCCGCGCAGAAAGAAAAGCGTCGGCCCGAGCGGCGGGTGCATGTACGAAGTCTGCAAATTCACCGCCATCATGATGCCGAGCCACACCGGATCGACGCCCGGCATGGTCAGCAGCGTGGGTGCGACGATCGGCACAACGACAAAAATAATCTCGAAGGCATCCATGACGAAGCCGAGCAGGAACATGGCCAGCATCACACCCAGCACGGCGCCGGCCGCCCCGCCCGGCAGATTCGACAAGGCGCGATGCACCATGTCGTCGCCGCCGAGCGCGCGAAAAACGAGACTAAACATTGTCGCGCCGATCAGGATCAGGAAAATCATGCTGACGATCTGAGCCGTCGTTTCGCAGACCGGCCGCAGCAGCGTAGCAAGAGCCGTCTTGCGTGCCGCGAGCAAAATGGCACCCACGGCACCAATTGATGCCGCTTCCGTCGGCGTGGCGATGCCGCCGAGGATCGAGCCAAGCACGGCGACGATCAGTAGAAGGGGAGCGACGAGAATTTCGGCCAGGCGTCGCGCCATCGCAAACCCGCACGGAGCCTTGGGATCCGGTGGCAGCGCGGGCGATGCCTTTGGGCAGAAAACGGCAACCGCAATGAGGAACAGCAGATACAGCAAAACCAGCGTGAAAGCGGGCACTAGCGCGCCTGCAAAAAGATCGCTGACCGTGAGCGATCGCGGGGCAAAGACGCCCTTCGAGAGTTGAGCGGCTTGATACGAATTTCCAAGTTGGTCGCCGAGCAGAACCAGCACGGTGGCCGGCGGAAATATCTGCGCAAGCGTCGCGGTTGCGGCCACAGTGCCGGCGGCAAGTCGCGGGTCGTAGCCGAAACGCATCATCGCCGGCAGCATGATCAGGCCCATCGTCACCGTCGTCGCACCGACGACTCCTTTGGCGGCGGCTAGCAGCGTTCCGACGATGACCGCGGAAAATCCAAGTCCGCCACGCAGCGTGCCGAACAGTCGGCCCATGGTTTCCAATAGATCCTCGGCGATACGGGAGCGCTCAAGCATCACTCCCATGAAGATGAACAACGGAATTGCGAGCAGGACCTCGTTGGTCATGACGCCGAAAATCCGTTGCGGCAGCGCTCCGAGAATGACGAAGCGCATGACGCCTGACGCGTCGCCGAAAAATGCAAAAATCAGCGACACGCCGGCGAGCGTCAGCGCAACCGGATAGCCCGCCATCAGTGCGGCGATGACGGCCAGCACCATGAGAACCGCGAGAACCTCGGCGAGCGCCATCAGCGAGCCCTCGCCAGGACAGCAGCGGCGCGGATCGCCTGCGCTATACCTTGCAACGCCATCAGCAGCGCAAAGAGCGGGATCAGCGTCTTGAGCACGAAAACCAGCGGCAGGCCGCTTGCCTCCTGCGAATGCTCAAGGATTGTCCAGGAGCGCGCCGCATAGGGCACCGACAGCCGGATCAGTACAATCATGAACGGCAGCAACAAGAGCAGCGCGCCGACAAGATCGATCAGCGCTTTCGTGCGCATCGAAGCATCCGAATAGAAAATATCGACGCGCACATGACCACCGGCTTGCAGCGTCCAGGCTGCCGCCAGCATGAACATCGCGGCATGGGCATAGATCACCGTCTCGGTGAGCCAGACCGATCCGAGCCCGAACAGGTAACGCACGACGACCAGCGCGAATTGCAGCAGTACCACCACCAGTGCCAGCCATGTCGCGGCGCGGCCGAGGGCCGAGGTGATGCGGTCGATGCGGTCCGCAACTGCCGTCATATGCGCAAAAGTCATGGCGCCGATGATGGCACAAAGGCGGGCCTTTTGCTTATAGTGAGGCCATGTCCGAACATGACCACGAACACCACCACGATCACGATCATTCGGAGCTGTCGGAAACCCAGGTGCGCGTACGCGCCCTGGAAACCGTGCTGACCGAAAAAGGCTATGTCGATCCGGTTGCGCTCGACCTGTTGATCGAGACCTATGAGAAGAAAGTCGGACCGCGCAACGGCGCGCGTGTCGTTGCGAAAGCCTGGGCCGATCCAGCCTATCGCGCACGCCTCTTGAAGGACGCGACGCCCGCGATTGCCGAAATCGGCTACGCGGGCCGTCAGGGCGAGCATATCGTCGCGCTCGAGAATACGCCGAAGCTGCACAACATGGTCGTGTGCACGCTTTGCTCCTGTTATCCGTGGCCAGTACTGGGCTTACCGCCGGTCTGGTACAAGTCGGCCCCCTACCGTTCGCGCGCAGTTGCCGATCCGCGCGGCGTGTTGGCCGATTTCGGCGTAAGCCTGCCGAAGGACACCGAGATCCGCATTTGGGATTCGACTGCCGAGATTCGCTATCTCGTGTTGCCGATGCGTCCAGCCGACACCGAGGGCTGGAGCGAGGAGAAACTCGCGGAGTTGGTTACGCGCGATTCCATGATCGGCACCGGATTGCCGAGATCGCCGAAGGATCTGAAATGAACGGCGCACAGGACATGGGCGGCAAGCACGGCTTCGGTCCCGTTCACCCTGAGCCGAATGAACCGGTGTTCCATGCCGAATGGGAGAAGCGCGCATTTGCGCTCACCCTCGCAATGGGCATGCCTGGCGGGTGGAACATCGACATGTCGCGGTTCGCTCGCGAGAACAGGCCGCCGACCGAGTATCTGTCGATGAGTTACTACCAGATCTGGTACGCGGCGCTCGAGCACATGATCAAAGAACGTGGGCTGGTGTCGGATGACGAAGTCGCCGCCGGCCATAGTCTGCGGCCGCCCAAACCGGTCAAACGCGTGCTTTCGCCCGCCGACGTCGCAAAGACTTTGCACCGCGGCGGGCCGACCGATCGCGAAACGAATACGAAAGCCCAGTTCAAGCCCGGCGATCGCGTTCGGACGAAAAACATCAACCCCCTTACCCACACTCGCCTGCCTGCTTACGTGCGCGGCCACGTCGGCACCATCGAGCGCGTGATCGGCTGCCATGTATTTCCCGACAGCAATGCCACGGGCGCGGGAGAGAATCCGCAATGGCTCTACACCGTTCGTTTCGACGGACGTGAGCTTTGGGGGGCGGACGCGGATCCGACGACCAAAGTCTCGATCGACGCTTGGGAGCCCTATTTGGAGTCCACCTGACATGCCGCTGGACCCACGCGCCGCGATGCGCGCCGCAATTGCCGTGCCGGGCCTGCCGCGCGACGCGGACGGTCCGGTGTTCCGCGAGCCCTGGGAAGCACAAGCGTTTGCCATGACGCTGGCGCTGCACGAACGTGGTGTCTTCACCTGGAAAGAATGGGCAGCGGCGCTGGCGGACGAAATCAAGCGCGCGCAGGCGGCGGGCGATCCGGATACCGGCGAGACCTACTACTCGCACTGGCTGAACACGCTGGAGAAGCTGGTGGCGGAAAAGGGCGTGACGACGCAAGACACGTTGCATCGCTATCGCGATGCGTGGGACCGCGCCTGTGACCGCACTCCGCATGGCGAGTCGATCGAATTGCGGGACGAGGATTTCCGCTAAACGCCCATTAGGCGCTCATTCACAATATAACCGGTCAGCAAGGCGGCGCCGAACAAAACGATAACAAGCGCCGCCGCGGTTTCCAGTCCGCGCAACAAAAGCATGCCCACGCCGGGCTTTGCCTTGGCGAACCGATCGGCGAGCCCTCGCGCCCCAACCGCAAGCGTGGCAATGGCCGCAACCGTGATCGCCGTGCCGAGTCCCATAACGAAGGTCGACGCAACACCGGTCCAGAACAACCCCTGGGCCAGGGCGAATACAAGAACGATGATCGCGCCTGAACAGGGTCGCAGGCCGACTGCAACGATCGCGGCGAGACCCCGCCTGAGCCAATGCTTGCCGGTCAGCTCTTGCGGCTCAGGCGCGTGGGCATGGCCCCAGGCGGATGCGTCGTCCTCATCGTCGTGATGGTGAGAGTGCGTGTGGCCATGATGATGGTCTTGGCCGTGTGCATGGTGATGATGATCGTGGGCGTGACCGTCGTGATGATGGCCATGATCGTGCGCATGATGCGTGTGCTGTCCGTCGCGCAATAAACGCAGGAACGCGCGGCCTTTCACCCACAGCAAGCGCAGGCCGATCAACATGATCAGTGCATAGCTGACAATCTCGATCACACGAACGGTGTTGCCCATCGTTTTTGCCGTCGCGCCGAGGAGTGCCGCGGCTATGCCGACAACGGCGACGGCCGTGAAGGCCTGCAGCATTGCCGACGCAAACGAAAGCACGATTCCCCGACGCCAGGTTTCGTCGTTCGCGACCAGATAGGACGAAATGACCGCCTTTCCGTGGCCGGGCCCGGCGGCATGAAAAATGCCGTAGAGAAAAGAGACACCGAGCAGCGTATAGGCCGCGCTGCCGTCAGCCTTGGCGGCGCGGATCAGACCGGACAGCGTGCGGTAGAATTCGGCTTGCTTGGCAAGAATCCAGCCGGCAAAACCGCCGACTTCGGGAGACGCTGGCCCACGCGACACGCCAAATGGCTGCGCGAATGCCCCGTTCATCGCCGCGACAAGAAACAAAATGCACGCGACCAACAAGACATAATGCGTCAGGCGGAGTCGCGGGACCTGCGTCAAGGACAGCGCACCAGAAGTTTATTTGCGAATTGGGCCCCCCAGGCCATCGTCGTATTTTTCTCGTCCGCAGGGATTTCGCTGAGTTTCTTGCCCTCGGCAAAAGTCATTTCACGCGGCAACTGCACATCGAGCTTGCATTTTGGCGCACCGACAAGCCGCGCCGGATCTTGCTTGTCAAAAGAGAAGTCGACAAAGATAGTCGGATCGTAGATTTCGATCTTCAGCTCCTTCGCCTTGACCGGTATTTTGAACGGCAAGGTGAAGTTGAGCGTCAGCACCTGGTCATTGTAATCGAGCCAGTATTCCGGCGTGGGATCGGTCAGCGCGACCTTCGTGCCGTCCGCGGTGGCGTAGGTGAAGTAGTCGAACTCCTTGAGCGATTCGACATTGACCTTCGCCAGCGGGGCCAGCTCTTCGCGGGTGAACTTGCCCTTCTCTTTGCTATCAAGCCCCTGGATGGCAAACGTCGAGAACATGTCATCGAAAGACCAGGCGTGACGAATACCTGTGATGCGCCCGTCGGGCGCATAAACAAGTTCGGTGTGCATTGTCACCCAGACGTGCGGATGCGCTTGCGCCGGAGCGGCGACAAAGAGCGTGGCGAGTGCGACGAGAAATATTCGAAGCATGCAGGGACCATAGCACGGACTGCGGCCTAAACGTGACGTGTTACTTTGTAGCAATAGCTTTTGCGTAAATTTTTCTATCAAACGCCTGCCGCGCCGCCATCGGCGCGAGGGTCGTGCCCGCCTTCCAATGTGCCGTCAGGATGCAGCACTACCGCGCCCGTGTGGCCCATCGTGTCGGAATAAGCGTCCTCGAGCACGGCGACGTCGTGACCGGCCGAGAGCAGGCGATCGAGCAGATTGCTGTCGAAACGTGACTCCATCCGCAGGTTAGTGTGCGTTGAACCCCAAGTACGGCCGAGCAGCCAGCGCGGCGCATCGAGCGCCTTGTCGAGCGGCTGCCGGAAATTGACATAACGCGTGAATACCGCCGCCTGGCTTTGCGGCTGACCATCACCGCCCATTGTGCCGTAGGCCACGATACGCCCATGTTTGAGCGCGGCGAGCGCGGGATTCAAGGTGTGGAAGGGACGACGGCCGGGCGCGAGCGCATTCAGCGATTTCGGATCAAGCGAAAAGCTGGCGCCGCGGTTTTGCATGAGGATGCCGGTTGCCGGCAGCACGCAGCCGGAGCCGAACTCCCAGTAAAGGGATTGGATATAGGAGACGACGAGACCTTTCGCGTCCGCCGCACCCATCCAGATCGTGTCACCTTCGCCGTAAGGCGCGGGCCATCGCGCCGCCTTACGGGCATCGATCTTTGAGGCTTCCGCATCGATGAAAGCAGGCGACAGATATTGATCGAGATTGCCGCTGATCTTGTCAGGATCGGTGATGACCTGGTCACGGACGCGGAACGCGCGCTTTGTCGCCTCGACCAGACCATGCACATGCTCGAAGCGTTCCGCCTGCGCGACACGCAGGCGATCGAACAGCGCAAGGATCATGAGCGAGGCGAGTCCTTGCGTCGGCGGCGGTGAATTGTAGAGCGTGCCGGCCTGCGTCGTGACGCTGAGCGGTTCAGCAACAGTCGCGCGATATTTTTCCAGATCGGCGCGGGTTACCGGGCTCCCGATGCGATCGAGATCGGAGCCAATTTCACGACCCACATCGCCGCGGTAAAAATCGTCAAGCCCGGCACGGGCGAGCTGTTCGAGCGTCGCGGCAAATTCCGTTTGTTTGAGTCGCGCGCCGATGTCCGGCACCTTGCCGTCGGGCAAAAAAGCTTTTTTGAATCCGGCGGCCTTCTCCATCTCCGGCAGTTTCTCCGCCGTCAGCCGTGCCTGGCTTCGCGTCACGACATAACCATCGCGTGCACGCCCGATGGCGGGCGTCAGCAGCATCTCAAGCGGCAGCTTGCCGCCCTGCCCTTTTGCCGCCTCCTGCGCCCGCAGCCACGCGCCGACTGCCGCCGGCACGGTGAGCGCCGCCAATGGGCCGCGTGTCGGGATCTCGTCGTAGCTCGCATCGCGATAGAACCGCTGCGTTGCCTTGGCCCCGGCCGGACCCGCACCCATCAGCGCACGCACGCGGCCTGACGGCTCGCGGATCAGCCAGAATCCATCGCCGCCGAGGTGGTTCATGTGCGGATAGACAACGGCAATGCTCGCGGCCATCGCCAGCATGGCTTCGATTGCATTGCCGCCTTCGGCCAGGATCGCACGCCCATCCTCGACGGCGGCCGCGTGCGGGGCGGCAACGACGCCGCGGCGATGCCCGGCGGAGTGGAGATTCATGCGGGGGCGAAGTCGGTGAGGCCGCGCTTCTTCAACAGCGCATCAACTGTCGGCAGGCGACCACGGAAGGATTTGTAGGCTTCGGAGGGGTCGCGCAGGTTTCCCGCGCTATAGACGTAGTCGCGCAGCCGTTTGGCTGTTACCGGATCGAAGGCGTTGCCAGTGTCTTCAAAGGCGGCGAAAGCATCGGCATCGAGCACTTCCGACCACATGTATGAGTAATAGCCGGCCGCATAGCCGCCGCCGGAGAACAGATGCTGAAAATGCGGCAAGCGGTGGCGCATGACGATCTCCGGCGGCATCGCGATGCGTTCAAGATCCTCGCGTTCGAAGTCCGAGACGTCGAGTTCCGACGTATCCGGCAGGGAGTGCAGGTCGAGGTCGACGAGCGCGCAGGCGGTGTATTCGACCGTCGCGAAGCCTTGATTGAAGGTCCGCGTCGCGAGCAGTCGATCGAGCAGTGCTTTCGGCATCGGCTCACCGGTACGGAAATGGCGGGCATAGCGTTGCAGGATCTCTGGCACCTCCAGCCAGTGCTCATAGAGCTGCGAGGGCAGTTCGACGAAATCACTCGGCACGGCCGTGCCGGCGAGCAGCGGATACGTCACGTCGGACAGCATCCCATGCAAAGCGTGGCCGAACTCGTGAAACAGCGTGCGCGCGTCATCGAAGGACAGCAGCGCCGGTTCCCCTGCCGACGGTTTGGAAAAATTACAGACGTTGAGAACGATCGGGCGGACATCGCCCGAAAGTCTCTCTTGGTCGCGCAACGATGTCATCCAGGCGCCGCTGTGCTTGGAGCTGCGCGCGAAGTAATCGCCGATAAAGAGTGCGACGTGGCGGCCTTGCGAGTCCGTCACGTCCCACGCGTGCGCGTCAGGATGATAAAGCGGCATGTTGACTGGTTTGAATGAGAGGCCGAACAGGCGGCCCGCGGTTTCGAACGCCGCCTCGATCATCTTCTCCAGCTGGAAATAGGGTTTGATCTCGGCTTCATCGAGATCGTACGTCGCCTTGCGCAGTTTTTCCGCGTAGTAGCGCCAGTCGTGCGGCGCCAACGCGAAGTTGCCGCCCTCCTGGGCAACCAATGCCTGCAAGGCGCCACGTTCACCGGCCGCCTTCGCGCGGGCTCGGCCCCAGACGTCGTCCAGGAGCCCGCGCGCCGCCGCCGGGGTCTTCGCCATCTGATCGTCCAGCCGATAGTCGGAGAAGGTCGCAAAGCCGAGCAGCTTCGCCCGCTCGCCGCGCAGGGCGACCATCTCGGCGATCAGAGCCCGATTGTCAGTTGCACCGCCATTCTCGCCGCGCCTGATCCATGCCTGGAACGCCTTTTCGCGCAGGTCCCGACAGGACGAAAACTGCAGAAAGCTCTCGACCGATGAGCGCGCCAGGGTGATCGCATATTTGCCTGGGTGGCCACGCTCCTCAGCGGCGGCACGAGCCGCCGTGCGGGCGAAGTCGGGCAAACCCGCAAGGTCTCCCTCCTCCAGGATCATGGCGAAGGACTTCTCGTCGGCCAGCACATTCTGGCCAAACTGGGTCCCGAGGCTTGCCAGCCGCTCGTTGATGGCGGCGAGTCGGTCCTGCGCCGGTTTCCCGAGTGCAGCGCCTGCACGCACGAACCGGGTGTGATAGCGCTCCAGAACCCGGGCCTGCTCAGCATCAAGGTCGAGCGTGCCACGCCGCTCATACAGCCCGGCAATGCGGGAATAGAGTGCAGGATTGAGGTAGAGCGCATTGTTGTGGCGAGCGAGCAGCGGTGACACATCGCGCTCTATCGCCTCGATTTCATCCGAAGTGTTGGCTCCCGCCAGGACGAAGAACACATTGGCGACCCGCTCAAGCTCTCGTCCGCTCTTCTCCAATGCCGCGATCGTGTTGTCGAAGCTTGCCTCAGCCCGGCTTTGGGCAATCGCGTCGATCTCGGCCCGATGCTCTGCCAGCGCCCGGTCGAAGGCCTGGCGGAAGTGTTCGGCCCTGATCGCCGCGAAGGGCGGCAACTCGAATTCACCGGACCAGCTGGCGAGCAACGGGTTTTGGACGTCTGGGGAGGATGCTGCGCTCATGCCCGTCCATCTAGTCGGAGACCGGGCTCTTGGCGAGGGTCTTGTCGGAGCTCTCGGCGCATGTTCGATCCGCCGCGCCGCGCGAACGGCGGCGATCCTCGCCACATTCCTGCCACCACGGGCGGCCTGCATGCGTGTTCAGTCTGGCCGCTCGGCGCCATTCATTAATCGACGGCATCACCGGTGTCGCGCTCGCGGACAGATAAATCTGGCAGCACGCGGGCCGCTACGGGCTTGATCTGGCAGCCGGATTCGGAGAGATTGCGCCTCGCAAAGGAGACCCGCATGCCCCAGAGCCGCCGCATTAACTGGCTTAACGTCACCACAGTCGTCAGCGCCGCCGTCCTGATTGGCGCCGAGGTGTTCGGCGCAGCGTTCGCCGGCTCGTGGGCCCTCGCCACCTTGTTCGACCTCGGCGGGCTCGGCGCGCGGGTGCTCGACGTTGTGTTCGTGCTCTGCGGCTTCTCCATCATGGCGCAGTTCGTCCGCGCTGCGCATCGCATCGAGCCGTTCACCACGCGCGGGTGAGCGCGCGTCGTCGATCATCGAAAGAGAAAGTTAAGAAAGTTTTTGGGTGCGTCGAACTAATTCTCTTGCACAACGCGAAAAAAATGTTATTTCGGTAATGCCCAATTTCGCACGTGCCTGTGGCCGTGTGTCGGTCGGTAGGTAGCCGGACAAGAGGCCGGCCAGCCGCCTGGAGAGAAGAGCCAACCTCTCCAAGAAATCTGACCGGCAGCCGGAGGCGAAACCGGCGCACTCTGCTCTCAGCAGGGGACGCGGCTTAAAGCAACGACGATCGGGCTTCCTTGGTCTCTGCCGGTCTCCACCACCGGCGCGGGTCACCGAAGAGGCTTGTTCATCTTTGCCGGCCGTGCGGACGGGGATCTCTCCATCCAATCCAAGGCAGCTGAGCGGCAGCGGAGTGTATGCGTTTGCGCGTCCCCATCGCGCGCAGGCGACAAGCTCTAAAGCCGCATCATCAAGGGCCAGAAAAGCCCTTAAGCCGTGGGGAATAGCTCAATGACTGAGCGCATCCGCGAGTTTCTACGCAAGCGTAAAGACGAAGGCCCTTGCCTAGTCGTCGACCTTGACGTCGTTCGCGACAACTACAACGCCTTCGCCAAGGCGCTGCCGGACACCCGTGTGTTCTACGCCGTGAAGGCGAACCCGGCACCGGAAGTGCTGTCCTTGCTTGCCAAGCTCGGCTCCTGCTTCGACACCGCTTCGATCGCCGAGATCGAGATGGTGCTCGCCGCCGGCGCCTCGCCTGACCGCATTTCCTATGGCAACACGATCAAGAAGGAGCGCGATATCGCGCGCGCCTTCGCGCTCGGCGTCCGCCTCTATGCCGTCGACTGCAAGGCCGAGGTCGAGAAGGTCGCCCGGGCGGCGCCCGGCAGCCGCGTGTTCTGCCGTATCCTGTCCGACTGTGTCGGCGCCGAATGGCCGCTCTCGCGCAAGTTCGGTTGCGAGCCGGCCATGGCGGTCGAGGTGCTTGAGCATGCCCTCAAGGCCGGTCTTGAGCCGGTCGGCGTATCGTTCCACGTCGGCTCGCAGCAGCGAAACCAGCACGCATGGGACCGCGCGCTCGCGTCGGCCGCGGCGGTATTCCGGGAATGCGGTGAACGCGGCATCAACCTCACCATGGTCAACCTGGGCGGCGGCTTCCCGACGAAGTACCTGAAGAACGTTCCCTCGGTGAAAACCTACGGCACGGCCATCTTCAAGGCGCTGCGCAAGCACTTCGGCAACCGGATCCCGGAGACCATCATCGAGCCGGGCCGCGGCATGGTCGGCAATGCCGGCACCATCGAGGCCGAAGTCGTCCTTGTCTCCAAGAAGAGCGAGGAAGATGACGTGCGCTGGGTCTATCTCGACATCGGCAAGTTTGGCGGCCTCGCCGAAACGATGGACGAGTCGATCCGCTACCCGATCCGCACCCCGCGGGACGGCGACGCCCTGGCACCCTCTGTGCTGGCGGGACCGACCTGTGACTCAGCCGACGTGCTGTACGAGAAGGAGCCCTACATGCTCCCCGTCAGCCTTGAGATCGGCGACAAGGTGCTGATCGAGGGCACAGGCGCCTATACGGCGACCTACTCGTCGGTGGCGTTCAACGGCTTCTCGCCGCTGAAGACCTATCACATCTGACATCGCCGGGAGCCGGTCGTGCCGGCTCCCCTCACCCCAAAAGCAACGCCCCCGCAGCGCGCTTGGTCGCGCGCCGGGGCGGGAGCGGGCTGAGATGATATCGATCCGCAAAGAACGTCCCCCCGACGTCGCAGCGCGCGAGGCGCTGCTTGACGAGGCTTTCGGCAATCACCGCTGGCGCAAGAGCTCGCAGCGCCTGCGGGATGGCCGGTCGCCGGCCGAAGGCCTCGCCTTCGTCGCCACCGATGGAAAGCGCGTAATTGGCACCGCCCGGCTCTGGACCATCGTGTGCGGCACCGGTCAATCGGCGCTGCTGCTCGGGCCGGTGGCGGTTGCTTCCGATTGCCGCAATCGCGGTATCGGCGCAGCGCTCGTGAGCCACGCGCTTGCCGCAGCCCGCCGACGCGGCCATCGCGCCGTCGTCCTCGTAGGCGACGCACCGTATTACAGCCGTTTCGGCTTCTCAGCAGAGAAGACCGCGGCCTTGCGTATGCCCGGTCCCTTCGAGCGCGACCGGCTGCTCGCCCTCGAAATCGTGCCGGACTCCCTCAAGGGTGCCCGTGGTCCGCTGCGCGCACCCAGCCAGCCAATGCCGCAGCGCCGTCTCGCTGTCTCCGCCGCGTAATTTCTGCCAGAATCTCGTGGACGCCGGGCTAGTTTCGCCCGGCGTCTATTCCGTTTGCGCCAATCCACAGATATGACCAGCCTTTTTGGAGAATGCTGAGATGCCTAAATGGCCAGTGCATGCCCGAATCGACGGGCCCATCGTGATGATCGGCTTCGGTTCGATCGGCAAAGGCACTCTTCCGCTGATCGAGCGCCATTTCAGCTATGACAAGAAACGCTTTGTAGTCATCGACCCCGAGGACAAGGACCGCAAGCTGCTCGATCAGCGCGGTATTCGCTTTGTCCACCAGGCAGTCACTAAGGACAACTATCGCCACCTGCTGACGCCGCTGCTTACGGCCGGCGGCGGTCAAGGCTTTTGCGTGAACGTATCGGTCGACACCTCATCGCTCGACATTATGGAGCTGTGCCGGGAGATCGGTGCACTCTATATCGACACGGTTGTGGAGCCCTGGAAGGGCTTCTACTTCGATCAAAAGCTCGGTCCAGAGGCGCGGACGAACTACGCACTGCGCGAAACTATTCTTGCCGCGCGCCGCAAGCGTCCCGGCGGGCCAACCGCCGTGTCCTGCTGTGGCGCCAACCCCGGCATGGTGTCGTGGTTCGTCAAGCGGGCACTGCTTACGATCGCCACCGATGTCGGCCTGAAATTCAAGGAACCAAAGACGCGCGAAGAGTGGGCACGGCTGGCCAAAAAGGCCGGCATAAAAGGTATCCACATTGCCGAGCGCGATACTCAGCGCGCCAAACAACCGAAGCCGATGAACGTGTTCGTCAACACCTGGTCGGTCGAAGGCTTCATTTCCGAGGGCCTGCAGCCGGCAGAGCTTGGCTGGGGCACGCACGAAAAATGGATTCCGGCAAACGCCGGCAGGCATAAGACTGGCTGCGGCGCGGCCGTCTATCTGCTGCAGCCCGGCGCGAATACACGCGTGCGCTCATGGACGCCAACGGGCCAGGCGCAGTTGGGATTCCTGGTCACGCACAACGAGTCGATCTCAATTGCCGACTACTTCACGCTTCGCAAGGGGCGCAAAACGATCTATCGGCCGACCTGCCACTACGCCTATCACCCTTGCAACGACGCGGTGCTGTCCCTGCACGAGGTGTTCGGCCGCGCGGGCGCTCCGCAGGAAGACGTCCACATTCTCGACGAGCATGAGATTGCGGACGGCATCGACGAGCTTGGCGTGCTGCTCTACGGCCACAAAAAGAATGCCTACTGGTACGGCTCACAGCTTTCGATCGACGAAACGCGCGAGGTCGCGCCCTATCAAAACGCCACCGGCCTGCAGGTCACTTCGGCAGTCCTGGCCGGTATGGTGTGGGCGCTCGAGAACCCGAAAGCTGGCATCGTCGAGACCGACGAGATGGATTTCCGCCGCTGCCTCGAAGTGCAGATGCCTTATCTCGGTCCGGTCATCGGCACGTATACCGACTGGACACCCCTCACCGGCCGGCCGGGCCTTTTCCCGGAGGACATCGACAAACGCGATCCGTGGCAATTCCGGAACGTGCTGATGCACTGAAGGACTTGAACTGAACAACCAAACGGGCGGCCCGGGAGGCCGCCCGTTTCAGTTTTGCGCGTTAACATTCGCTGTCCGCTACTTTTTCTCCTCCTCGCCCGGCTTGGGCGGCGGCTTCTTCGGGGGAGGTCCCGGTGGACGCTGCCCGCCCCCACCTTGTGGCGGTGGCTGCGCCTGCCGCTGTTGCTGCGGTGGCGGTTGGACTTGCCGTTGTTGCTGCGGTGGTGGTCCTGGGGGCGGCTGGACCTGCCGTTGTTGTTGTTGTTGTTGTTGCGGTGGTGGTCCCGGCGGCGGCTGCACCTGCCGTTGCTGTTGCGGCGGTGGCCCCGGCGGCTGCGGTGGCGCCGGCCGCACGACGTTCGGCTGTTGCGGCGGACCTCCCGGCGGACCGCCAGGTGCAACGCGCTCGCGATGTTCTTCCCGCTGAGGTGGTGATCCTTGTGGTGGCTGCGGTGGCTGCACCTGCCGCTGTTGCGGCGGCGGAGATCCCGGAGGTGGTGTCGGCGGCGATGCCTGCGGCGGGGTCGGCCGTACAATGTTCGGCTGTTGCGGCGCAGGACCACCGGGCGGCGGGCCGCCAGGCGCCACGCGGTCGCGATGGTCTTCGCGTTGGGCGGGAGCTGTTGACGACGGTGGTGCCGAAGGCGGAGGCGTTACACCTTGAGCCGCGCGCGGCGGATTCGTCCCTAGTCGCCCCGGCTCATTCTTGCCGAGCGGCTGCGGTGCGGTAACAGCCGCGCTGGGCTGGATAACACTTGTCGTGCGCTGGATAGAAACCGGAGGCAAACGCGACGGTGGACCCGCGACGGGCCGTCCCGGACCGCCGGGACGACCAGGTGGTCCGCCCGGCTTTGGACCACGCAGCTCATCGCGCCTGACCTGCACAGCACCCGACACGCCCTGCGTTGAGGCAAAGACTCGCGGACGCACGCGATAGGTCGCGACCGGCGCGCCGCTCACGCGGGCAACAAAGGCCGGCGAGATCCCCGGATTGACCGCCAGCCGCGCTCCATGCACGACAACGGTGCGATTGACGATATTTGTGGTGCGCAGGATGACCGAGCGTCGATACACGGGCACGGCGTATGTGCGCACCCGCGGTGCAGCCAAATAGCGGCCCGGTACAAAGACCCAGTATGTGGGCTCGGCCTCGTAGACGCCGACCAATTCGTCCGGCGGCAGCGGGGCCCAGCCGACATATTCGTCGCCGTAGCGCCAGTTCACCCACGCCGGCGCCCATTCGTCGCCTGGCACCCAGAACCAACCGAAGCCGCCCTCGAATGCCCAGCGGCCGTAGTGATAGACAACCCAGCCCCAGTTGGCCTCGACATCGTCCGAGACCCAGTACCAGCCCCAATCGTCGGTGTAGACCCAGTGTCCATATTCATATGGCCGCCAATCCGGTGGGATGCCCGCAGGCACCCAGACCTCGCCGAAGCGTGGATGTGGACGCCACGTGCCGTATTCCTCGAGTGCAATCTGGGCATCCTCGGAAATCTGCGCCTGCGCCGGCGCGAGCGCGATCGGAGCCACCAACACGCCAAACACGATCGCGGCGCTGGTTGTGATGGCAAGAATCGCGCGGCGTATCCTCCAAATGGACGCCATATTTTGTTCCCTTGTTTGTTTGGCTTCCACAGTCGCAAGACAAGTGCGACAAGCGGGCTTGGTTCCGAATCAATTTCCTACAGGCTAGTGCCGCGGCAAGAGCGCGGGCAATGCGTCATAGTGAGGGCATATGGGGCGATCACAAGGCGATGAGGCCCGCGTCGCCTGATTCTGTGCCAAAGGCGAGTGCCCGGCCTGTGTCATTCCAGGCCAGCGCGCTCACAGCCTGTCCGTCGGCGTCCCGTGCAAGGATCAACGCGTCGTCCTCGCTGCGCACCAATCTCACCGCGCCGTCGGCATAGCCCACAGCCACCACGGGCTGCCGCGGATGACAAGCAACAACAGCGACACGCGATTCGGCGCGCGCCAGTAGTTTCGGCTGCCGTCCCATGGGACCATCCTTGCCGTCGAACGGCCAAAGGATCAGCTGCTCGGAGCCGGACGTTGCAAGAAAATCGCCCCCCGCGCTCCAGCTGAGCGACCGCACGCGCGCGGAATACCCCGACATGCGCATGTGCTTGCCGTCGACCAGCCGCCAACCATGCAGCATCGGCTCCTGCATGGTGGTCATCAGAAATTTTCCATCCGGGCTGATGGTCACCCCGAGATGTGAGCCCTTCCATTCAAGCCGCTCGGGCTGAGCGCCGGCCGCGTTTGGAAACCAGAGCGTCGCGCCATTGTAATGCGCGATGGCAAGACGCAAGCCTTTCGGCAGAAAGCAAAGGCCTGCAACGGTTGACGAGGCCTCGAATGTGCGCAATTCGCCTTTCTTTGTGCGGACATATGCGGTTTTGCCGGCCGACCAGGCGATGGCGCCATCCGGGCCAATAGCGACGTTATCGATCCAACGTTTCTTCTCGTCGGTGGCGAGTATCCGATGCTCGCCATTCAACCCGGTTTCGCCGACATGGCCATCGTCGCCCCCGGTGATGATACGTACCCCATCGGAAGCGCTCGCGAGGATGGCGCCCGCGTGCACCGGGACGCGGTGTTCAGTTTCTGCGACGAACAGCAATTCCTCTTCACCAAGCACGAACACTGCTGTCGCGCCAAGGAAGTGCACGCCGACGATCGGCGCACCAGCATTCACATGGTGCGTCCGGTCGGCGAGTGAAGGAATGTGGGCCGGCGTGTCGCTCACGTCAGGCGATGCAGCTTTCGAAGCCCTGCCGGATTCTGTCTTCGGGCAGGTTGCGGCCAATGAAGACGATGCGGCTGTCGCGCTTTTCGTCCGCACGCCAGGGACGCTGGTGATCGCCATCGAGGATCATGTGCACGCCCTGAAACACGAAACGCTCGGGATCGTCCTTGAACGACAATATGCCCTTGCAGCGCAGGATATTGGGACCATCCTTGGCGACGAGATCCTGAATCCAGGGAAAGAACTTGTCAGGATTTAACGGCTTGTCGGTTTTTATCGAAACCGATTGCATCTCCTCGTCGTGATAATGCTTGAGGCCGTTGCCGTGATGATGACCATGGTCGTGATGGTGATCATGGTCATGGTCATGGTCATGATCATGATGATGCTCATCCGAGTCCAGGAACGATGGCTCGATATCAAGAATGCGCTCGAGATCGAAGGCGTTGCGGCCGAGCACCTCATTGATATCGATCTTCGCGCGCTCGGTACGGTGCAGCCGCGCGTAAGGATTGAGGCCTCGAATGCGCGCTTCCAGTTCGCGCAGATCCTCCGGCGTCACCAGATCGGTCTTGTTCAGCAAAATGACGTCCGCGAATGCGATTTGGTTCTTTGCCTCCGGCGCGTCCTTGAGTCGGTCCGCCAGCCACTTGGCGTCGGCGACCGTGACAACGGCATCCAATTTGGTCTTTGCGCCGACGGCCTCGTCCATGAAAAACGTCTGCGCCACCGGCGCAGGATCGGCCAGACCCGTCGTTTCCACAATGATCGCGTCGAACTTACCCTTGCGCCGCATCAGGCCGTCAATGATACGCACGAGATCTCCTCGCACGGTGCAACAGATGCAGCCGTTGTTCATCTCGAACACTTCCTCTTCGGCGTTCACCACGAGATCATTGTCGATGCCGATCTCGCCGAACTCGTTCACGATGACGGCAAATTTCTTGCCGTGCGGTTCCGACAGGATGCGATTGAGAAGTGTGGTCTTTCCGGCACCGAGATAGCCGGTCAGGACCGTGACGGGTATTTTTGAGGCTGAATCAGGGGCAGGCATTAAGGACTATCTCTCC
>Ga0307308_10000268_pt1 | contig 17559 bp, 16 predicted proteins | sample ER_DNA_195_FD_194501 | JGI IMG/M metagenome (GOLD analysis project Ga0307308, IMG submission 194501) | Bulk soil microbial communities from the East River watershed near Crested Butte, Colorado, United States - ER_DNA_195 | ecosystem: Environmental > Terrestrial > Soil > Floodplain | place...
CCCGAGTGGTGACCAGACTTCGAATGAGGGATTCGTCTCGGCAATGCGGAACGACTCGAGCAGGAATCCCGTCAGGGCGAGGAGGAAGAGGATCCCGAGGAAGGTCCAGTCACCGATCACGTACAGACGGCGGCCGTCCTCGCCTTCGGGCCGGTCCGGGCGCCAGTAGCGCAGCCGAAACGGCTTCTGGATTCCGCGCTTGTAGGCCATGATCGCCAGCCCGACGATCAAGGCAGCGCCGAAGACGTCGAGAAAGAGCGAGTACACCTTGTAGAACTCGTTGCGGAAGAAATCCCAGCCCAAGACCGGCTTCGCGAAGTCGTCCTGGAAGCCGAGGATGGCGGTCCCGATGAAGAGGACGACGAAGCCGTAGAAGATCATGAAGTGCCCGGCGCCTGCCACCGGGTCACGCCGCTTGATCCACGAATGCGTGAGGACGACGACCGCCGCGCGCCGCAGGCGCGTGAGCGGTCGATCGAACTGGAAAGGACCACGTCCGCGCCGGTACTTGAGGATGAGTCTCACGACGCCCCAGACGAAGATCGCCGTGGAGACGGCGATCAGGAAGTACCAGAAGACGATCTCCCACGTCGAGAGGCCGGCGAACGTCGAGCGGGTCGGCGTCAAGAGAGCTTCTCGAGCTCGGCCGCGACGTCGAAGAGATCAGCAACGGCGCCGAAGTGGGCGACGTTGAAGATGGCTGCCTCAGGATCCGTGTTGACCGCGATGATCGTCCCACTCGTCTTCATGCCGGCCAGGTGCTGGACCGCGCCGGAGATCCCGAGTGCGAGATACACCTTGGGCTTGACCGTCTTCCCGGACTGGCCGACCTGGCGCGCATTCGGCATCCAGCCGGCGTCGACGAGTGGACGCGAAACGGAGAGCACGGCGCCCAGCTTGTCGGCGAGCTGCTCGAATTGCGGAATCGCCTCCTTGTCGCCGATACCTCGACCGACCGACAGCAGAAAGTCCGCAGTGGTGATGTCGACGTCGCCGGCGGCCGCCTCTTCGAACTCGAGGTGGCGTGCGCGAACTGACGGGAGCTCAACCGCGAACTCCGTTGCCGATGCATTCCCACCGTCCGCGGCGGGCGCGAACGCGGTCGGCCGAACCAGCAGCAGCACCGGGCGATCCGCGGGGAACTCGAGCTCGGCGTCGACCTTGCCCCCGTAGAACGAACGCGTCGCAATCACCGCTCCAGCGTCCAGTGCGAGCCCGTGCACGTCGCTGGCGAAGCCCAGGCCGAGCTTGGCGGCGACCGCCGGTCCGTAGCCCATCGAGTTGACGGTGAAGCCGAGCACCACCGCGCGCGGCTGCCGATCCGCGATCAGCGCCTCGAGCGCGGCCTGGTAGACGTCGTTCTCGAACTCCTGCCGGCCGAGGGGGACGTTGACCATCTCGTCCACTCCCTGGAAGCGCACGTCGAACTTGGACGGGTCTGCCGCGATCACTGCGACCGTGACCGGCCCGCCGAGCTGCTGCGCCGCCGTCACGAGCTCGCGGGTGAGCTCGCGCAGCTCGCCCTGCAGGTGTTCGGCGACGATCAGGGTGCCGTTCATCGGCACGCAGTCACTTCAGCCGCTCCTCGACGATCTCCCTGATCCGCCGTGCGATGTCGGCCGGGCCACCGGCCAAGATCTCGGCCCCCTCACCCTTTGGCGGCGCGAACATACGGCGGACCCTGTAGGCGGGCTCGCCCTGCTCGGCCGGCGACACGACCTCGATCTCCTTCTGCTCGGCCTGCTTGATCGCCCGCAGGTTCGCGTAGCGGGGCTGGTTGATGCCCGTCTGAATCGTCAACAGCGCCGGTGTATCGACCTCGGTCAAGTCGATGAGGCCGCCCTCCAGCTCACGCCGGACCGTGGCGCGGCCGGCACTCGGGTCCCACTCGATCCGCGTCACGACGGCGACACACGGAAGACCGAGGAGCTCGGCGAGCGCCGTTCCCGTCGCCGCCTGCACCCCATCGCTCGACTGCACACCACAGAAGACGAGATCGGGCGATTCGCGCTGCACGACAGGCGCGAGCAACCGCGCAACGGTGATCGGATCGGCCGACCTCGCGTAGTCGACCCGGATCGCGCGGTCGGCTCCCATCGCGAGACAGCGTCGCATCGCAGCCTCGACCTTCTCGTCGCCGACGGAAACGACGACAACTTCGTCTCCCTCGCCACCGAGCCCCTCCCGGATGCGCAGTGCCTCCTCGGTCGCGCACGAGTCCCACTCGTTGAGCGCGAAGTCGAGGTAGTCCGGATCGACATCGCGCGCATCCGCGGTGAACTCGACCTCGTCGCCGAGAACTGCGACCTGCTTGACGCAAACGACGATCTTCACGGCGCTAGGCCGCCTGCCGCGCTTCTATGCCAACGCAAGCTCGCGCTCGATCACTCGCCGCTCACGGATGAACGGCTTCGGAACCTCCGGGTTCTCAGAGTCGATCTCGCGCGCGAGGCGATGGCCGGAGAACACGCAGTCGGCGATGAGGCGGGGAGCTTCGCAGTCGCCGATCCGGTAGCAGCCCGTGATCCCTTCCTCGCCGAGAGCCTCGAAGCCGATGCGGTCCTTGAGCTCACGATAGAGCGCTTCGTCTGAGCGACGCTGCGTGACGAGCACAACCGCGTCCGCCTCCCAGGTTTGCTCGTGCCCCTCTTCGTCGTACACATGCGTTGCCGTGACAGAGCCCTGCTCGATCCGGCTCGGGATGTGGTACGGGACGATGTCGACCCCGAGCTTGTGGAGCTTACGGTGCTGGTTCGGCGCCTCGAGGGTGAAGTGCATGTAGGGCGCGATGTTGCCGAGGTGCGTCATCAGCGTGACCTTCTTGCCTTCACTCGCCAGCTTCTCGGCTAGTGACACGCCCATGAAGTAGCCGTCGTTGTCGACGATCACAACGCTGTTGCCAGGAGCCTCCTTGCCGTCGCGCATGATCTGCTCAGGTGTCAGGCACCAGGGCTGAGCCGCATCGGCGCCGGGAATCGTGTCGTGCGTGCAGCCGTTGAGCCCATCTGTCGCCCAGTACGCACCGGTCGCGATCACGACGATCTCGGCCCCGTACTCCTTCACTCCGTCTGCGTCGAGTGTGGTGCCCGGCACGAACTCGACGTTGCTGAGCTTGTCGATCTGGATCTTGCGGTAGTTGACGAGGCGGGCCCACTCACCGAGCCCGGGCAGCTGCGGGATCCAGCGCATGATCCCGCCCATTTCCTCGTTTGCCTCGACGAGGTGCACGCGCCGCATCCCCCGCTTGCCGAGGATCATCGCGCACTCCATCCCGGCGGGCCCCGCACCCACCACGAGCACGTCGTTGTCGGCGTTCTCGGCGGGGTCGAACTTCTCCGGGTGCCAGCCGCGCCGGTACTCCTCGCCGGCGGTCGCATTCTGCGTGCAGATCAGCGGCGGACCGCCGATCTCCCACCGTGAAATGCAGATGTTGCAGCCGATGCATTCGCGGATGTCGTCGAGCCGGCCTTCATCGATCTTCCTCGGCAGCCACGGATCCGAGATCGACGGGCGGCACGTCGCGATGATGTCGAGCTTGCCGCCGTTGATCGCCTCGATCATCAGGTCCGGACTCGTGAAGCGCCCGACCCCGAGGACGGGCTTCTTCGAGACCTTCTTCACCGCCTCCTGCCAGGGCAGCATGCGCCCGGAGGGGTAGAAGCGCGACGGTGTCGCGTCTTCGCCCCACTCCGAGATTCCCGAGACGTTGATGTCCCAGACGTCGACGATGTCGTCGACGAGCTCCACGAACGGGAGGCAGTCGCGCTCGAGCTGCGTGCCACTCTCGCCCATGAACATGTCGGTCGACATGCGCACCGCGATCGCGGTGTCGTCGCCGACGGCCTCTTTGAGCTGCTCGATCGTCTCTCGCCAGAAACGGGCGCGGTTCTCGAACGAGCCGCCGTACTCGTCGGTGCGCTTGTTGTAGTACGGAGTCAAGAACTGCTGCGGCAGGTACGAGTGCGAACCGTAGGCGTAGACGATGTCGAAACCGGCCTCACGTGCGCGCTTGGCGGCGTCGACGTAGAGCTGCTGTACCTGGCGGATGTCGTCCTTGTCCATCTCCTTCGGATACGTGAGGTATTCGAAGTCGCTCGGGATCTGCGAAGGTCCGCGCGGCACGCAGCGTGACTCCATGCAAGGCGCGTGCGGCCCGCCGTACCACAGCTCCGCGGCGGCGAGCGCGCCGTGCTCGTGGAGCATGTCGCACATGACGGACAGGTTCTTGATGTCATCGTCGTCCCAAAGCCGAGCGGAGACGCGATGCGTGTCGTCGGACTCGGGCGAGATCGAGCAGTACTCGGTGCAGCAGGCGCCGTAGCCGCCCTCCGCCTTCATCGCACGGAAATACGCCTGACTGAGCGGCTTCTCGGACCCGAAGCCGTTGCAATGCGGGATCTGGTAGAAGCGGTTCTTCATCGTCTTGGGACCGAGCTGGATCGGCTCGAAGAGGATGTCGTACTTCGGGTCACGCGCCATGTCGCAAAGCCTCCTTTGCAGACGACTGAGCCGATTCTCCCAACGGCGCCGCCCGGGTGCAAACGAGAAGGGGCGGCTGCAGGCCGCCCCCTCTCTCGGAGGTCGATGTCAGATCGCGGGGACCGCCGGGGCTTCCGGAGCGGGCGCTTCGTCCGGCACTGTCGGTGTCTCCTCGCGCCAGTGCGGCCGCTCCTTATCCTGGACGATTCGACGGAACAGGAAGAGAAGCAAGGAGATGGCGAGGACGGAGAACCCGATGATCTTCTCCTTCGTGCCGCCGTAGAGGGCCCCGCCCCCGGCGATCTGGAACCAGCCGATGCCGACGACGCTGAAGAGAGCGAAGGCGGCAAAGAGCACGACCGCGATCGGAACCCAGTACGAAGGAAGCTTGATCGGCCGCGGCCAGTCCGGGCGGTCCCTGCGCAGCAGGACGAACGCGCCTATGGCGAACATGTTTGCGAGCACGTAGCCGATGTTGCTCGCGACGAGGATGCCGAACAGGTTGCCGACGAAGAGGACGAAGAGGATGTTGATGATCATGTCGAGCGTCATCGCGTTTCCCGGCACGTTGAAGCGGTTCAACCGCCCGAGCTCCTTGATGGTCAAGCCGTCCTTCGAGATGCCGAACAAGGCGCGACTCCCGTCAGCAGTCGCAGTGTTCATCGAGAGGATGAAGCTCGCGCACATGACGACCACGAAGAAGTTCCTCGCTCCAGAGCCGACGAGCTTGTCGAGGGCGCCGACGTAGTCGTACGCCCCCACGGTCTTCTCTCCGACGCCCCCGGTCAGCGCGACCGGCACCAGGGTGTTGATGATGAAGATGAAGGCCGCCGACGAGAGCAGCGCCTTTCTCGTGTCGCGAACGGTGTCCTTGTATTCAGGCGCGAAGGTCGCGGCGGCTTCAGGAGCCGTCGACCACATCATGACCCAGATCCAGACCAAGGCGAGCTGCCAGCCACCCCAGGCGAGGCCGGGGTCGTTGAGCTTGTAGTGGAGGTTCGAGGAGTGGAAGTCGCCGTTCAGGAACGGCAGCAGCGTGAAGCTGAAGAGCGGGACCAAGAGCAGGATGCCGGCCAGATAGTTGAACGTGACGGCGATCCGCGTCCCGAAGATGTTGAAGAGCCAGACGGCGATGATGAGGCCGATGGCGATGAAGTGCTGAAGCCCGAGATGGACGCTGCCGATGCTGAAGTACCCGTTGTCGAGCTTCGCGCCGCCGAAGGCGTACGTTCCGAACTTCTCGTGTGGGAACCAGGCGGCCTGGGCGATGTAGCCCGTGAACAGCCCGAGGTACGACAGCACGACCGACCAGCCGATCCAGTAGCCAAACGTCGCGACAGGCCCGATGAGCGTCGTGTATCTTCGCCAGCCCTCGTTCGCATAGATCGACACCCCGCCCGACTTGTGCGGGAACATGGCGGCGAGCTCCGAGTAGAGGACGGTGACGGGGAGGACGATGGCTGCCGTGATCCCCCAGATCATCATCGCGCCCCAGCCGCCCATATCGAGCACTGAAAAACCGAGCGATCCCAGCAGGAACCCGGGATTCGCGAGGCAAATCACGAACCCGTCGTACCAGCGAAGCGTCTTCAGGAGCTGGCGCTCCTCGACGACTGCCTCAGCCACGCTCTACCTCCTTCTCGTCGGCCAAGCCGCAGGCCGGTGTGGGCCCCACGCGCGCGAACGTAGCACCTGTTCGAGACAGTTTCAATGGACACCGGCGACACTGAGCACATGGACGCGCCGTACAATCCGTCCAGGATGCGGAAGCCGCCGATCACGATCAAATGCGAGTGCGGGGAGACGAGGGACGTGTCCTACGGCGAGCGGTGGCGCTGCGAGCGCTGCGGGCGGTCGTGGAACACGCAGCAGATTCCTGCCGAGGAGTACGCGGGCCTGCTGCGACGGATGAGGCGCCACAAGCTCGAGGTGCTCGCCCTAGCGGCAATCGCGGCGGCCGTCTTGATCCCGCTGATCGTCGTCAGCTCGCGCTTCATCCTGCTGGTTCCGGCGGTGATGGCAGCCTGGCTGTTCTTCGTGGTGCCGTTCTGGCGACGCAGATACCGGCGCACGGCGCGAGACGCTCCGCGCTGGGAGCTCCACCCCGAGTAGGATGCCGACTCTCCGTCGCAGCGGTCCGCGTGACGACGTATCGCACCTCTCCGCCGCCGGCCGGCCCGTTCTTTTGGCCACGCTCGACGTTCCTTTCGCCGAGGATGCGACCGCCTTCGCAGTCGACTCGGCCGTCGAGACTGGGCAGCCGCTCGTCGTCGTCAACGCCGCCGAGGTCCCGCCTACGGTGTCGAGCTTCCTCGGGTACGGCTACATCGAGAGGCAGGACCTTCAGGACGAGCTGCGCAAGCCTGCGGAGCTTGCCCAGTCACTGGCCGTGCAGGTCGAACGGCTGCGCGTGTGCAGCCCCCACCCGATCGACGCGCTCCTGGAGATCTTGGCCGAGCGCAACCCGGGCTTGCTTGTCTTCGGGCCCGACCGGTCGCGGCTCAAGCCGCGACGGTACCGCCGGGCGGTGAAGAAGCTCCGTGACGGCGCCACCTGCCTCGTCTGGCTGGCCGACTAAGGCGAATCGAGCCAGGGGGTGCGGCGTCCGTCGCGCGTCCAGACGATCGGGAAATAGGACTCGTCCATGGCAGTGTCGTCGGCGCGACGATAGCGCGAGTACACGGGGTCGACATGCTGGGGGTGGAACTGTGCGTCGGCGCGACCGAGGTGGGAGATGAGAGCCCGTCGGTGAATCGAGGCCGTGTTCGGCCCGGAACCGTGAAAGGTGTTGAAGTGGTGGAACGCCGCTCCGCCAGCCTTCACCTCCAGCGGGACGAGACGCAGCTCCTCGCCTGACGGCACAGCCCGCTTTACCGGGGCGAGCCAGTCTGCGGGCGCATGGAACTCACCTCTGTTCTCGGGGGAGCGCGGCCATTGATGCGAGCCGGCCGCGTACGTGATCGTGCCGGCCTCCGCCGAGGTGTCGTCGAGCGCGATCCAGCACGTGATCATCTCCGGCGGCACGATGTAGTCGAGGTAGCTTCCGTCCTGGTGCATGCCGAGCGACTTCGTGCCTGGCGGCTTCCAGATGCAGTTGTCCTGGACGATCCGCACCCCGTCCCATCCCATCAGCGCTGCAGCCAGCCAGCCCGTCCGCTCCGAGAGCACCTGGGCCGCGATGCGTGAGTCGGCCTTCCAGCCGTTGCAGATCTGACGGGTGCGATCCTCGGGATCGCGTCCCTGGACCCAGTTGACCTCGTCCGGACGAATCCCGGTCTCGTATCTGCCGGCAAACAGCGGCTCGAAGCGCTCGCGGAGGAGCGCGACCGCCTCCGCGTCGACGAAACCTTCCTCGACCACTAGGAAGCCGTCCCGGTTGAAACGACCGAACTGCTCGTCACTCCAACTCTCCACCGCCCCGAACGCAGTGCCCGCGATCTCGCTTCTCATCTCTCCACCACCACGCTAACCAGCCCGGCCCACCCTAGTTCCAGCGAGATCTCTCGCGCGTGCTCCAGCAGTGGCTCGACAACCGCCTCCATCGCCTTACGGTCGAATCGCGACGCCGGTCCTTGCACGCCGACGATCGCGGCAAGCTCGCCGTGGTTTCCCCAGACTGGGGCCGCGACGGCGTGCAGGTCGTCTTCGCGCTCACCGAAGTTGTAGGCGTAGCCGCGTTCCCTTACCGCGTCGAGTTCTACCGCGAGCTCGGATCGCTTGGCGATCGTCCGCTTCGTGTAGGCCTTGAGCGCGCCCGGCGGTAGGGCACCTCGACCGAAGGCCAGCAGTACCTTCCCCGTCGCAGTCGCGTGCGCGATGCTCGGCCTACCGAGCTGCGCGACGCCCTGGACCGAGAACGGGCTTTGGGCGAAGTCGACGGTCACCGCGTCTCGTTCTCCGGCGGCCGACAGCGTCGCCGTCTCACCCGTCGAGTCGACGAGCGCAAGCAGGTGCGGCCGTGCGATCTGGCGAACATCCAGGCGGCCGAGAACGATGTTGCCGAGTTGAAGCAGGCGAGGTCCCAACCTGTAGCGACCAGATTCGGGGAGATGCTCGACGAAGCCGCCTGCAGCAAGGGTCGCCAGCAGCCGCGAGACCGTGCTCGGGTTGACGCCGGTACGTCTTGCGATCTCGTTCGTTCCGAGCTCGGTGTCCACCTCCGCGAGAGCGTCGATGACGGCGAACGCGCGCTGCACCGAGCCGACGAGCCTGATCGCTGGTTGTCCCGTCCGCGGCACGACCGCGCCAAGAATAAGGGATCGCCCGCATGCGTCATGGCGGCGGTGAGCCGCGCCGCGCAGCGGCGAGAAGCAACACGGTGCCCGCAACAGCCAGAGCGGTGAAGCCGGTGACAGCGACGCCGTCCCAGGCGTAGCGCTCCCACGCAAGCCCCGGTAGGTAGGCACCCAACGATCCGATTCCGTAGTAGAGGGAGAAGTACACGGCGCTGGCGGCACCGCGGTCGACGGCGGCTGCCTCGGCCACGCCGAGCTGCGCCGCGGTGACACCGCTGAAGTTGGCGAGGGTCACGAGAGAAAGACCGGCGACGAGGCTCGGCAGGTTTGCAGGCAGGGACAGGGCCAGTCCAAGAGCGGCGAGCGCAAGTGCCGAGAGCGCGAGCCGTTCCCAGCCGATCCGATCTGCGAGCCGACCGATTGCGGGCCCGGCGGCGCCGAGGATCCACAGCACGAAGACGAGGCTGCCAACGGCGGGACCGAAGCCGAACGGCGGTCGCTCGAGCCGATAGACGACATACGAGAAGCAGCCGACGAACGTGAAGAAGAAGGCGGCCCCGGTGACAGTCGCCCGAAGGAGGCTCGGGTTGCGGAGCTGACGCAGAACGCCCCGGAACATGCCTCCGCGCGACAGCTCGACCGGCAGGTCGACGAGCGCGCGTTGCATGACGACCGCGGCCGAGAGCGGGAAGACCACCAGGACCCCGATCGCCCAGCGCCAGCCGACTGCGGCGGCGAGTAGCCCCACCCCGACGCGGCCGATAAGACCTCCTGCGACGAGCGACGCGACGTAGTACCCCATCGCCCGGCCGCCGATCGTCGGAGCAAAGGCCTCCGCGACGTAGGGGACGCCCGCGGTCAGCAGGCCGGGCATGCACAGACCCTGGAGCGCACGGAACGTGAGCAAAAGGGCAAAGCTCGGCGCCAGCGCCGCTCCAACAGTGGGCGGAACGAGCAGGACGCAGGCGAGCACGATCGAACGCTTCCGGCCGTACCGGTCCGAGAGAGGGCCCCAGATCCAGGCGCCACAGGCGAGTGCGAGCACGACCACCGAGATCGTCAGGCCGGCCTGCGCGGGACTGACACCGAAGGATCGTCCGAGCTCGGGAAGGATCGCCTGGGTCGAATAGGTGACGGCGAACATGCCCGCCGCTCCGAGCAAGAACCCCGCCATCCCTCTCGATTTCGCCGGCGCCGCTGCTCGCCCGGCAGCCTGCATCGTCAGGCGCCGCGAGGCGAGGTGTCGTCGAGGGTGACGCGCATCAGGTCCCTGATCGAGACGATTCCGACGACCCTGGCGCCGTCAACGACCGGGAGGTGACGGTAGCCACCATGGATCATGAGCGCGGCAGCATGGTCGGTCGTCTCCGAGGGCTCGACGGTCTCTGGATGTGCCGTCATGCAGTCTTCGACGGCGGAGGTCCGGTCGCGATCGGACGCGACAGCCTGGAGGACGTCCCGTTCCGTCAGGATGCCGACGAGACGTTCACCGTCGAGAACGATCGCGGCGCCGACTCCGCGTTCCACCATCCGGCGTGCCGCCTCGCGGAGCCCGAGCCCGCGCTCGATCGTGAACACACCTCGGGTCATCACGTCGGCCAGGACGCGCATGGGCGGATGCTACTGGCCTCGCAGGAACGACATCCTTGCGCTACCCCGAATGGCGTCCCGGGATCCAGTCGGTGCCGGCAAGCGGCACACGCGCCATGGCCGCGGCCTCGACCGTCAGCGCGACAAGATCCTCTGGCTCCAAGTTGTGAACATGTGATTTGCCACACGCGCGGGCGAGCGTCTGCGCCTCGAGCGTGAGGACGCGCAGGTAGTTCGCGATTCGCCGCCCGCCGAGCACAGGGTCGAGACGCGCCGAGAGCTTGTCGTCCTGGGTCGAGATCCCTGCCGGGTCGCGGCCCGCCTGCCAGTCGTCGTAGAAGCCCGACGCGCTGCCGATCTTCCGGTACTCGTCGTCGTACTCGGGGCTGTTGTCGCCGAGTGAGATCAAGGCGGCCGTCCCGATCGAAACCGCGTCGGCACCGAGCGCGAGCGCCTTCGCGACGTCGGCGCCGGTGCGGATGCCGCCGGAGATGATCAGCTGCACCTTCCGGTGCATGTCCAGCTCCTGGAGGGCGTTCACGGCGAGACGGGTTGCCGGGAGCGTCGGTATGCCGACGTGCTCGATGAAGACGTCCTGCGTCGCGGCGGTTCCGCCTTGCATGCCGTCAACCACGATGACGTCGGCCCCCGCTTTGACCGCCAACTGCACGTCGTAGTGAGTGCGCGTCGCGCCGACCTTGACGAAGATCGGCTTCTCCCAGTCCGTGATCTCGCGCAACTCGTGGATCTTGATCTCGAGGTCGTCCGGTCCCGTCCAGTCCGGATGACGGGACGCGCTGCGCTGGTCGATCCCCTGCGGCAGGTCGCGCATGGCCGCGACGCGGTCGGAGATCTTGTGGCCGAGCAGCATTCCGCCGCCGCCCGGCTTGGCGCCCTGGCCGACGACGATCTCGATCGCGTCCGCCCGCCGCAGGTCGTCCGGGTTCAGCCCGTAGCGGGAGGGCAGCACCTGGTACACGAGCGTCTTCGAGTGACTGCGCTCCTCCTCGGTCATCCCGCCGTCGCCCGTGGTAGTAGCCGTGCCGACCTCGGTCGCTCCGCGACCGAGCGCCTCCTTCGCCGGCGCGGACAGCGCGCCGAAGCTCATCCCGGCGATCGTGACTGGGATCTTCAGCTCGAGCGGTTTCTTCGCGAAGCGGGTTCCGAGCACGACGTCGGTGCCGCAGCGCTCGCGATAGCCCTCGAGCGGGTAGCGGGACACGCTGGCGCCGAGGAAGAGCAGGTCGTCGAAGTGCGGGAGCCGCCGTTTCGCGCCGAAGCCGCGGATGTCGTAGATCCCCTCGCGGGAGGCGCGCTGGATCTCGGCGATGACGTTGCGGTCGTACAAGTACGACTCCCGCAGGCCCGGATGCCACGCGCCGTTGGACATCAATAGGCCGCCGCGTTGTCGATGTTGAAGTTGTAGAGCCGGCGCGCCGAGCCGTAGCGTCGGAAGTCCCGAGCGTCGACTCCATCCACGCCGGCCCGCGCAAGTAGGTCGACCAGCTCGGCAACGTGCTCGTCGCGTAGCTCCTTCTCGACGCAATCTGCGCCCAGGCCGGCCACCTCGCCCCGCACGTAGAGCCGTGCCTCGTAGATCGAGTCGCCCAACGCGTCGCCTGCGTCACCGCAGACGACGAGTCGACCGGTCTGGGCCATGAACGCGCCCATGTGACCGACCGACCCGCGGACGACGATGTCGATGCCTTTCATCGAGATCCCACAACGCGCCGAAGCGTCACCGTGCACGGCCAGCAGGCCGCCGTGGCCGCTCGCGCCGGCCGACTGGCTCGCACTCCCGTCGACGATCACGGTGCCGGACATCAGGTTCTCGGCCAGTCCGGTGCCCGCGTTCCCGAGCACGTGGACGGTCGCGAGCTTGTTCATGCCGGCGCAGTAGTAGCCGACGTGGCCCTGAATCTCGACGTCGATCTCGCCGTCGAGCCCGCACGCGACAGCATGAGCCCCGTTCGGGTTGAGGATGCGCCAGTTGCGCGGACCATCCGCGGGCTCGTGAAGTCGCCGGTTGAGCTCACGCAGAGATGTCGATGCGAGGTCGACAGTCTCCACTCCGGTCAGCTCCTTCGTTCCCATTCGATCAGACGAGCGCCTTTTCCCACGCGTAGACGACGGCCGGCTCGGGCTCCCAGAGCCGCGCGTCGGACGCACCCGGAAGAACGGCGATCGCCCGGTACTCCGAGGCCATCGCGACCCAGTCGTCCGTCTCGGCGAGCACCGCGGGCTTGCATGCGATCGGATCGCGTAACACGGCGAAGCCGTCGGCGGTCCCGACCAGGAAGGTGTAGAAGCCGTCGAGGTCGGCGAGCGCCCCTTCGAGTGCCTCCTGGAGCGAGGCGCCTTCGCGCATCCGCCACGCCAGATAGCCGGCCGCGACCTCGGTGTCGTTCTCAGTCTGGAATTCGATTCCCTCTCGTCGCAGGAGCTCACGCAACCGGTTGTGATTGGAGAGCGAACCGTTGTGGACCAGGCAGAGGTCGAGCCCGGTCGAAAACGGATGCGATCCTTCGGTCGTGACCCGGCTTTCGGTCGCCATCCTCGTGTGGCCGAGGCCGTGGCTCCCCTCGATGTCCCCGAGGTGGAACTGTTCGACGAACGCACGGGGCAAGCCGACCTCCTTGTAGATCTCGATTACCCGGCCCGCGCTCATAACCCGCACGTCGGGACGGTGCCGCCGGATCCAGTCCTCGACCTCGGCTGCCTCGCCCTCCACCACGACGACCGCGTGATTCGCGCGCACTCCGGCTTCGTGCGCGCCGCCGAACGTCGCGGCAAGCTCTGCACGGAGACCGTCCCAGGACATCTCGGGGTCGAACGAGTAGAGCGTCAGCTTGCTCGAGCCGCTCGGCGCGGGATCGCGGTAAACGGCTACACCCGCGCTGTCGGGCCCGCGGTCGCTCATCTGCTCGAGCATCGCCGCGAGGTACTCCCCGAGCCGAGGCTCGAGCTCAGGGGACTTGCAGAAGAGTCCGACGATTCCACACATATGGCGACTTCCTACACTCGGTCCAGGAACACTAGGCCCTTCGGTCCGGGCCAGGTGCCCACTGTTCCTCACTGTCGTATGGAGCCTTCCTCCATACGGCTCAGAAGCGCGTCAGGTACTCCTTGATCTCCCAGGGCGTGACCTGCTCGTGATAGCGGTTCCACTCCTCCCGCTTCACCTTGATGAAGTAGTCCACGTAGTCCTCGTTCCGAGCCTCGCCGAGCGCCTCGCGGATCACGTCGTCACGCTCGAGCTCCATCGTCGCCTGCAGGAGGTTGCTGGGTAGCGTGTCGAGACCTCGTGCCCGCAGCTCGTCGTGCGGAATCGAGTAGAGGTTGTCGGAGTTTGGCTCGCCGGGATCGAGCTTGTTCTCGATTCCGTCGATGCCCGCAGCAAGGATCACGGTGGCCGCGAGATACGGATTGGTGGATCCGTCCACCGTCCGGTCCTCGACGCGGCCGGGCGCGGGAATCCGGAGCATCTGCGTGCGGTTGTTGTAGCCGTAGCTGATCCAGACCGGCGACCACGTGGCGCCGCTCGAGGTCGAGCCGAGCTTGAGCCGCTTGTAGGAGTTGACCGTCGGCGCAGTCACCGCGCTGTAGGCCTTCGCGTGCTTCTTCAGCCCGCCGATGAAGTGGTACGCGGTCTCGGAGAGGCCGAGGCCGCGCGCATCGTCTTCGTCCAGGAACAGGTTCGTGTCCCCGTCCCAGAGCGACATGTGGAAGTGGCAGCCGTTACCGGTGAGCTCGGTGAATGGCTTCGGCATGAACGTCGCGAGCAAGCCCTGCTGCTGAGCGAGCGTATGGACCATGTAGCGGAAGAAAATCGCTCGATCGCAGCTGGTGAGCGCATCGCTGTAGGTGAAGTTCTGCTCGAACTGGCCGTTCGCGTCTTCGTGGTCGTTGGCGTAGTTCCCCCACCCCATGCCGTTGACGTAGTTCGACACGCGACGGAGGAACTCGTAGTTGCGCGTCAAGCCCCTGAGGTCGTAGCAAGGCTTCTCGAGGTCGTCGAGCGCGTCGGCGATCTGGATGCCGCCGTTCCCGTCGCTCTTGAGCAGGAAGTACTCGAGCTCCAGCCCCATGTTGAACTCGTACCCCTTGGTCCGCGCCTTCTCGAGCTGCCGGCGCAGGATCGTCCTCGGGTCGTATGGCCACTCCTCCCCGTCGACGGTGACGTTGCACGCGAAACGAGCGAGCGACGGCTCCCAGGGCACGGGCGTGAAGCTGTTCAGGTCGGGAATCGCGGCGATGTCGGGGTCACTCGGCAGCTGGCCGATCTCTCCCGCGGCGAAGCCGGCGAAGCCGGCTCCGTCGGACACGAGATCGTCGAGGTACTCGGCAGGCACGAGCTTCGCGCTCGGGCGCCCGTACATATCGACGAACTGCGCGAAGTAGAACTCGACCCCGAGGTCTTCCGACCTCGAACGAATGTCGTCGACTGTGGGCTCGGTGATCGTTGCCATTGCTCTCCCTTCGGTTGCCCAAGCCGCTTATACGCCGTTCGCAGCGGCAAGGGAAGGGAGAGTTCCTACATTCGTTCGGGCACGGAGATGTTCTTCTCCGAGTCGAGGACCCGCTCCAGAGCAGCGAGCTTGACGCCGATCTCCACCATCAGCCAGTCCTCGCGCCGGAGGTCGAGGCCTGTGAGCTCCATGATGCGGCGCAGCCGCTGCCGGAGGGTGTTCGGGTGGATGTAGAGGGCGCCCGCGGTCGCGCTGATCGTGCCGCGCCTGGCCAGGAACTCCTCGAGCGTCGGCAGCAGCGAGGTGCGGTGCGCCTCGTCGTAGTCGGCGAGCTTGGCGATCGCCTCGCGGTGCTTGTCGCGCTGCCCCGCGTCCCGCGACATGCGCAGCAGGTACTTGTAGACCCCGAGGTCGTCGTACGTGAGCACGCGTGGACGGGTGCGGAGCACGCCCGTGCCGAGCAGCGCGTGGGCGGCCTCCTCGAAGCCGGCCGCGAAGCTGTCTGCTCCTTCGCAGGGATTCGAGATGCCGATTGCAACCTCCGGTGCGACCTCCGCGTGGACGCGGCGTACAGCATCGACGAGGCTCCCCAACCCCGCGGCGGGGATACGGAGCAGCGCACGGGACGAGTTGTCCTGCCGGTCGAACACCGACCGCGGCGCGATTCTGGCGAGCGCGCGTTCCAGGCCGTCGCTGGCGGGCACAGCGGCAAGCACGACGTGCGGGTCGTCGAGATCGACGGCCAGCCGTTCTGCCCGAACTTGGACGTCGCCCAGCACCGCGCCGCCTGCGAGCTGCTGGAAGAAGTCCTTGATCAGATTCTTCTCCGCGAGGCGCTCGATCGCCTCGATCTTCTTCACGGCAACGGCAACCTGGTTCGCGACTGTGCGGGCGAGATCGAGCTTCGTCGTGCCCTGCGCGACGAGAGCGCCAAGGAGCTCTCCGCCCGCGACGAGCGAGACCGACACACGCGCGCGGCGCCCGCGACGCCCGAGCTCCCCACCGAGCTCGCTCAGCCCGAGCTCCTGCGGCGCGTCGGCACCTTGCGGCGCCGACCAGCGCAGGAACAGCCGCTCGCCGTCCTGCTCCGCGAGATAGAGATGCACGGCCGAGGCACCGAGGAGATCGAGCGCACGGCGAACGGCAAGCGGACCCAACTCGTCCAACGTCTCGGCCGCGGCGACCTCCTCCCCCAGCTCTGTCAGATGTTCGAGCTCCACCACGCGCTCGCCCATCTGCTCGTATAGGCGGGCGTTCTCGATCGCGCCGGCGACCAGTGCCGCACTCGAAGCGAGGAAGCCCGCCTCGGCCTCGGTGAACTCCCGGGGAGCCTCGGTGTGGAGGCTGATGACGCCGATCGGATTCTCGGCGCGGCCGAGCAGGGGTACCGATACGAACGACTGGAACCGCTCCTCCTCCAATTCCGGCACGTGGTGGAAACGCGGGTCGTCGAGCGCGTTCTCGCGGATGAACGCCGACTCGCGGCGTTCGAGCGCCCACCACGCCAGGCCCTGTCCTCGAGTCAGGCTGATCCGGCCGGCGAGTTCCTTGTACGGCTCTGACGCGGCGTAGAGATCGAGACGGTCACCGTCGGTGTCAAGGAGGTACACGAAGCAGGCGTGGACGGCGCTTGCATCCGAGAGCAGGCGCACGACCGAGTCGAGCACCTCCTCGAGGTCGAGCGAGGACCCCACCGTCGAGATGATCTTGGCGAGGAATCGCTCCTCGCCCCCCTGCACGTCGTCGGTCGCGGCTATGAGAAGAATGGTACTTGCCGAACTGTGAAAGACCTACAGCTACAAGTGGAGGTCAGGGCTGCCTGCCAGGCGACCCCGATGAGTTTCGCGTCGGCGCGCGGTCTGAGTAGCGAGAACCAATCGAAAGATGGGAGTCGTCATGGGAAGGATCGTCGTAACGGAATTCGTATCGCTGGACGGCGTCATGGAGGACCCCGGCGGCGCCGAGAACTTCAAGCATGGAGGTTGGAGCTTCGAGATCGCCCGCGGCGAGGAGGGCGACAAGTTCAAGCTCGACGAAGCGTTCGCGTCGGAAGCCCTGCTGCTCGGGCGGGTGACCTATGACGGCTTTGCGGCAGCTTGGCCGTCGCGGGAGGGCGAGTTCGCCGACAAGTTCAACAACATGCCCAAGTACGTCGTCTCCTCGACCCTGGGCAAGCCGGAGTGGAACAACTCGACGGTGCTGAAGGGCGACGTCGCGGAAGAGGTCGGAAAGCTGAAGCAGGAGCAGGATGGCGACATCGTCGTCCACGGCAGCGCCCAGCTCGTGCAAACGCTGGTCGAGAACGACCTCGTCGATGAGTTCCGGCTGATGGTGTACCCCCTTGTGCTGGGAAGCGGCAAGCGCCTCTTCGGCGAGACGAGCGACAAGAAGCCTCTGCGACTGGTCGAGTCGAAGGTGGTCGGCGACGGTGTGGCGATTCTCATCTACCAGCCGGCGGGCTCCGACTAGCTCCGACTAGCTCCGACTAGCTCCCTGCGCCGCGACTAGACAGTCCGGTGCAAGCACGCTGGCCACACGCTGACCGCTGGGGGAGAATGAGCGCGTGCGGATCGCTCCGCGTCTATTTGCCTGGGGGTTTGCGCTTGTCGCAGTCGCCTTGATCACAGGTGGGCTGGTGCTCGACCGGATCGCTGCCGTGGAGCACGTCCCCGAAGCCGGCGCGATGTGGCTCTACCCCTTCCTCTTTTGCGCGGTCTCGATACCGGCCGCTGTCGGCGTCCTGATCGCAACGCGGCGGCCGCGCAACCCGATCGGATGGACTCTCG
>Ga0307308_10000269_pt1 | contig 17503 bp, 17 predicted proteins | sample ER_DNA_195_FD_194501 | JGI IMG/M metagenome (GOLD analysis project Ga0307308, IMG submission 194501) | Bulk soil microbial communities from the East River watershed near Crested Butte, Colorado, United States - ER_DNA_195 | ecosystem: Environmental > Terrestrial > Soil > Floodplain | place...
CCCAGGGGACGTGCCGCTAAATTGGAATTTTCCAGCAAAGATCGGTCCAAAAACAAGGTCGCAGGTCAAGAGTTGTTGTGCTTCATTTTCCCCAGAACCTGTTCCGCCACGATCCGTCGACGTCGCGGTTGTCCCCCGACGGGACAGACACAGCGCCTGTTTCGGCGCGGCATCACATGTGGTGCAGGGCTTGTGCCGATGTGTGGCCGCAGCTCGGAGAAATGCGGTTAGTGTTAAGACGAGAGTCGTGTTGGCAGGTTGCGCCCGCGTCGTTACGGTCCTCTCATCCAGGTGACTGAGCCGGTGCAATCTTGGGGCACCGGTTTTTAATGAGAGCCTCGGGGAGGCGATGGGATGTGACCAGCCGTCATAGGATGGCAATAACCCCGCAACGCGGCTCAGGGAGGGCGAAAGCCCTCCCTTTTCTTTTTGGACCGATCTGTCTTGCGGCAGGACAGCGAAGCTGCGTAACTCCAGCTGTCTCATCGGATCCTCCCGTGAAACGCGAACCCATCTTCAATATTCCTCCTGTCATCATCGCGGTGCTCGCTGTGTTGGCTCTTGTTCACGTGGTGCGTACCTATGTGCTCAGTGAGCAGCAGGACGTGGAATTTCTGCTGACGTTCGCTTTCATCCCCGTGCGCTACGATAGCTCGGTCATGGTCGGTGACGCGCTTCCCGGCGGGGGCGCAGATGTGTGGACTTTTATCACCTACGCTTTCATCCACGCGGACTGGACCCACCTTGGCGTTAATGCGATCTGGCTCTTGCCCTTCGGCAGCGCGGTTGCGCGTCGCTTTGGTACAGCTCGTTTTCTTGCGTTCTTTGCAGTGACTGCGGCGGCAGGCGCCGCCTTGCATCTGGCAACGCATGCTGGCGAACAATTTCCGATGATCGGCGCGTCGGCCGCGATTTCGGGGACGATGGCGGCGGCGATGCGCTTTTCGTTTCAGCGCGGTGGACCGCTCACGCTGCTGGGACGGGCCGACGACAGCGCATACCGCGTGCCGGCGATCCCACTGCGCAGTGTGTTATCCGACGCGCGTGTCGTGCTTTTTGTCGCAGTCTGGTTCGGGATCAATATCCTGTTCGGGCTGGGGTCGCTTCCGATCACCGGTAGCGGCCAGTCGGTGGCTTGGCAGGCCCATATCGGCGGATTTCTCGCCGGTTTGTTTCTGTTTTCCTGGTTCGATCCCAAGCCGCGTTCGCCGCAAACCGATGACGGTGCTGCAACGCCGCAAAGCCACTGAGGTACGCGGTTCTGCTTTCACAGAATTTCGTCTTGACGGAACCAGTGTACTGGCGGGATCGTTGAGTAGGCCCGGCCGCGCTCTGCGCGAGGACGGGATGTGTGTTTGCGCGCATGAGCCTTCTTAAAATAAATCATGCGTCAGGGAGGCTGCCATGAACGTCAAGGCGATACTGGCCGCCAAGAAGCGCAACTTGGGCGGCGACATTATTTCCATCGAACCGACGGCCGATTTGGCGGCGGCGGCGAAATCGCTCTCCGCGCACCGCATCGGTGCCATCCTGATCCGTGGTCCGGGAGGACGTCTCGCCGGAATATTGTCGGAGCGCGATATCGTGCGCGCGCTGTCCGAACACGGCACGGATGCGCTCGACTTGCCGGTTGGCCAGGTGATGACACGCGAAGTCGCGACGTGCGGCGAGGATGATTCGGTTGCCAGCATCATGGAGCGCATGACGGCCGGAAAATTCCGTCACCTGCCGGTCATCGCCGATGGTCAACTCGTGGGCCTTGTCTCAATCGGCGACGTGGTCAAGCAGCGGGTCGAGGAAATCGAGAGCGAATCCGAGGCGATGCGCGACTATATCCGCACCGCCTGAGCGTCGGACCTAGTTTCCGCTCGGCTGTGACAGCGCGGTAACGGCTTCATTGACCGCGTCGATCGATTTTTCGGCGGCCTCGATGCCGATCTGGATCGCCTCGGCGGCGCGATGGAACTCAAACCAGCCGACGCTGCCAAGGCGCGGACTGATCAGGACGTCCGGCGGATCGCCCGCAAGCCGCGCGCGGGTGATGCGATCCTGCATGACGTTAAAGGCTTCGACCATGACGGTCGGCAATCCGGGACGTCCGCGTCGTCCCATGAATTGCCGTCGCAAGGTTCGCTCGCCAGTGAACATCCCGCGCAATCCGTTGGGTTTTGTTGGCGCGCTCGCGGTGTCGCTCTCATCAGAGCCGTGGCTGGCGATGATCGTGCCGCGGCCGAACAGATCGGCATTGAGATTGACGGCGATCACAAGTCGCGCACCGAGAGCGCGGGCGGCCGAGACAGGCACCGGATTGACCAAAGCGCCGTCGACGAGCCAGCGTCCGCCGATCAGCACAGGCGGAAAAATTCCCGGCAGTGAATAGGATGCACGGAGGGCTTCGCTCAGCCGTCCGCGCGTCAGCCAGATTTCATGACCGGTGTTGAATTCGGTGGCGATTGCGGCAAAGCGGATCGGTAAATCGTCGATGCGCGTGTCCTTGAGTCCCGTTTCGAGTTGGTTGGCGAGATGACCGCCGCCGATGAGTCCGGACCCCGCAAGGCTGATGTCGAGATAGCCGAGCACGCCCCGAACAGTGAGGGTGCGAGCCCAGGTTTCGAGATTGTCCATTTCTTTCGCGGCATAACAACCGCCGACCACCGCACCGATCGATGTACCGACAATCACGTCAGGCACGATGCCGTGCTCGAGCAATTTGCGCATAACGCCGATGTGCGCGAAGCCGCGCGCGGCGCCGCCGCCCAGCGCCAGACCGATGGTGGGGCGGGTAACGGTCGGCTGCGCTTGCGGCGTTGCTTCCGCGGCACGGTCGCCATTGCGCGTTCGCGCGAACAGGCCCTCGAATACCAAACTTTATCTCCTTGTTCGGCTCAGTTTGGGCCCCGCACGAGCGCTCAAACCCGACATGACCAGAGTGCTGGCGGAGTCTTGTGACCGAAAAGTGACAAGGGAGCGTGCGCCCGCGGCCTTACATAAAGGTTAAATGTCGGCTCGGAGTATTGGTTCCTACCGCCCAAATCGCGTGACGATGGACTCGAGATTTGGGCGCTCGCGGTCGTCCGGGGGCTTTGCCGGACGGCCGATGTGCACAAAGCCGGCGATCCGCTCATTCGGCGAAAGGCCGAGGGCGTCGAGCACGCGGCGATCATAGGCATACCACTCGGTAATCCAGCTGGCGGCGTAGCCCAAGGCATGGGCAGCAAAAACCAGGCTCATCGCGGAGGCGCCGGCGGAGAGTTGCTGCTCCCATTCGGGAATTTTCACGTGCGGGTCGGCCCGGCTGACCACCGCGATCACCAGCGGCGCACGCGCAAGCCGGTTGCGCTCGAAATTTATCTGTTCGGGGGTCGCCTCGGGACGGTCGGCACGAAATGCAGAAACGATCGCCTCTCCGGCGGCAGCCCTGGCATCGCCTTCGAACAGTATGAATCGCCAGGGCGCGAGCTTGCCGTGGTCGGGCACGCGTGAGGCGATCTTCAGAAGCGTTTCGATTTCGGATGCCGTTGGGCCGGGTCCCGCCAATTCGATTGGTTTAACGGAGCGACGGGTCTTGAGCAGTTCTAGAGCATCGGGCATCGGCAGCCTCTGAAATCGTGTGCGGGTGCGCTACCACAGTGTTAATCAGGCCACAAACTGGTACGCCCACACGGCTTGAAATCGCCTCGATTTCGGCCGAAAACAATTGCGTCATGACTAGGGCATCCGCAACCGCCGCCTTGCGCGGCCGGCTATCGCCGGCCCTTGTATATGCCGTCGTTGCGATTGCGCCGCAGGCAGCCCCGGCGCAGAACTCGCTCTTTTCGGCGACACCGTCGACCGGATTGATCTCGCCGGTCCCGGCGACGCGCAGCGATATTTTCGGACCGAGCAATCTGGCAATCCCGTCGACGCCGCCGGCGCAGACGCAGCAGGCGCCGAATCCGGCAAACACCACCGCCTCGATTCCGCTCGTGCCGGCGGGGCAGGTGGCGCTAGCACTCAGCGCACGCTTCGGCAAGGACGCGCTGCCGATCGGCGGCGGCCTGACCTGGCGGGTTTACGGGGCCAAGGCCGATACGAATGGAAATTTCAAGCTGGTGAAGGAAGACAAGTTTCCGACACCGACACTTGTGCTCCCCGCCGGCACATACATCGTGCATGTCGGATTTGGGCTTGCTACGGCCGTCAAGCCGGTCGACTTGCGCGGGACAACTGTGCACGAAGAATTCGAGCTCCCGGCCGGCGGGTTGCGTATCGAAGGCAAGGTCGGTGACGTGCGCATTCCGCCCAGCCAGATTTCGTTCGATGTGTACAAAGGCAGCCAGTTCGAAGCCGGCGATCGTCGTCCCATCGCCGAGCATGTCACGACGACTGACGTAGTGGTGGTGCCCGAAGGCACTTACTACATCGTGTCGAATTACGGTGACGCGAATTCCGTCGTGCGCTCCGACATTCGCGTGCAGCCCGGCAAGTTGACCGACATCACGGTGACCCATCGTGCCGCCGCGATCACGCTCAAGCTGGTCGGCGACAAGGGCGGCGAGGCGCTCGCCAACACCGCCTGGTCGGTACTCACGCCGGGTGGCGACGTCATCAAGGAATCGATTGGCGCCTTTCCACGTGTGATTCTTGCCGAAGGCGAATATCGCGCGATTGCCCGCAACGAAGGGAAAGTTTACGAGCGCGAGTTCAAGGTCGTTACCGGCGTCGACGGCGACGTCGAGGTGATGGCGCGCTGAACGCGGCCGTTCTGCCGAACCTTCTCGCAGTGTACGGATTATAGTAGTGCCGCCGATTGCCAACGACCCCGTCATGGATGTTTTCGCCAAGCTTGATTTGAAAATGATTGCGCTTTTGCTCGACGTGGATGGCACGATCATCGATATCGGTCCGTCGCCGACCGAGGTGCACGTGTCCGACGCGCTGGTTGAATCGCTCAGGCGCCTGTTCGATCTGACCGGCGGAGCCATGGCGCTGGTCAGCGGCCGTCCGATCGCCGATCTCGACCGTCTGTTTTCCCCGGTGCGCTTGCCGGCGGTCGGCGGACACGGCGCTGAAATGCGCGTGGACGAAAACAAGGTGTTCTACTGGGCAAAGCCGCTGCCAGAGGATTTGCGTAAATGTCTTGCGGATCGGGCCACATTGGGTCCCGATATCCTCGTAGAGGACAAAAGGTATTCGCTTGCGTTGCACTACCGAAGCGCGCCGGAACAGGCGAAACACGTCCTCCATCACGTGAAGACTTGCCGCGCAGCTTTTCCCGATGAACCAACCGAGTTGCTGTTGGGCAAGGCGATGGTCGAGATTCTGCGCCCCGGCATCAGCAAAGGCGAAAGCACCCGTAAATTGATGGCACATCCGCCGTTCAGCGGCCGGATTCCGGTCTTCATCGGTGACGACGTTACCGACGAATCTGTTTTCAGGGTCTTGCCCGAGATCGGCGGCAAGGGCTTTAGCGTCAATCGTCACTTTCCCGGGCTCACGGGGATATTCAAAGATCCTGCGCACGTGCGTGATGCCCTGAACACGCTCGTCGCCAATGGACAGACCGCCGCATGACAGATTACGGACTCGATCTTGCGGTCATCGGCAACGGTCGAACGGCGGCGCTGCTCGATCCGTCGGCGCGCATCGTGTGGTGGTGCCTGCCGCGCTACGACGGCGATCCCGTGTTCTGCCGACTGCTCTCTGGCAACGATGAGAAGGGCTTCACCGATGTCATTCTCGAAGGCCAGGTTGAGACGCGATCGGACTATGTCAGAAATACCGCGAACGTTGTCACGGACCTGATCGACAGCAAGGGCGGCGCCGTCCGCGTCACCGACTTCGCGCCCCGCTTTCAGATTTACGGTCGCACCTTCCGTCCGCCGCAACTCATCCGCATCATCGAGCCGATCAGCGGGATGCCGCGGGTCACCATCCGCTTCCGCACGGCCCATCGTTACGGCGAACCCGTGGCGTCGCGGTCCTCCGGGAGCAATCACATTCGCTACTGGCGCGACGAGGTGCCGGTGCGGCTCACCACAGATGCGCCGCTCTCCTATATCGAGAACGAGGCCTCGTTCGTGTTGACGCGGCCGGTACACATGGTGTTCGGCACCGATGAGCCATTCGAAGGGTCACTCGAAAGCACGTGCCGGGATTTCTGCGACCGCACGCGCGACTACTGGCTGGAATGGGTGAGGCGGCTCGCGTTTTCCAACGAGTGGCAGGACGAGATCATCCGAGCCGCCATCACACTCAAGCTGTCCAACTACGAGGAGACCGGCGGGATCGTTGCGGCCCTGACCACTTCAATCCCGGAAGGGCCAGGATCGGGACGCAATTGGGATTATCGATTTTGCTGGATGCGCGACGCCTTCTTCGTGGTGCGGGCGCTCAATCGCATCGGCGCGACCCGCACCATGGAAGATTTCATCTCCTATATCCTGAGCGTTGCCGGCGGCCGTGACGGGCAGGTACGGCCGCTCTATGGCGTTGTGCACACCGATACGCTCGAGGAACGGACGGCTCCCGCGCTTGCCGGCTACCGCGGCGATGGGCCGGTGCGGATCGGCAATGCGGCGGTCAATCAGAACCAGCACGATGTCTATGGCAGCATCATCATGGCCGCCACGCCGATGTTCTTCGACCGCCGGCTGCCGCGCCCGGGCGATGCGGCTCTCTTTCATACGTTAGAGCCTCTCGGTGAACAGGCGGCCAAGCTCGCACTCGAGCCTGACTCCGGCATCTGGGAATACCGGGGCCGCCAGCGTGTGCACACACATTCGGCAGCGATGTGCTGGGCCGGTTGCCAGCGGCTCGAAGCCATTGCGAACCATCTCAAGCTGCCCGAACGGACGGCCTATTGGGGCGCGATTGCCGGCCGTATCGGAGAACAGGTGCTCAAACGCGCATGGAATCCGAAGCGCAAGGCATTTTCGGCGGCTTTCGAGAGCGATGATCTCGATGCCAGCGCCCTTTTACTGGCCGAACTCGGCCTGGTCGCGCCCGATGATCCCCGTTTTGTGTCTACCGTCGAGGCAATCGGGCATGAACTTCGCCGTGGTTTCAACGTTATGAGGTATGCCGCTGCCGACGATTTCGGTCTGCCGGAGTCGGCGTTTTTGATTTGCCGGTTCTGGCTGGTGGATGCATTGTGGGAAATTGGACGGCAGGAAGAGGCTCGCGACTTGTTTGTCGACGCCCTTCGAATACGGAATCGCTACGGCCTCTTGTCGGAGGACGTGCATCCGGTGACCGGGAAATTGTGGGGGAATTTTCCGCAGACCTACTCGATGTCAGGATTGATTTTGACGGCAATCAAGCTGTCGCGAAGCTGGGGAGACCGGTATTGGCGCGGCTCGTCGTAGTGTCAAACAGGGTCGGTATTCCTGACCGCGGCGCAAGGCCTGGCGGACTCGAAGTCGCAATCCGCCCGGCGCTTAAGCGTCACGGAGGCCTGTGGTTCGGCTGGAGCGGCCGCGTTGCGGAGGACATACCCAAGTCCGTCAAAATCGTCACGCAAGACAACATCACTTACGCCACCGTCGATCTGGCCAAGGACGATTATCAGGAATTCTACAACGGTTTTGCGAACCGCGTGCTGTGGCCGATCTTGCATTATCGGCTCGATCTCGCCGAGTTCACGCGGCGCGATCTCGGCGGCTATGTTCGTGTGAACCAGTATTTCGCGAGTCATCTTGAAAAACTGCTGCGGCCCGACGACGTCGTGTGGGTCCACGATTATCATCTCATGCCGCTCGCCAAGGCAATGCGCGATCGCGGGCATCACAACAAGATCGGCTTCTTCATCCACATTCCATTCCCGCCGCCGGAAATCCTCACGGCTCTACCAAATCACGATCAACTGATCCCGGCGCTTTGCCACTACGATCTGGTCGGATTCCAGACCGAAGTCGATGCGGCGAATTTTTCCCGCTACATCGCCAATGAATGCGGCTTGCCGTGGGCGAGCGGCAACAGCTTCCATTTCGGCAATCGCGTCGTGCACATCGGCACCTTCCCGGTCGGCGTGGAAACGGAAGCCTTCGCACGGCTGGCGCGCCGCGCGGTCGAGACCCACTTCGTGCGCGAGGTGCTGGACAGCCTGTCGCGCCGCGCCATGATCATCGGCGTCGATCGGCTCGACTACAGCAAGGGCATACCCGAACGCATGAGCGCGTTCGAACGCTTCCTCGCCAATTTCCCCGACTGGCGCGGCAAGGTCACCTATCTGCAAATCACCCCGCGTAGCCGCACCGGCATCCCGGAATATGCCGACATGGGGCGCGAGGTCGGCGAGGCGGTTGGACGCATCAACGGCGCCTACGGTGAGGCATCGTGGACGCCGGTGCGCTACATCAACAAGGCGCACAGCCGCACCGCGCTCGCGGGGCTTTATCGCGCGGCGCGCGCCGGATTAGTCACCCCCTTGCGTGACGGCATGAATCTTGTCGCGAAGGAATTCGTCGCCGCCCAGAACGCGGACGACCCCGGCGTTCTGATCCTGTCACGTTTTGCCGGTGCGGCGCACGAGTGCGCGGCCGCGCTTTTGGTCAATCCGTACGATCCGGAAGGGGTCGGCAACGCCATCGATCGTGCTTTGTCGATGCCGCTGGAGGAGCGGCGCCAGCGTCATTCGGCCAATTTCAAAGTGCTCGTGCGCAACGATCTCGGCCATTGGGCCGGGCGCTTCCTGCGGACGCTTGACCCACCGGCGGATGGCGTCGATGCGCCTGCGCTGGTGCGCGTGGCCGGCGGTCGCTGAGCATGGCCACAACGAGGCGGACAGCATCCACGCCGCCGTGTACGATGATCCGATAAAATAATGAGGGGTTATGTGATGCTTCTTGTCGTTGGGTTGCTGTTCGTGGTGTTTTTAGGGACCGCACCGCAAATTGCGTCGGCTGCCGATGCGCGCAAGGGTGAGACCCTGGCAAAGCGCTGGTGTGCGGCCTGCCATGTAGTGGCGTCCGACCAGCAACGCGGAAATACTCAGGCCAGCACGTTTTCAGCCATCGCAAGCAAGCCGGGCTTTGACGAGACAAAGCTCGCCTACTTCTTGCTGACGCCGCACCCGATAATGCCCGATATGAGCCTTTCACGCAGCGAGGCGGCCGATCTGGCCGCCTACATCAAAGCGCAGAAGTAGCCTCAGGCTGTCGCCTTCATCCGCCGAACATCCGGCGGCACTGCTTCTTCACTCAGCACTTTAAGCGCTGCGTCGAGGGGCGTGACCTGCTGACCTTCTTTGCCCAAACGCCGAATCGAAACGGTACGCTCGGCCGCCTCCTTCTTGCCGACAACCAGGAGGACAGGGACCTTGGCGAGCGAGTGCTCGCGCACTTTGTAGTTGATCTTTTCGTTGCGCAGGTCGCCTTCGACGCGCAGGCCAAGCTTTCGCGCGGTCTCGATCGCCTCGTGAGCGAACGTGTCAGCATCCGAGGTTATGGTCGCGACAACCGCCTGCACAGGCGACAGCCAGAGCGGCAAGTGGCCGGCATAGTGTTCGATAAGAATGCCGGTGAAGCGCTCCAGCGAGCCGAACATTGCGCGATGTAACATCACAGGCGTCACCTTGTTCGAGTGCTCATCGATATAGAACGCGCCGAGCCGGCCGGGCAGGTTGAGATCGACCTGGACCGTGCCGCATTGCCAGTCCCGGCCGATCGCGTCGCGCAAGACATATTCAAGCTTCGGTCCGTAGAAAGCGCCTTCACCTTTGTTCAGAGTCCACGGACGCCCCGACGCTTTCAGGGCCGCCATCAGCGCCGCTTCGGCCTTGTCCCACACTGCGTCCTCGCCGATGCGCTTGTCAGGTCGGTCGGAGAATTTGATCCGGACATCCGAGAAGCCGAAATCCTCATAAATTGAAAGGATTAGGTCGTTCATTTTAAGCGCTTCATCAGCGATCTGGGCTTCGCTGATGAAGACATGCGCATCATCTTGCGTGAAGGCACGCACGCGCATGAGGCCATGCAGCGCCCCCGAAGGCTCGAAGCGGTGCACCTTCCCGAACTCGGCGATCTTCACCGGAAGCTCGCGATAGCTGCGCAGCCCATTCTTGAAAATCTGTACGTGGCCTGGGCAATTCATCGGCTTAACGGTATAGACGCGCTCATCTTCCTCGCGCTTCTGCGTCAGGAAGATCATGTCCGAATAGGTCGGGATGTGCCCCGTCGTCTCCCACAGCGTCTTGTCCATCAATTGCGGAGAGTTGACCTCGACATAACCGGCCGCGGTTTGCGTGCGACGAATGTAATTTTCGAGGGCCTGAAACAACGTCCAACCTTTGGCGTGCCAAAATACTGAACCGGGCGCTACCTCCTGGAAGTGAAACAGGTCCATTTCGCGTCCGACGCGCCGATGGTCGCGCTTCTCGGCTTCCTCGATCTGTCTGAGATACGCGTCGAGCTCGTCTTGTTTGGCGAAAGCCGTTCCGTAGATGCGCGTGAGCATCGGATTTTTGGAATCACCGCGCCAATAGGCGCCGGCCACTTTCATCAGCTTGAAAGCATTCCCGACCTTGCCGACCGACGTCATGTGCGGACCGCGGCAAAGATCGAACCAGTCGCCCTGCTTGTAAATTTTGATCTGCTGATCCGCCGGGATGGCGTCGATCAATTCGACCTTGAAGGCTTCGCCCATGTCGCGGAAGATTTTCTTCGCGTGCTCGCGCGACAAGACTTCCTTGGTGAAAGGTTTGTCGCGCGCGATGATCTCGCGCATCTTTTTTTCGATGACGGGAAGATCTTCCAGCGTGAAAGGCTGATTGCGTGCGAAGTCGTAATAGAATCCGTTTTCGATCACCGGTCCGATGGTAACCTGCGTTCCCGGCCACAGGTTCTGGACCGCTTCGGCGAGGACGTGGGCTGCGTCATGCCGGATCAGTTCGAGCGCGCGGGGATCCTCGCGCGAAATGAATTCGATCCTGGCATCGCGATCGATCGGATCGGCGAGGTCGGCGAGGACACTGTCGAGCGCCATCGCGACTGTGCGTTTCGCCAGCGAAGGCGAAATGCCTTTGGCGATATCAAGACCGGTTGTGTTTGGGGGGTATTCGCGGCGTGCGCCGTCGGGGAAGGTCAGCGCGACCATCGGCGTCTCCGTTGCTCACTCGCTGCCTACGAATGCAGGTAAGCGTGGAACTCGATATAGCAGGCACATCCGACAGTGCAACTAGGTCGGCGGCGCATCATTGAGGCCGCGCCAGCGCCCGTAGCGCCAGGGCAAAAACCAGCAGGAGCGCTCGGGCAGGGTAGTAGGCACGAAATCCAGACCGGCCGTTCCCCATGGATGGCAGCGCAAGATGCGGGCGAGGGCCATCCATCCGCCCGCCCAAAGGCCGAAACGCCCGATCGCCTCGTCTGCGTATTCCGAGCAGCTTGGCAGGTGTCTGCAACGCGGACCGATGAGTGGCGAAAGTGTATAGCGATAAAGCGCGACCAATCCGCGCCCGGCGAGGCGGGGCAGGCCCGTCAGATCAAGAAAAACGGCCCTTTTTGCCGACAAGTTCCACCGAAAGTTTAAGCCGAATGTTCCGCCAAAGTGTGGATGGAACAATTTAATCGCGCGGATAGCGACTTTTTTACACTAGACCCGAATCTCACAAGTGCCTTAAAAAATACCAACGCCGGGGGCATCAGCACCGCCTAAGCCCAGCCAGAACGTGGAACACCACGCAAGAAGAAGGGCTCGGTGGCGAGATTCGGGGAAGAATGGGTCGTTCCCATATACGAACGATTGCGCTTGTCATGGCGGCGCCGCTCTTGCTGGTGCCCGGTTCGCCGCGCGCGTCCGACAGGGCGCTGCCGATGCGCTTCGAAATGCGCACCCAGGGACCCGCCGAGGCGTGCGGCTCCAACTGCAAGGTCTTTATCTCGGCATCCGGCGCAATTACCGCGGAAACGCCGCGCCACTTTCTCCTCTTTTCGCAAAACCACGATCTGAAGGGCGCGACGCTGGCAATCGACTCGGATGGCGGCTCCGTGCTCGGGGCGATCGCCCTCGGCCGTGAAATTAGAAAGCTGAAATTGGCCACGACGGTCGGCCGCCTTATCGATGTTCCGGGCGGCAAACAGGATGAGGGGCGAGCGACGCTCTCCACGAAAGCCGATTGCGAGTCGATGTGCGCCTTCGTCCTGCTCGGGGGCGAGAGCCGATCGGTTTCCGCGGATGCGCGCGTGATGGTCCACCAGATATGGCTAGGCGACCGACGCGAGGATCCGACGGCCGCCAATTATTCGGCGGAGGATCTTGTGCTCATCCAGCGCGATATCGGACGCCTCGCGCAGTACACCGCCGAAATGGGCGCCAGTGCTGATCTGCTTGATCTGGCTTTGCGCATTCCGCCGTGGGAACCGATGCATGCGCTGACCCGCGCGGAGTTGAAGCGCACGCGTCTGGCGACCGAGGATATCGACGTGCCTGCGACCGCAGCCGTTGCTTCAGCGCCGCCACCGCCGCCGCAACCTTCGCCGCGCGTGACCAACGGTGTGCGCGCGACGGCAATCAGCGAGCAACGCTGGGCTCTCGTCGACCGCGCGGGCATTGCCACGCTCGCCCGGCGTCATCCGCTAACGGTCGAAGGGGAAGAGATTGGAAGTTTCGATCTCGTGCTTGCTTGCATTTCCGGCGGCGACGGTTACGACGTGACTTACATCGAGCGCCGCCGCGCCGTCGATCAAAAGCCACTGCCTGAGGCGCTGAAATCCATCAGCCTGCGGGTGGGCGGAAATTCGGCTTCACTCAAGGTCGTTTCGTCCGAGCGCCGGAACTCTCCGGACGAGCTCTTGACCTTGGCAGCGGGACGTGTGCCGACGGCGCTTATCAGCGCTTTCACGGCCGCCGGCAGCCATTCGATTCTTGTCAAAACGGAAACGCCACAGCTCATGACCGGCATCCGGCTTGGCAACACGGGCGCTTCGCAGAATCTTCCGAAGCTTTCGGTGAGCTGCAAGCCGCTCGGCGAGCGCGCCGATTTGCCCAGGTCGAAGACCGGCGGGCTGGCTGTTGCGAAATAGCTATTCGGCCGCTTGCGCGCGCGACTTTGCCTCGATCTGATCGAGCGCTGAAACGACCGCATCAAACGCGAGGAGCGTCGAGGCGTGTCGCGCTTTGTAGTCGCGCACCGGCTCGAGCACCGCAATATCGGCCCACTTGCCGGTCGGGGGAGGCCCGTTTTCTTTAAGCATTTTGCGAACTGTTTCACGCAACGCGCGCAATTCGGCTGATTTTGCCCCGATCACATGCCGCGCCATGATCGAGGAAGAAGCCTGCCCAAGCGCGCAGGCCTTCACGTCGTGGGCAAAGTCGGTGACCTCGTCACCATTGGTCTTGAGATCGACGGTGACCGTGGAGCCACACAGCTTCGAATGGGCGGTGGCCGTCGCGTCAGGCGCAGGTAGCCGGCCGAGGCGGGGGATATTTCCCGCCAGTTCGAGAATTCGCGCGTTGTAAACCTCATTAAGCATTGCTGTTTTTCAATGTCCCGGTATGACGGTTTGCCTCGGCGGTGCAAATGAATATATAGGGGCTGATACGGCGCTGCGAGAAGGGCTCGTCGGCGCCAGGAATGGGAATGCAGTGTCCAGGCGCCCGGATTCGACCGCCAAAAGGCGGTCCGGATCGGTTAACTGACGCGGCCAACCCGGTGACACACCCGGTACCATTGCGTGCCGGTCGAACGGAGACCCGTCATGGACGCCAAGAACACCAATGTAAAGCCGTGGCCGAAGCAAGGCTTGTCCGATCATGTGCGGGCGGCCCCCGCGCCCGTCGAGCCCCGGCCCACGCGCGAGCAGGCGGAAGCCGCTGTACGCACGCTGATCGCTTACGCAGGCGATGATCCGGATCGCGAAGGTTTGCTGGAAACGCCCAAGCGCGTGATCGGCGCCTACGAAGAAATCTATCAGGGCTATGGCGAGTGCCCGGTCGAGGTGCTCGATCGCACGTTCAGCGAAACCGGCGGTTACGACGATTTCGTATTGGTGCGCGAGATCGGTTTCAACTCGCACTGCGAACATCACATGATGCCGTTTTTCGGCAAGGCGCATGTGGCTTATATGCCGGTCAATCGCGTGGTGGGGCTGTCGAAGCTTGCGCGCCTCGTCGATGTCTATGCACGCCGACTACAGACGCAGGAGCACCTGACCTCGCAAGTTGCGACGGCAATCGACGAGATCCTAAAGCCGCGCGGCGTTGCGATGATGATCGAAGCGGAGCACATGTGCATGTCACTGCGCGGTGTCGAGAAGCCTGGCGCGCTGACTGTGACGACGCATTTCACGGGTGCGTTCCGCGAGGACGCCGGCGAACAAGTCCGTTTCATGACCATGCTGCGCGGCGCGCAGCGGTAAGTTCTCGACCGCGTTTATTGAATCGCTCGTTCGTCCTAAGGCGCGCGCCGCAGACGGCGGAACGCAGGAGCTGTCCTTGGCCTCGTCCACGCACGACATCGAAGAAGGTCTGGCGTTCAAACCCAAATTCGACGCCGACGGTCTCATCACGGCGGTCGTAACCGATGCTAAATCGGGCGACGTGCTGATGGTTGCGCACATGAACGAAGACGCGTTGCGCAAGACCGTCGCCGACGGAGAAGCCTGGTATTACAGCCGTTCGCGCAAGACGATCTGGAAGAAGGGCGAGACCTCCGGGCATGTCCAGCGGGTCATCGAACTGCGGATCGATTGCGATCAGGACGCAGTCTGGCTGAAGGTCGATCAGCAAGGGAAGGGCGCTTGCCACACCGGAAGACGTTCGTGTTTTTACCGCGCGCTGCCGCTCGGCAAGGGTGCCGTGACGCTTGAATTCCGCGACGCGGACAAAAAGTTCGATCCCGAGGCGGTCTACAAGAAGTAGCTCATCGTCGTCCGCGAATACGGATGACCCTCAGACTTTGTGGCTCGCCAGCAAGGCCTGCGCGCGCACAAGGTGAGGCCGGTCGTACATTTTTCCGTCAATTCCAACGGCGCCGGCGCCGGGCAGCGCGGCAAAGGCTGCGATCACGGCTTTCGCTTTCTCAATTTCCGCCGCTGTGGGTGTGAACACCTCATTGATCACCGGGACCTGGGCCGGATGAATGGCGAGGCGGCCTGTAAAGCCATCGCGACGGGCGGCCTCGGTGTCACGTCGCAAGCCATCCGAATTCCGGAAATCGACGTACACGGTTTCAATCGCCGGCAACTTTGCCGCGGCCGCGGCGTAGAGACAGACCGATCGCGCGAGCCGGTAGGGCTCGGTCAGGTGACCCTGCGCGTCCCGGTTGGCCGTTGCCCCCAGTTCAGCCGATAAATCTTCGGGCCCCCAGGTCAGGCCGATCAGCCGTTCACTGGCGGCACGAAACGTTCCCGCGGCGAAAAGGCCCGCAGCCGTTTCCACGGCTTGCGCGAGGATCTTGATTTGTCCCTCGGGCAGCCCCGCGATCGCTTCGCGTGTGGTGAGCTTGGCATCGAGGTGTACGACGCTTGTCGCGCCTTCGGCCTTCGGAAAGACGATGGCATCCGGCTGGCCTAGCACGATTGCGTCGAGATCGGCATCCGTCATGCCGGTATCCAGCCCGTTGATCCGTACCAGGAGGCGCGGGCGTTGTTTTGTCGCAGAAGCCTGCTTGAGGAATTCCAATGTCGCTGTACGCGCAAAGGTTTTTCGCTCTGGCGTGATCGAATCCTCCAGATCGATGATGACGGCGTCGGCGCCACTTGCCATTGCTTTATCGAGTTTGGAGCCGCCGTCGGCGGGAACGAACAGAAGCGAACGCATAGACCCGTCCTTGCTGAAGTTTTGCAATTTAGCCCAGATAGCGCGGGGGTGCGCGGTTTTGGCGCGGGAATTAACGCAGCATGATGGGGTACGGATTCAGGGCAGGTATTACCCATGCAAAACAAGACGCTTATAACACTTTCGGCTGCCCTGTTCACGGCCGGTCTCGCCACCAGTGCGGTCGCCCAGGCCCCGGCGCAACCGGCGGCGCAGCAACCGATGTTCGCGACCACCAAGGTCGAGGGCACGGATAATGTCTATGTCTTCCGCTACCAAAACCATCAGGCGATGTTCATCGTCACGCCCGCCGGCGTCATCGTCACCGATCCAATCAGTTACGGACGGCCGCAGGCGGCAAAAGCCTACCTGGATGAGATCCGCAAGATTACCCAGGCCCCGATCAAGTACCTGATCTATAGTCACCACCACTACGATCACATCGCCGGCGGCAAGGTGTTCAAGGATGCCGGCGCCACCGTGGTTTCGCACCGCCGTGCCAAGGAGCGGCTCGCGCAGCTCAAGGCCCCCGACGTCGTCATTCCCTATCAGGTCGTCGACGGCAAGCGCACGATCAAGCTCGGGGGCACGACCCTCGACCTCATCTTCACGGGTCGCAATCATTCGGACTCTTCGATCGTCATGCTGTTGCCGAAAGAAAAGATCTTGTTTGCGGTGGACTTCAATTCGCTCGGCGCGGTGCCGTCGCGGCTCGCGGTGAACGACTCTTATCCGACCGAATGGGAAGCATCGCTGAAAAAGACGCTGGCGCTCGGCTGAGAGCGGATGATCCTCGGCCATCCTGGTCCGAGTGGAATGTTCACCGCTGGTGCGGATATTACGGCCGCGACATCTAAGATATCACGTGAAGAAAATCCGGGCCCGGCATCAAGCCGGGCCTTTTTTATTTCGGACGCATCAGCATGAAGGCCTGGCGGTGACATTCGGCGACCAGGGTGCCGTCCTGCTTGAAGGCCTTGTGATGGAATTCGACGATGCCGGCGCCCGGGCGGGATTTCGATTCCCGCTTGCTGATGACTTTCGTCGTGCAGTGAATGGTATCGCCTTCAAACAGCGGATTGGGGAATTTGACGTCGGTCATGCCGAGATTGGCGATGGTGGTGCCAACCGTCATGTCCGACACCTGGATGCCGATCATCAATCCGAGCGTGAACAGCGAGTTCATCAAGGGCTGGCCCCAGTCGGTCTCGGTCTCGCAGAAATGACGATCGATGTGCAGAGGCTGCGGATTGAGCGTCATGTTGGAGAACAACATGTTGTCCATCTGCGTCACGGTCCGCGTGTAGCGATGCTCGTAGGTCTTGCCGACCTCGAAATCCTCGAAATAGAGGCCACCGCGCTTGTGTCGCTGGATCGTTTCAACCATCGATTCCTCCGGAAAATCATTCGCAAAGAGGGGTTTGGGAACCGCCTTTACCGTTCGTTTACCATAATTCCCCCATGCTCGGCAGGCTGGCCGGGGAACGTTTGCGTCCGCGTCAATCACACGCTGATTGGCCACCACGTTGATGATGCGCTGATAGAGCCCTTTGGCTGAAATCGGCTTGCAGAGAAATTCAGTGACGCCGGCATCGCGCGCTGCCATCACGCGTTTTTCTCGGAATGACCCGTGAGCATGATGATCGCCACGTAAGGATTGGCGTTGGCGCCGGGCTGGCGGATCATCTGCAAGAATTCAAGCCCGTCGAAGATCGGCATCGCCCAGTCGGCGATGACGATGTCGGGGAGATAGTGGGTGAACGCTTCCAGC
>Ga0307308_10000271_pt1 | contig 17474 bp, 17 predicted proteins | sample ER_DNA_195_FD_194501 | JGI IMG/M metagenome (GOLD analysis project Ga0307308, IMG submission 194501) | Bulk soil microbial communities from the East River watershed near Crested Butte, Colorado, United States - ER_DNA_195 | ecosystem: Environmental > Terrestrial > Soil > Floodplain | place...
ATGGAGGCCGCTCGAAGCTATAATTCGCTCGTTCGGAGATCTCCGGACAAATGCGGAAGTGGCTCAGTTGGTAGAGCACAACCTTGCCAAGGTTGGGGTCGCGGGTTCGAGTCCCGTCTTCCGCTCTGTTAGGGGACCGCGCGCAGGTACCACCGCGCGCATGTAGGGCTTCCACTCCTCGTGCGGCACCAGCTCCGTCAACCCGTCGCCATCCGCGCGGATCTCCGCGAACACGAGCTCGATAGTGCGGCGGCACTCCTCGGGTGATAGCACCGCCCAGGCGTCGACGAGCGAGCGCAGCAGGGTGCGCTGGCGAACAGGGCGAAGAGGACAGGTCTCTGCGCGCGTTGCGGTGAGCCCTGGTTCTCGCCCTTTCGCCACAAGAAGCGCCTCTGCGGACGTCCCGAGTGCGGCGTCGCCTGGCGGAATGCTCATCGGAAGCGCGAGGATCCCGAGAGGAGTTACCCGCGCGTGCTCCGGTCACGTGGCTTCTCCGAGGACGAGATCAGGCAGCGCATAAGCGCACTCCGCGCGAAACGGGCCAAGAAGGCGAAGCCTCGGTCGAGGGGCCAAAAACGAACCTACGCTGCCCGCCTAGGGTCGATGCCGCCATCGCCTCAGCGCCGCCGATGAGTACCCCGTCCGCGCCCTCGCACGCTGCACGTCCGCGACGGCGGGGTGGAGTGCTGCGCCGTGCGGCTTGAGTCCGAAGACCACGCAAACCAAGGGACTCGGTGCGCGTCGCATTACAGGGTCAGCGGGCAGGGCTCAGTTGTCCGTATCACCGAAAAGTTGGTGACTGTCACGCTTTGCGGAGACGGTTCCGCGAATGTCCCTTGGAGAAAGAGTGTCTGCTGCGACCCAGCCGCATATTGCGCTGCCAAGTCTGATGGGGCCGTTCCCGGTCCCACCAGTACATAGTCGAAGGTTCGAATACCACCTTGGACGCTGCGCAACTCAAGCGTCAGGACGACCTTGGTGCTGTCGGCCATATAGCCAATCAGCCTTCCGCACGTCGACGCTTCAGAACCATTTACAGGTGACGTTGGGGGCGTCGTTCGAGCCGATCCGGAGGCGCTAGGTGTCGCCGAAGGTGTTGGCGGATTAGCGGAGGCGCACCCGCTGAGCGCGGTGACCACCGCCCAACTCACGAGGAACCGCAGCAGCAGCGTCAGCATTTGCGACGAGGGTAGCCGACCGTCGTCCACAGCCTTCTCGTCCGCGACGGCGGGCTGGACCTGCTCCGCCGCGCATCAGGCGGCGTGCCGGAGGGGCACGAGGTTCCCTTCTGCGTTGATCGCGACTCGCGGTCCCCTGGCAGCGCGGAGAAGTCCCGTCTTCCGCTCCGAGTTGGCTCCGGGGCAGCCATGCACTCGAGTCGCGCGTAAGCTCCTCTGACCTGCTCAGCCGCACTTGAAGATCAAACAGAACTCGTTGCCATCGGGATCAGCCATCGTCCGCCAGCAGTAGCCGTACTCATTGAAGTCCGCATCGGGCCGACGTCTCCGGCCTCCAAGCTGGACGATGCGCGAAGTAGCGATCTCGACGTCATCGACGACGATGTCCATGTGCACACGATTCTTCACGACTTTTGGTTCGGGTACTCGCTGAAACGAAACATGTGGCGCGTCCGGATACTGCTTATGAAGATTCACGAACTGCGGTGGACTCCCCAGCCTGCCCTCGATTTCGACCCCGAGAATCAACTTCCAAAAGGCGGCGAGTCGCTCAGGGTCCGATGTGTCGATCTGTATCCAACCGAGACGACCAATCCGAGAAGTCTTGTCGCTCACAACAGCCTCCCAGCCGCAGCCACCTTCGGTCGCGGCGGATTGCCATGTGTCGCCACGTTGGCGTTACGCCGTTCCGATCTGAAGCCGACCCTGCGGTGACAGCGCCACCTTACGCCGGCTACTCTTCGCGCGGTCCGAGTGCGGTCTCCTTCTCAGAATTTGGAACGGTAGCGAGGAGGTCTGCTCTTGCGGCGAGCGCGCCCGAATCGCCTCCACATCGGGCTGTCAGTCCGCCACGACCCGAACCTCGCCCTTGAGCCGGTCGACTGCGTCGGCAGGAGAGGCTCCAATAATCCTCGAGGAATGTTTCGCGAAGGAGGCACGACGTGCGGCTGGAACCCATCTGTGAAATGCAGCTCAGTTATCAGGGCGGCTTCTCGCTCGTAAAGCCCTACGGCGGCGAAGAAGGATCGGGTTACGGGCAGGGGGACGGACGCGCCGATGGCCCGAGGCTTTCGGGCACCGTCCAGTGGGCGAACCATCCGCGACGACGAAGCGACGGACGCATGTTGCCCAACGCCGGGGGTCTTGTAACCACGCAGGACGGGGCAAAGGTCACGTTCCTCATGCAGGGGCGGACCGTGTTCGGCGCGAACGCGAAAGGGGAGAGTGTCGGAGGACAAAATATCGTCATGTGGTTCGAGGCCGAGGACGAGCGATACAAGTGGCTCAACGACGCAATGTGCGTCGTGGAGGGAGTGATTGCCGGCCTGGGGGCGATCCGCTTCCGCGTGTTCGAGTGCGTGAATGAGCTCATCGCGGAGTCCTGAGCTGAGCGTGGGTTCGGCCTGGCCTCTGTCGTGGGAGCCTATTCGGGGAGCGGCAGCGACGGACCACCGTTCGGCTCAGCCCGCGAGCCGAAGCCACCCACGCTCGTCCTGAACAAGCCGAGCTGTTATCACTTCCGCGTGCTTGACCCCCCGTCTTCCGCTCAGCGTACGCGCGCGCACCTCCGCCGCAGGCCGGCACCATCGCGCAGCTGCGCTTCAGCCGGCGTCTGACCTCGGTCTCACAAGAGCTCGGCGATCTTCCGCGCCGCGCGGGCGGCGCCGTCGGTCTCAACCGGGACATAGTCGACCTGCCGATTGAGGTCTGTCGCGAGCGCGCGCGCGATCTCATCGGGACCATCACTCTCGAAGTCCATGCACCGTCCAGCGCCGTACCGGCGAAGACGGTGGCGCACATGAAAGTTCTGTTCGAAATGATGACGGAGCGGGAAGTACAGGAACGGTCGGCGGCTCGCGGTGAGCTCCATGGTCGTCGTGAGTCCTCCCTGCACCACTGCGATGTCGCACGCCGCGAGGTGCCTGTAGAGCTCGTGGACGTAGGCGCGAATCTCGAGGCCGTCCTGCGCGGGTAAGGTCCCCGGATCGATGCGCGGTCCAGCCACGACGATCATCCGCAGAGCAGGCACCAGCGACTTCGCTGCGGGATAGGCCGCGATCACTCGGCGGAGGAGGTGGGCGCCGACGCCGGACCCACCGACAGTCACGATGCACACCTTTTCATCCGGCCCGTAGCCGAGCTTCCCACGGAGCGCCTCGCGATCTCCGAGCGCCCTCGGATCAAAGCCGGTGATGTACCCGCTGAAGTCGTAGTGCGCTTCGGTCCAGTCTCGGATCCGCGGCAGGTCAGGCCCGAAGCGGTCAACGACGATGTCTTCCGGCGCGCCCACGAAGATGGCCCGATCGCGGACTCGCGGGTAGCGCGCGATGTGCTCAATCATTTCGGCGTTGTAGTCCGCGGTGAGCAAGGCCTCGTGCTCACCGCCATCGGGCATCGGGAGCCACCCCACGAAATCGGTGAGCCATGCGTAGGCGGCACGCTTTTGCTCCGGGTTCTCGTGCAGGTAGTAGTCGAGCTCCCAGGCCTCGTCCCCGATCCAGAGGTCGTAGTCCTCGTCGCGGACGAGATCGTGGAAAACCATGAAGTTCGCAAGGAGGATTTCGTCCATCCGGCGCCATGCTTGAAAACAGTGGAGGTCGTGCTCCGCCGACTCGCTCTCGATGTGCCGTGACTCGTTCGCGAGCTGCGCGCTCGCGGGGTGGACTCTCTCGCCACGCGCCTGCAGGACTGCGGTGACAGGGTGCTGCGCGAGCCAGTCGATCTCGAGGTCGGGGTGGAGCTGCCGCAGCTCGTCGGCGATCGAGACATCGCGTTGCGCGTGGCCCAGGCCGATCGGCGACGAAATATAAAGCGCGCGCTTGCGTCGTGTGCGGCCACGCGACCATCGAGCCGGAGGTGGCGGCGGCGTAATGAAATCCCGCAGCATGATGTTGACCTTCACAGGGTCGCGCGCCTGGGGGATGTGACCGGAGCCGGCCAGCATCGTGAGCTTTCCACCCGTCGCCTCGGCGAGCGCGACTCCGCGGGACGGTCCAGTGATCGCGTCCTCCGTTCCCTGGATGACGAGGACGGGGCAATGGATCCGCGAGGAGAGATCACGCGCCGCGGCCTCGCCGAAGTCCTTGACCTGGGTCGCGATGAGCGTTTCGGGGCTCATCTCCAGACCCCACGACACGGCGTCTTCGATCGCCTTGGTCGAATGCGGCTCATTGAACGCCTGCCCGAAGAAGAACTCTAGGAAACCGCGATGGTCGCGGAGCCAGTAGTTACGGTTGTACTTCGCCCAGCCCTCGTAGGCGGGCAACTCGGCATCAAACGAATGGCCGCGTACGGAGGCCGGCGAGCCCAGCGGTACCGCAGGTCCGATGAAGACGACTCCCTGGACGCGCTCCGGATGCTCTGCCGCGAGGAGAAGTGCCCAGCGTGCTCCGGCAGACTCCGCCACGAGGAACGCCCGGTCGGTCGCGGTCGCGTCCATTACCGCGAGCGTGTCAGCAGCGAACTCCGACGCGACGTAAGCGGATGACTCCAGCGGCCGGTCCGACCGACCGTTCCCGCGACCGTCGAATGTCAGAACCCGCGCGTGGCGGGCGAAGTAGGGGATCTGCATCTTCCAGAGCCGGGAATGGACGATCGACCAAGCCGGCAGGAACAGAATCGTCGGGTCACTGTCGCCGTAGACCTCGTAGTGGATGCGCACGCCCGTCCGCACCACCTCGCCTTCGTGGTCGGGGTAGCGCGCGCGGCTCTGTTCGAGCGGCCTTCCTTCGCGAATCCGGTCGACGACGGTCACCGTCTGTTCACGCTCCGCCAGAGCACATTCAGGATCTTCCAGCCATCGTGGAGGTGAACTAGGTGAAGGTACTCGAGGTAAACGCCGGTCTTCACTTTCACGGTCGCGATCGTGTCGTCGACTTCGAAGAAGACAAGGTCCTCGATCCGGTCGCCGGCCTGCTTGCGGCCGGCGCCTCGTGCCGTCAGGTCAATCATCGAGGCCGCGGTGTCCTGGTTGAGCGAGCGCCCGTCCGTCATCAGCGAGCGCTTAGCGAGGTCGGGGTGGAGCGCGCGCTTCATCCGGACCTGGTCCCCGGTCCACCAGCCCTCGTAGTAATCGAGGACGGTCGTCTCGATGGCGGTTTCATTCGCGCTTCGCTCGGTCTTGGTCAATTCGCCTCCCCGCGGGCGGGCGGCACTGCAGCCGCCCGCCTTCTTACGGTCAAACTCGAGCCTCGTAGATCGCGTTGAAAGGAGTCTCGGCGACCCTGCGGAACCTCGTAAAGCCAGCGGCAGTCACAACCTCGCGGATCCGCTTCTCGCCCGCCTGCGCTCCGAGCGCCAGCCCGACATCCTGGGACAAGGAACTCGGCGTGCAGAGGAACGTCGAGAACGCGTAATACGCTCGGCCGACGGGATTCAGGTTGTCCTGCACCGTGTCGCCCGCGATCGGCTCCACGATCAGCCACGTGCCATCGGGAGCGAGCGCTTGCCTCACGTGACGCGCGGCCCCCACCGGATCGCCCATGTCGTGCAGGCAGTCGAACATCGTGACGAGGTCGTAACCGTTCCCCGGGAACGCGTGCGCGGGGGCGACTTCGAAACGGAGACGTTCACTCAGCCCTCCCGCCTTCGCCTTTTGCTTGGCGAGCTCGATCGATTCCCGGTGGTAGTCGAATCCGGTGACGCGCGAGCGTGGGTAGGCCTCGGCCATCAGGCGCGAGGAGGCACCGAGCCCGCAACCAACGTCGGCAACACTCGCGCCGAGGCGGAGCTTCTCCTCCACGCCGTCCAGCGCGGGCAACCAAGAGGACACCAGGTTGGCGTTGTATCCAGGACGGAAGAAGCGCTCGCATCCGGTGAACACGCCGGGATCATGCTCGTGCCAGCCAAACCCGGCCCCACTGCGGAACGCCTTCTCGATCTGCGGCTCGGCCTTGATCGTGGCGGTAGCCAGCTCGAAGGCACCGCACACAAAGGCCGGACTGTTCTCATCGGCGAGAGCCATCGCTTGCTCCGGCGGCAACACGTAGCGCGCGGTCGCTGGGTCGTAATTGACGAATCCGCCGGCGGCTTGAGCGTTCAGCCACTCCCGTACGTATCGCTCCGCGGTGCCTGTCCTTTCAGCGAGCTCGGCTGACGTGATGGGACCCGCGTTCGCCATAGCCCGGTATAGACCGAGCCGGTCACCAGCGACGATGAGTCCGGCGTTAACGGTCGCGCCGAGCTCACCAATGACCTGGCCAAGAAACGCCATGAGCTTGTCGTTGTCGATGGCAGTGGTCTCGCGAGTTTCGATCGCCATGAAACACCTCCGAATTTGAGATGCGCCGAAAGTACGAAACGGATGGCGATGCTCGCGTCCGGGTCCCCCCCTAGTTGTTGGGCGTGGGAACCTAGGGCGGTGCTGCTTGGTCGGGAGCGGGAGCTGCTGGTCATCGATGACCTTCTCGCGGCGGCGCGGCTGGGAAAGAGCTCGGCTCTGGTCATTCGCGGTGAGCCGGGGATCGGCAAGACAGCGCTGCTCCAGCACGCGACCGCGCAGCGAGCCTCAATGCGACTGCTATCGGCGCGAGGCGTGGAGTTCGAAGCCGATCTGCCGTTCGCGGGCCTACACGAACTCCTTCGACCGGCCCTCGGATCGATCGAGCAGCTGCCGCCGGTCCACGCGTCGGCCCTGCGGTCATCGCTGGGGCTTGGAGATCGGATCGAGGCCGATCGACTGATCGTCGGAGCCGCGGTTCTGGGCCTGATCTCGGTGTACGCAGAGAAAGGCCCTCTTCTGCTGACGATCGACGACGCGAACTGGATCGACAGGTCCTCGGCCGAGGCGATCGCGTTCGCGGCGCGACGACTCTTGGCCGATCCAGTCGCGATACTCGTGGCGGTTCGAGAAGGCGAGGAGTCTCCATTCCTTACCGCAGCGCTGCCGGAGCTCCGATTAGGTGGCCTCGACGAGGCTGCCGCCGCGAAGCTCCTGGAAAACGCAAAGGCAACGGACTCATCTGCTGAGTTCGTGCGGCGGATGCTCCAGGCGACCGGTGGCAATCCGCTAGCGCTGATCGAGCTTGCTGGCGCCGTACCGCATCTGCCCACGTCTCCGTTCGAGGAACTTCCGATCGCTACGAGCGTTGAGCGCGCGTACCTGCGACGGGCGGAGCGGTTGTCGGAGGGAGCGAGACAGGCGCTGCTCGTGGTCGCTGCGTCTGGAGTTCCCGAGCTCGCCCTCGTAAAGCGCGCGGCTTCGTTTCTCGGCCTGAAAACCTCGGACCTAGAGCAAGCTGAAAGCGCCGGGGGACTGGTCGCCCAGCGGGGTCGACGTCTCGAGTTTGTCCATCCGCTGGCGCGTTCGGCCATCTACCACTCGGCGTCGCCCGCGGCGCGGCGGGCCGCGCACCGCGCCCTGGCGCGTGTCATGACCGATCCAAGCGACGTGGATCGACGGGCCTGGCACCTCGCGGCCGCGGCGATCGCTTGGGATCGTGAGGCAGCGGACGCACTCGAGGAGGCCGCACTGCGCGCTCGCGAGAGCACTGGCTACGACGCCGCCGCGAACGCCTTGGCCGAGTCCGCGCGCCTCACCGAAGGACCGGAACGTCGTGCCGAGCGGCTGTTCCGCGCGGCGGAGAACGCTTGGCTCGCTGGAAGGGCGGAGCGCGCGCTCGAGCTGCTCGCGGAGGCAAAGAAGCTCGCGCACGGGGCTGAGCATCGGGTCGACATCGAAAACCTCAGTGGCCACATTGCGATGCGGCGCGGCTCAGTGACGCAGGGATACGCGATCTTGACCGCCGCTGCGGAAGCGATCGAGGGCGTCGACCGCCTCAAAGCCATCCGCATCCTGGCCGACGCCGCGCTTTCCTCTTTCGGTGCCGGACATCCAGCCGACACGCTGGCCGCCGCGTCAAGAGCACTTGACCTGCTGGTCCCCACGGATCCGCCCGAGTCAAAGATCTTCGCTCACGTGGCCTTCGGCGCTCTCGCGATCTTGGCTGGCCGCGGCTCAGACGGGCCGGACCGGTTACATGAAAGCGTGAGGTTCTTTAACGAAGTTCCAGCCGACAGCGTCGACCCTCTGCTGCTGACGTGCGAATGCATCGCCGGTCTTTTCCTGCGGGAAGCGAGCGCTGGACGCGATCTGCTCGATAGAGCGCTACGACAAGCTCGTGATAGAGCGCCGACGGCGGCGCTGCCCGCGGTGCTCTTCATGTTGGGTCGCGACGCGGCTGCCACTGACCGTTGGCCGCTCGCGCGCGCCCAGTACGAGGAGGCGGCACGGGCCGCGCGGGAGACCACGCAGTTCACGTGGCTCGCCGCCGCGATGGCAGGGCTCTCATGGCTCGATGCACTGGAGGGTCGTGAGGAGGATTGCCGCCGCCACGCCGACGAGGGCCTCCGGTTGTCGGAGCAATACGGCATGGGGCTCTACCAATCCTGGTCGATGATCGCGCTCGGGCAGCTGGAGCTTGGCCTCGGCAGGCCTGATCGGGCGCTGAACCATTTCCTCGAGTGCGCGACGTTTCTGAGGGCGATATCGATCGATGATCCGGACCTCTCACCCACGCCCGACATCGTCGACGCGCTTGTGCGTCTCGGACGCTTCGCGGAGGCTCGTCACGCCAGCGAGGGCTTCCTGCTGGCCGCCGCGGCGAAAGGCCAGCCGTTCGCTCTCGCGCGCGCTGCCCGGACACGAGCCTTGCTCGCGGACGACGATGGCTACGCAGAAGAGTTTGAGGTTGCGCTGCGTCATCACGCAGCCACCACAGACGTCTTTGAAGGGGCACGCACCCAGTTGTCCTACGGCGAGCGTTTTCGGCGGACGCGCCACCGAATCGAAGCGCGTAAGCATCTCCGGGCCGCGCTCAAGTCATTCGACCAGTTGGGTGCGACGCCGTGGTCGGATCGCGCATTGGCCGAACTTCAGGCCAGCGGCGAGACCGCGCGCGTCCGCGACGACCGTCCGCGCGAGAGGCTTACGCCGCAGGAGCTTCAGGTCGCCGTCGCCTTGGCCGCGGGCGCGACTACGCGAGAGGCCGCGACCAAGCTGTACGTCAGTCCAAAAACGGTCGAATATCACCTCAGACACATCTACGACAAGCTCGAGATTCGTTCGCGTGATGCCCTGCGGGAGGCGCTGATGATCGATTTGAACACGCCTGTGGTTAAGGCCGCTGACCAGTAGGCCGTACTGCTCACTTCGACGAGGAGCACGCATTGAGGAGAACGTCCTGATGTCTAACCGGCCAGTCGCAGCCATCCGTGGTCGTCCCGACAAAGGCGAGCCGTTGCAACATCGGGGGTGTAGAGTCCCGTCTTCCGCTCTGTTGGCGCCCTCAAATGGTCTTCGGCTGGGGGATCGCGGCGACGACGTTGGGACGCCAGTCCTCGCAGGATTCCAACCGTTCCATGCCCTCGCGCTCGCCGTGATGCTGTTGACGGTGGTCACGCGCGTTGCTTAGTCGATGGCAATCCGCCGGGCTTGCACCGCTATTGCCGCGGCCGCGATCGTCAAGACAACGACCTCCAGCAAGAACGGCGTCTGGTAGTCGCGACTCCCCGCGAAGCACGCAACGCCTGCGGCCACGTCGCCGCACCTAGGTAGTCCGACAATCCGGCTGTCGATCATGAGTGGGACGATCATCGCGGCGAACAAGAAAGTCGCCCATGGCGACGAGCTTGCATTCCCGCGGAGTGCGGCGAGCAAACTCCAGACCGCAAGCAACCCAAGGAGAATCAGTAGCGGCACAAACGTCCGCAAACCAAACTCTCCGAGAAATAGGAAACCGACCAAACCGCCCGCGACTCCGTACAGAAGAAGGCGCGGTATCGACCCACCCGTCGCAAGTTGGCGAGTGTTCACCCCATAAACGCTAAGCCCGCCCTGAACGATGTCCAAATTCGCCAGAGTGAGCAGTCAGCGGTCGCCGAGCGCTGCTGAGGTGAGGCCCGCGGGTCACGTACCTGGGGTCTTCAGGTACGTCCAGTGCGCGCCACCGTCGGTCGTCCGTTGGAGTGAGCCGCGCACCGTCGCGTATCCAGTGCTTGCGTCGCCGAATGCGACCTGCGGCGCCACACCCGCCGCTTGTTGGTAGTCGGTGGGCACCTTGTGCCATGTCGCACCCGCATCCGTGGTCTCGTCGGACCCGCTCGAAGAGAGACCAAGCTGTAGCCATCGCGTCGGGGTGAGGAAAACGATGCCCATCGTGGTGGGCAGGGTGCGCCAATACGACCAGGTCGCGCCGCGATTCATTGACCGGTACACGTAGCGCGTGTACTGGCTCGAAACTTGGCCGACGGGGCTGACGAAGAGTGTCGAACCGAAGTCGGCGACGGCACTGCCCAGATCAAGGCGCGTTATCGATGGCGAGAACGTGAATCCTGGTGGGTCGGCGAAGACCACTGAGCTCGACCACGTGCGCCCGCCGTCAGTCGTGCGCAGCACCGCCGGAGGTGCGTCGCGCTGCGAGACCGCGATGTATCCGCTCTCTCCATCAACGAACGCGAGCTGTGACTTGCAGCCCGACGACGGCGGGTAGGCGTCTTTGTACGCGTTCTGCCATGTCATAGCGCCGTCCGTCGTCCGCCAGATCTCGAAGTATTGAGCCATGCACCCGGTCGCGGGTGAGCCAGCCGTGAGTAGCCAGCCATTGCGATCGTCGACAAAAGCAATGTTGCCGTTGAAGACCTGCGCTGGCAGGACCCGCTCTTCCCACGTGTCGCCGCGATCGCGCGAACGAAACAGGCGCGAGTCACCGACCCAGATCCAGACAACTCCATTACCGGCCGCGGCCACGAACCCGGTACTCGGAAGAGGGATGGGTGTGGCGCTCGCACCTGCCGACGGGACTGCTGACGACGAGGCGGATGACGCGCTTGGACGCGACGCAGGCGTCGTCGTCACGGCTGCCAACGTTGATGCTGGTACGACACTCGGTGTTGCGCTGGGCGCGGACGGCGCCGTCGCGCACGCGGAACCGAGCAACGCTATGGCGATCAACCAACGGCGCATATGGACCAGCATTGCGATTTTGTACGTCTCGCGCGTCTGCTCTGTCGCCCATAACGCATATGGTCGAGCTAGGAGTTAGGCGGCAGGCTCCCACGTCGAGCACGGACGCGCCTCAACGAGGAGGATCCTCCGCACCGCCGCTTTCTGCACTCCTTGCGTTCCTTAGCGCGGACTCGCTTTCGCGGCCAATCGCGATCGCCGAAGCGCCCGATCTCACACAGCGGCTGCTCGGCAGGCGGGTATGAGTTGGGTCCCCACAAGTCAGTCGATCGAGCCGGTCCCACGGCAGAGCATCACAGCATGAGAATTTGTATTTGCATCCTCGCACTAGTGGCGGCCGCAGCGTGCGCGCCGAATGCTTCCGCGCCCTCAGCGTCACCAGTCCCATCCGTGACGCCGGCTGCGATCGCCACCGCGAGTCCTCCACCCGCCGCCACATCGAGTGCGGCGAACGCATGCGGAGAATTCGAGGCCTACCAGGCTCCGTCCGGTGCACGGAACGCGGTTCTCGCGATGAGGACACAGACTGGGGCGACGAACTTCGAGCTCGTCGGCGCTGGCGTGATCCCCACGAACCTCGGCGGGGACCCCTCGTCGCCCGAGATCCTGCGGCTCACCGGTCGTCGAGTAGAAGGCACGAACAACCTCGCCACCGCCGTCGCCGATTACAACGTCGTGCGCGTGGCGAGCTGCACGCCTTGAAACGCCTCCTCTTCACGCCGTGGCTCGCCATCGCGCTGATCGCCGGGTGCGGCCTATCGCTTCCCACATCGACATCGCCAACGCCCTCCACGCCGCCGCGTCTTCTCACGTTCGAGACGCAGCATCACTTCCTTGACTTCACGTACACCCAGGGTCACCTGATCTTCGGAGGAGGACCCGCGGACGACACGCGCAGCTCGCCGGACCTCATTGACCGCGACCTCGCTGCGGGGACCGAACGCGTGTTGGCGAGCGCTCCGGATCGCGCGGGAAGCATCCTCGCGCCGGTGGCCGCCGGTGAATGGGTTGCCTTCGTCGAGACTTATCAGAAGGGACCGCTGGTGTACCGCATCCGAGCGGTCGCGCCTGGCAAGGAGATCGTGCTCGCGACAGCCGAGTACGCGGGGGCCGCAGATCAACTCGTGCAGCGTTCGGCGCCGCTCCCGATGGTGGCGACCGACGGAGACCTCATCGCGTGGACCGAGCCTGCCGGACCGCGCGCCGGGCCGAAGTGGATGTTGAAGGGCTTCGACACGAAGACCGGTCAACGGACCGATCTGTATGCGAGCGAGCTGGCGCTGACATTCCCGACGATCACCGACGGTGAGCTTATCTTCGGCGAGGGTGATGAGCATCCGCGGCTGCTCGCGCTTCGACCATCGCGCGACAAGACGCCCACCGCAGTGACCGCTGCGACCGATCTCGCGGAAGCCGCAAACTATGGCGGCGTCATCGTCGCGAAGCAAGGCGGCAAAAACGTTCTGGATCCTGCGACGATTGTGCTCATCGACCGAAAAAAGGGCACGACAACGACGCTCCTTCCCGAAGCTCCCCGAGGCGGCTGGGGCCCGACGATCAATGACCGCTACGTGGTCTGGCAAGGTGGCGCGTCCTTCGACAAGATCACGGCGTACGACCTCGAGACGCATGAGATCGTGACGATCTACGAGCAGACTCCGGCGGGTCGGGCAGCCGCGTACCCCGGTGCATTGATCTGGCTCGCGCTGCGGGCCGAAGACGTTGCCAAGCCCGGAACGGCGATGCCGCAGTTCCACGTCATGCTCTGGCGGTAAGGTCGCACTGCGCGCGCAGTCGCGGTGTATGACCACCTCAGCTCCCTCTGCCGGCCTCTCTGTTGAGGAGATCAAGGTGGCGTTCGGGAGCAGCCTCGATCAAGCGCGAAACGGAAGACTTCGCCTATGGCTTGTGTCGGACTGTGGAGCGCGCCTCCATCAACCAGCACGGGCAGCGCGAGCACTTTGTTTCCCTAACCGGCCAGCCGGAGCCATCCGCGCTCGTCTTGAACGAGCCGAGCTGTTATCAGTTCCGCGCGCTTGACCCCCGGTGTTCGCACGACCTGAATGTTGCAACAGTGCGGCTGCGTTCCCGAATCTGAGCGTGGTCACGGAGTAGATGTTGCGGCCCGACGGCGGTTTGGTCGCTGACTCCTGATCAGCCGCTGGACGGTGATCTCGTTCCGTCAGGCAGCGTCACAAACCAGTCGTCGGGAACGGCCACCCGCTAAGGGCGCGGGCGCTCCGCAGGTTCGAATCCCATCCCCTCCGGATTCTTGTTTGCGTTTTCGCGCGTTTCGCGAGCGAGGGCGAGACCGTCGTGGCTCTTGTACGGCCAACGTGGAACGAGTCGGGACGAACCTAGATTCGCACTCCCGCGGCCTCATCGCGAAAACGCTCGACCTCGCCCTCCATCATCTGGTCTAGAAGCGTCCTCCGGGACGAGCAAGTGGAAGTGACTCGCTTGGCCCGTACTTCGATGGTCCGAGTTGCGTGCCGCTCCCATCGATCAGTATCAGCGCCCGACCGAGCAAGGGCGGAATCGACGCGCCTGGCGCGGGCCCACCTGGAGCATTGAACTGTCCATCGAAGTAGCACACGTACGCGGGCGCGCTTGGCGCGAGCCGTCGCCAATCCGAGGACACCACGTGCGGCGCGTCCGGATAGGCAACGTTCTCAACCCAGTCCGCGACGACGCCCGCGGTGGACTCGAACGCAGCAACGAGTCGTGCGCTACCAAGCTTCCCGTCGCACGCGGACCGGGCAGAAATGTCACCGATCGGCGTGCTTCCGCCGACCGAAGGCAATCGCGGGGAGGTCAAGGGTGCCGTTGCTGCGGGAGCGCGATCGGGCAATGCGTCGAAGCTGGCTGGCCACTCGTCAGGAGAGGCGAGGAATGCAATGGGCTCGCCCGTTTGGGCATCGATGACAAAGATTGCCGAGCGGCCACCAAGATCGCTGAACCCGCGGATGCTGTGCATCTCGCCACGCACGGCGATGGCCCAGACCGGTATTGCGGGATCCACTCCTTCCATGACCACCGGACCTGAGCTCCTGTTCGCCATCACCTCGCCGACGGTATTGAGCTTGGTCTCGATCCGGTCGATCCGGTCGATCCGGATATTCGGCGCGTTAACGAACTTGATCGCTTGGTCGCGACTCAGGATCGTCGGCGCGTTCGTCCGCATCACGGTGAGCAATCGCGCCAAGCGCCCAGGCGTGCCGGGCACGAGCGTCACGTCATCGGAGACCGTGGTCGATCCACGCCGCCAGATCGAGCCGTCGCTGTCGGCGCCGAACAGGTTGCCGCGATCGTCGGCGAGCAGTCCGCCGACGCTCGATCGGGTGATCGAGAAGCGACCACCGCTACTGCCCGCGTCCATGATGCGCGCGTCGTTCACCACGGTGCCCGGCGTCGCTGGCCCATAGCCGACGAATGCGCGCGCCTGCCGCGGCACTCGCACGACTGCACCGGGCGGGACGACCAGTGCATCGCTGAAGATCTGGCCCAGGTTCATGCCGCTAATGCTTCCGTCGGCGCGGATCACGAAGCGGTCCTGCCCATCGCGGGTCAGAACCGTTGCGGAGCTGCCGATGACCGACATTCCGCCAAATCCTGGAGCCCGCGGCGGAAACCGCCCTTGCGGGGGCAGATAGCCGGTGTGCTCCGCCTTTCGCGTGCCCGAGTCGATGACGAAGAAATGCGTGGTAGAGCAGACCAGGAAGAGGCTGCGCCCATCGTCGGTGAACCCCAACTGACCGGGACCGCAGCCGGGTGTGAAGAGCACGGCATCCGCGGTTCGACTGCGAGTCTCGAGGTTGTAGAAGGTGACCACATCAGGCTGCCCACCTGGTGTCTGCTGCGCAGGCCCGAGCTGCTGGAGCGCGAGCACCTTTCCGTCGGGCGAGACGGCCGCGCCGATCGCGGGCCAGTCCCCGATGAAGGGACGCTGCCGCGGTTCCGTGAGGGTCGCGGTGATGGAGCCGGTGCGCGCGTCGATGAAGCGAATGCGCTGATCCGTCGTCGCGACGTCCACCCGCAGTCCCTGCGCTTGCGGCCAGTCGATCACGATGAGCTCGCTGCCCGCAGCGCGGAACACTGCCTGCGCCCCACCATCAGCCGGCACTGTGTAGCGGATCGCGCCGGTTTGGCTATCGATCACCTGCAATGTCGCATCGCTCTGTGCGCCCAGCGGTCGTCCACGACTCGACTCAGACACCGCGACGATTGAGTCCGGGCTTGCGAGGTACGGCGGCACGAGGGCGCTCGCTCCTATCGAGCCGACGGCGTCAGGTGACTGAGTCGCCGCTGCCCGCTCGCGCAGCCCGCGCACGCCCTGCCCGATGCCAAGCGCCACTACCAAGCCGAGCACCACGGCGGCGACGGAGGTAAGCCGCGAGAGCTGCAATGGGCCGCGCCTGAGCGGTGTGCGCGGCACCCAGCGATCAGCCGGCAGCATCGGCAGCCGGTCGAGGTCCCTTTGAATGATCCGGCCGATCGTGTCGTCTTCAGGCATGAGTGGCCCCCTTCCGCATGCGAGTCAGGGCTTTCGCGATCGTGGCGCTCACCGTTCCCGGGCGAACCCCGAAGAGGTTTGCGGTCTCCGCCTGGGTCAGGCCGAGGTAGTAGTGCGCGACCACGAGCGCGCGCTGGCGTTCCGTGAGGAGCGCCAAGAGACGCCCCGCTTCCATCCGATCGAGCAGGGCGCCGATCTCATCCGCGGCCGCCCTTTTCTCCTGTCCGCGCAGCGAGATGAATCCCCACCGACGCCGCCTCGCTCGCCGCAGCGCGACGCGGAAGAGCCAGCCCGGTAGGTTCTCGCGTGTCGCGGGCGGACGCTTGAGGCCCTCGGCGAAGGCCTCGTGCAGCGCGTCCTCCGCCAACTCTGCGTCGCGCAGCGTCGCCAGCAGTGCCGGGTAGACCCGGGGCACGGCGTTCCTGTAGAGCACCTCCCAGTCTTGGGCGTTGTCCACCTCTACAAGTGAATGCCGTGGCGACCTCGGATTTCTTACTCCCGCGTCAAAATCGATACCGGTGCTCAGGATGCCCGCGGGCGCGATGCCGGAAGTGGCGTCACGAGGCGTCCGGCGCTCCCGCGGCGTCAGCGCGAAAACGTTCGACACCCACCTCCCCCCGCCGCACCAAGCCGGCGCCTGGACCGTCCTTTGGCTATCGCAATGCGGACGCGCCGACCTTGACCCGGCTGGGATCTAGCCAGAGCTCCTCGCCCCGCACCTCCGACGCGAGCTCATTGAGGTTCCACGGTGAGGGGCCGCCCACGACCTTTCCAGTCCGGTCGTAGATCGACCCGTGGCAGGTGTCGTGGAAGACCGCGGGCTGTTGGTTCTCGGGTTTTTCAGGTAGCCACTCGAGCGCGCAACCATTTCGTGGATCCTCGCCGATGAATGCGTGCACCGTGTTGGCCGGATCCCGAACAAGGAAGACGGTGACCGGCGCCGTCACGATCGCCGTGCAACCCATGTTGGAGCCTGCGCCACGACATTCGGCCGGGCCGCCCTTGCGTTGCTCGACACGGTCCGAGCCTCGGGCAAAGGTGACTTGTCGAGTGATCGGCGTCGCACTGATGTCTGCGACTCGTGCCACTGAGACTGCCACTGGCGTAGGACCTGCGGGCGGCCGCTGGAGCAGAAAGGCGACCGCGCCCAAGCCCACCGCGGCGAGAGCCAGAATTGCAAGGAGGAGGGGAACGCCCCGAAGCGGGCTACGCAGTCGATTCCGCGCCACTCGAAGCAGCGATCCAGACTCGTCCATAAGCTTCACCGTATCGTTCGAAGCGCCGAAGGCAACCTATGGCCAGCGGGCCGCTTTGCCTCGAAGTCCTACGGAAGGCATCGCGACCTCACCCGAGAACCCTCGGGTCGACGGTGTGATCAGGGCGGATCTCGGTGAAGATGATCTGTAAGGACGCGCTTCTTTTCTTGTCAGAGGTCGCGGCACGCAAGGCGCTGCAGCGAGCGAAGTAGCGCGCGTCCGCCGCGCACTTGCTCGCGATTGATCGCCTAACGCGCGGTCGGTTTCGGCTCTCTCGGGAACGCCCGCCGCGTCGTTTCTTTCGATATCTCGCGAAATGACCGCCAAGGGTGCAGGGAAGACTCTGGAACCAGGTAGACGCGACGGCCGGATCTCTACGGAGGAGGCCCGGGGGCCGTACGCCAGACCACTAGGCGGCGTGTCCGCAGCCTGCCGCCACGGTTCCCCGGTTACGACCCCTGTCAGTTATCCGGCCGCCGATGCGCGCTGATCTCTCGAACTCGATCAGCGGAACGAGCAACAGCGCCGGACCTTAGAGGTGCTGTCTCAGATGAGGCCGAGGAAGC
>Ga0307308_10000274_pt1 | contig 17428 bp, 16 predicted proteins | sample ER_DNA_195_FD_194501 | JGI IMG/M metagenome (GOLD analysis project Ga0307308, IMG submission 194501) | Bulk soil microbial communities from the East River watershed near Crested Butte, Colorado, United States - ER_DNA_195 | ecosystem: Environmental > Terrestrial > Soil > Floodplain | place...
CTGCGAGATGCCGGCCCGGCGGGCGATCGCATCCGTGGAGGTGCCATGGAGCCCGTGCTCCCCGAACTCCTCCAGCGCCGCGGCGAGGATCTCCTCGCGCCGCTCCTCAGCCGTCTTTCGTGTCGCGGTAGTCATGTGCGAAGTAAGTTATCACTCACTCACAACGCCTGTCAAGAGCCCGATCAGGTGTCAGACACCCGCACGAGAGTGTCACGCCTTCGTCACGAGAGTGTGACTTTCCCTGCAAACCGAGGGATTCGCCGGGGACATGTCCGGTGTCAGACACCGTCACGAAAGCGCGTCTTCGGGGAGCGGGATCAGGCGCCCGCGGTCGCGGATGTCTTGCATCAGCGTGAGTGCCCTGCGTGCTGCGACGACCGAGCGGTTCCACTCTCGGCGGTACGCAGCGCTCGCCGGCGGCAGACTCAGCGCCCGGTGGCGCGCCTCCAGCGCCGCAATGAGCTGCGCCTTGGCTCCCGCATCCGAGCCGGTGGCCGGATCGCGCCGGACGCGCCCCAGCGACCCGCTCACGACGCGGTCGAGGAGGCGCGCATGCGGAGCCAGCCCCGCCGCCCCGAGCCGTCCCGACCGCCACTGGCGAAAGGCGAGCTCGTACGCCGTCAGGGCCTGGCTGACGGGCTGGTAGTGCCCGACCAGCCGCTGCTGCTCCGCGTCGAGCGCCCGGAATGAGAGCCTCGGCAGCGGTTTGGGCTTCGGCTGGGGCACCGCGTGACGCGACCCATGGCACCCGCCGGCCAGCAGCCCCGCCGCCAGAAGCGCGCAGACGCGCCAGTAGACTCGGCCGCGATGAGAGTCCTCGTCACGGGAGCCTCGGGCTTCGTCGGGCGCGCGCTCGGTGAGGAGCTGCGTCACGGTGGGCGAGCTTACGAGGTCCACGCGCTCGAGCGCCGCGACGGCGACCTGGCCGATGAGGGAATCGCCGAGCAGGCCGTCGCCGAGACGAGCCCGGACGTCGTCGTCCACTCGGCGGCGCGGATCGGCATCGCCCGCTGCGAGGACGAGCCGCTCCTCGCTCTCCGCTCCAACGTGCTCGCCACTGCCTTCGTCGCCCGAGCCGCCGCACGGCACGGCGCCCGTCTTGCGTATGTCTCGACCGCGGATGTCTCCGAGCCGGCGAACCTCTACGCGCTGACCAAGCTCTGGGGCGAGCAGGCCGCGCAGCAGTACGCAGCGGAAGGGCTCGTGATCCTTCGCCTTGCGAACCCGTACGGGCCCGGGAGCAAGGGCGCGCTGGCGACGATGCTGCGACAGGCGGCAAACCACGAGCCCATCCCTGCGTTTCGCGGAGAGTCGCGGTCCTGGCTCTGGATCGGCGACGCGACCCGCGCGATCCGGCTCGTGCTCGAGTGCGGCGAGGAGGGCGTCTTCGACGTCGGGTCCGACGCCGTTCCGGTCCCTCTGACCGGTACCGCGCGACTTGCCTGCGAGCTCGCCGGCGCCTCGCCCGAGCTCGTGCAAGAGCTCGACCCGCCGCCGGGCCGCGTCACGCCCCGGATCACGATCGAGCGCCTGCGAGCGCTCGGCTGGCGGCCGGAGGTCAGCCTGGACGAGGGCATGCGCCTGACGCTCGAGTCGTTGCAGGCGACGGCGACCCTCTAGTGCCTGAAGCATTCGTTCTCGCAGGCGGCTCGCGGTCGCAGCTCGGCCTCCTCGAGCAGGCGCGCGCGCTCGGCCACGCCGTCTGTGTGATCGACGGGGCCGAGACGGCGCCGCTTCTCGCGGAGGCCGACCACCCGATCGTCCGGAGCTTCGCCGACGTCGACGGCGTGCTCGAGGAGCTCGACCGGCTCGGGATCGAGCCGGTTGCCGTCGCGACGATGGGCTCCGACCAGGCCGTGCTCCCCACCGCCCGCCTGGCGGAGCGGCTCGGCCTCCCGGGCCTGCCGGTGCGCACCGCGGAGATCGTCGCGGACAAGCGCAAGATGCGCGCCGCGTTCGAGGCCGCCGGGGTCACCTCGCCGCCCGGCAGCGAGATCACTAGCGCGGACCAGCGCGTGCTCGAAGAGGTCGGCCTCCCCGCAGTGGTCAAGCCGGTCGACGGCTCGGGCCAGCGCGGCGTCAGCGAGATCCGCAGCGCCGGGGAGCTCCCGATGGCGGTCGAGCGCGCGCTCGCCGCCTCGCGCGCTGGGGCCGCCGTCCTGGAGCGCTACGTCGAGGGCGACGAGTACACCGTCAACGGCTTCCTGCTCGAGGGCGAGTACTTCCCGATGAGCGTCACGCAGCGCCTCCTCCATCCCCCGCCTCCGCTCGGCGTCTGCATGGCGCACCGCTATCCGTCGAGATTCGAAGCCGAGCGCGAGCTCTTCGAGCTCGCCCACGCCGCGAGCAGTGCCGTCGGGATCGAGAACGGGCCGTCGTACGTCCAGGTCAGGGTCGAAGCGGGCTGCCCCTCGGTGATCGAGGTCGGCGCCCGGCTCGGCGGCGGCAAGGACGCCGAGCTCGCAAAGCTCGTGACCGGCTTCGACGCGATCAGGGCGAACGTCCTCTGGGCTCTTGATGAGCTCCAGCGCGCCGACCTCGGGCACGCCGACCCGACCGCGCCGTGCGGCCAGGTGCGCTTCGTCGTCGCACCCCCCGGCCGGATCACGCGCCTCGACGCCATACCGGCGCTCCGCCTCGACGGCGTCCACGAGGCCGGCTTCTACTGGCAGGAAGGCATGGTGCTGCCGCGGCTCACCTCGGGAGCAGAGCGGCTCGGCTACCTGCTCCTCACCGCGGCCGACGAGACCGAGCTCGACAGGCTCACCGAGCAAGCCCTCGACGCGCTCGTGATCGAGATCGCGGCCGAGCAGCTCGTGTGAGAGTCCTCCATTCGCCGATCAACATCGCGGGCGGGCCCGGCGCGATCTCCGAGGGCCTCCGCGAGCTGGGCGTCGAGAGCACCCTCCTCGTCTTCAACGAGCGCCCCTTCGAGCGCGGCTTCGACGTCAACCTCGAGCTGCGCGACACGAGCCGCAAGAGCAGCATCCCGTACAACCTGCCGAAGCAGCTGCGCGCCTTCCTCTGGGCGGCACCGCGCTTCGACGTCTTCCACTTCCACGCCGGCCTCACGCTGCTGCCGCGCAAGCTGAACCTGCCGGCCCTGCGTGCGCTGCGGAAGGGGATCGTCTTCCAGTCGTGGGGCTCCGACCTGCGCGGCCGGCCAGCCTCGGATGTGCGCTACCTCCGCGCTGCCGGCGCCGTGATCGTCGGCAGCTACCTGACGAGACGCCTCGCCCCGCGCGGCCCCTGGCCCGAGTACGACGTCGTCCCGCCCGCGCTCGTGCTGACCGACTGGCAGCCGGCGCCGACCGAGCCCGGCGAGACGCTCCGGATCGCGCACGCGCCGAGCAAGCGCGCGGTCAAGGGAACCGACGCCGTGCTCGCCGCCGTTGAGTCGCTCGAGGCGCGAGGCGTGCCGGTCGAGCTCGACCTGATCGAGGGCGTCCCGAACCGCGCGGCGCGCCTTCGCTACGCCACCGCCGACGTCGTGATCGACCAGCTGCGGATCGGCTGGTACGGGATGCTCGCGATCGAGTCGATGGCGCTCGGGAAGCCGGTCGTCGTCCACCTCGACGAGGAAGCGGCCGCCGAGACGGAGGAGGCGTTCGGGCTCGAGCTGCCGCTGATCCGCGCCACCGAGCGGAGTCTCGCGGACGTCCTGGCCGGGCTCTTCGAGGTCCGCGAGTCGTTGCCGGAGCTCGGCCGCCGCAGCCGCGAGTACGTCGAGCACGTACACGCGCACACGGAGGTTGCACGCCGCGTGCTCGAGATCTACGAGCGCGTCATGCCCATCAGCTCGTAGAGCCCGACGGGCGACCACGACAGCCCGTGCACTCCCGGCCGCAGGGAGAAGTGATCGGTGGCGGTGTAGACCGGGATCGCCGGAACGGCCTCGTGGAGACGCTCGACGAGATGCCGCTCGATGCGCCAGCGGCTGGTGTCGTCGGGCGTGCGCACGGCCTTCCGCATCAGCGCGTCGTAGGCCGGGTCGCACCAATGCGCGACGTTGAACGCGCTCCCGCAGGGGAAGAGGTCGAGCAGGTTGTAGGCGTCGAAGACCTTCGAGCTCCAGCCGAGCAGGACGAGGTCGACCCCGGGCTTCGCGGGCGGGCCCGCGAGCGCGAGCAGCTCGCTCAGGGTCGCGACGGGCCGGAATACGAGGTGGATCCCCGATGCGTTCAGCTGGGCGGCGCTCCCGCGGAGGCGCGCTGCGACCCGCGAGCCTCCCAGATCCTCCTTCGCCCAGACGAGCGTCAGCCGCAGCGGCGCCGGTGTCGACTTCAGCTGCACCAACTGATGGGAGTTGACGTACGAGGCGCCGGGCATCTCGGGCGGGATCAGGGAGGCGGGAGCCGAGCCGAGGTTGAGGTGCGTGAACACCCACGCCGCGTAGAGCCGCACATCCGGATTCGCCAGCGGCGTCCCGCGCGTGACGAGCCACATGAGGCCGGTCGCGAGCGTCGGCAGCTCGATCGAGCCCTTCGGCGCCGGCCCGGCGGTGTCGATCCACGGCAGGCCGGGCGGTGAGAGCCCGCGCGGGAGCACGGCGTCCGCGCCCTGCGTGGAGGTCCTGAGCACGAGCCGGTTCGGCTTCACCGCCGCTTCGTTCCAGTAGTTGAAGTTGCGCTCGAGCACGATCCGTCCCGGGTGCCGGAGGACGACCCGGAAGGGCCCGCTGAACGCGGTTCCGCGCGGCGGGACCGGAGCGGCGATCGGATACGCGACGAGCTGGTCGAGCCACGGCACGGGATGCTGGAGCGTCACGCGCAGCGTCCAGCGGTCGGGCGCCTCGACGCCGACCGCCCCGCTGCCGGACTCGCGGTAGCTGCGGGCACCGCGAAGGATTCCGAGATCCGGCCCGGCCAACGGCGCGTCGCTCCCCAACGAGAGCGCGCGCAGCCACGAGCGCCGGAAGTCCTGTGCGGTGATCGGACGGTCGTCGCTCCAGCGGAGGTTCGGGCGCAGGTGGAACGTCCAGACGAGCCCGCCGCGGGAGACCGTCCAGGACGCCGCCAGGTCCGGCTCGACGCCCTCTTCGGAAAACCGCGTCAGCCCCGCGTAGACCTCGTGCGCCACGTTCATCGAAGGCAGGTCCGCGACCCGGGCCGGGTCGAGCGTCCGGGGGAGGAGCGGGAGGGCGAGCCGCAGTGTCTGGCCGCCCTTCGGGGAGCCCGAGGAGCCGCAGCCGGCGAGCAGGACGACCGCCCCGCAGGCGGCTAGCCGACGAATTTGCGCCAGACGTTGTTGAGGAGCGTCCACGTCAAGGACCTACGCATGCGAAGGAAGTCGTAGTTGCCGGTCGCCAGCACCTGCCCGCGGCCCGCGTGCGACCAGACGAGCGCCGCGTTGATCACGCCGCGCTTGCCGGCCACGATCGCCCGCGCGGCGACGACGTGGTCGCGCGGGGTGAGCTCGGGGTCGATCCGGTCGCTCTCCGACCCCGCGTAGCCGAAGCTCTGGCCGGGCCCGATGTTCGTGCCGCGGAAGAGCCAGCGGACACGGGCGAAGTCGGCGCCCAGCGCGGCGACGTACGGCCGGGCGCGCGAGCGCGGGAAGCAGCAGCCGTCGTAGCCGACCCCGGCGAGCGCGAAGTCGGAGCGGCCTTCACGCGCGTCGAAGTCGGTCAGCACCATGGCGTTGTGCGCCCGGTCGAGTCGCACCTGCCGGTAAAACGGGTTCGCCTGCAGAAAGACGAGCTTGCCGCCCTCGTCCCTGTAGCGCATCAGCAGGTCGTAGGTCGCGGGCTCGTAGTACTCGCTGTGGCCGGGGAAGATGATCGCGGCATAGCGGCGCAGGGTGCTCAGCGGCACGTGGCGGAGCTCCACGTCGGTGATGCTCTCGACCCGCGGCTTCCGCGAGCAGAGCCAGCTCGAGAACGGGTGCGCGGCCTGGTAGTCGTCCTCCTGGCCGCCGGGCAGGATCGTCCCGACGAGCGAGACCCGCCGCTGGCGCCACCACTGGTACCAGCTGTCGGGGACGCCGTTCAGGTCGGCGTCGTACGCGTTGTAGGCGCGCCAGGTCAGGTACGGCCAGACGAGCAGCGCCGTGTGCGCCGGCGGGTGATCCAGCGGGAAGGTGGCGTTGCGGACGACGACCGGTGCGCGGAAACGGTCGCCCCACGGATCCGCGACGTCATAGTGGTAGAGGCCGGAGGCGAGGCCGCGCGGGAGCGCGGAGCCCGGATGGCCAGGGCCAGAGCAGTCCGAGACGAGCTTCGTCGTCGCCTCACCACGGTCGGCCGAAATGACGAGCGGCGGCCGCGAGCCGGGGATGTAGCTCTTCGTCGAGTCGACGTAGGCGGCGATCCGCTCGACCCTGGCCACGCGCGGCTTCGCGCAGCCGGACAGGTTCCATGGCGGGTCGGAGACCGTGTCCTCTGCGGCCCCGGGCCGCTGATCCTTCGCCGGGATCACCGGCGCCAGCCGCCTCCCCAGATCCTTGAAACAGACTGTTACCTGGTAGCTGCCGTCGTGCAATGCAGTCCAATCAGGGCCGCCTGGGACCTCCCGCCAGCCGTGCAGTCGTCCACCCCAGGCGTAGACATGGGTCTCGCCCGGAGCGCTCGAAACAAGGTGCAGAAAGTCATTGATGCCGTTCGCATTGGGGCTGAGCACCGCCGGACCGAACTCGAGCAGGCGCAGGGGTGGGGAAGAACGAGCAGACGCCCCCGGAACGGCCGCGACGGCCAGGGCCGCCGCGACGACAAAAAGCCTCACGCGCTCGGCGCCAGGCTCTGGACGGGGCGCCGCTCGCGGTACCAGCCGATCGTGCGGGTGAGCCCCTCGTCGAGATCGACCCGCGGCTCCCAGCCGAGCAGCTTGCGCGCCTTGTCGACGTTCGGGATCCGCATCTCGACGTCGGTGTAGTGGAGCGGGCGGAAGATGATCTCCGACTCCGAGCCCGCGAGCCGGCGGATCCGCGCGGCGAGGTCAAAGACCGTCACCACCGATCGCGGGTTGCCGATGTTGAAGACCTCGCCCACCGCCTCGTCGCGCTCGAGGATCGCGAGCAGCGCCTCGACGATGTCGTCGACGTAGCACCAGGCGCGGATCTGGGAGCCGTCGCCGTGGATCACGAGCTCCTCGCCCGCCAGCGCCCGCACAGTGAAGTGATGGATCGCGCCGCTGCCGACCTGCCCGGGCCCGTAGACGTTGAACGGCCGCACCGACACGGCGGGGAGGCCGAACTCGTCGAAGTAGGAGTGCGCGAGGTACTCGCCCGCGAGCTTCGAGACTGCGTAGGTCCAGCGCGCCTCGCCGACCGAGCCCTGCGTCGTGACGTGCGTTTCCTCGACCTTGTACGCGTGCGTCCCGAACACCTCGCTGGTCGAGAAGTCGACCAGCCGCTCGATTCCACCGGCCTCCGCGGCCGCCTCGAGCACGTTGTAGGTGCCGATCAGGTTGACACGCATCGTGCGCACGCGGCTCTCGAGCACCTTGTCGACCCCGGCGATTGCGGCCATGTGGATGACGTGGGTCGCGCCAGCGACCAGCTCCTGCACGCGTGGCAGATCGAGCACGTCGCCCTCCACGAAGTGCAGGTTTGGATGCTCCGCGAGGTCGGTGCCCGTCAGCGAGTCCCGGTGCAGGTTGTCGAGGATCACGATCTCGTTCTCGTCGACGAGCCGACGCGCGAGCGAGGTGCCGATGAACCCCGCCCCGCCCGTCATGAACACCTTTTTCCCGCTAAGAGCCACGACGCCGGAGTCTAGGCCAAACTTCCGGCGTGCTAGGAAGGCAGCTCTGGCGGCTCGGCAAGCACTCGGCCATCTACGGGCTGGGCGCCGTGGTCTCGCGCCTGATCGGCGTCTTCCTGCTCCCCGTCGTCACGCACTACCTCACGCGCAGCGATCTCGGCGCGGTCGACACGCTGATCGCGCTCTCGGTCGTGCTCGTGATCGTGCTGCGCGCCGGAATCTCGATGGCGTTCTTCCGCTTCTACTTCGACGCCGAGGACGATGCCGGCCGGACCAGGGTCGTGCGCACGTCGTTCTGGTACACGATGGCGGCCGCCACGACCGGCCTGGTCGTCGGCATCCTCCTCGCGCCGCAGATCTCGGAGCTGCTCTTCTCGACGCACTTGCGCGCGAACCTCGTGCGCGCCGCTTTCGTGCTCCTCTGGGCACAGATGAACTACGAGCAGCTGACCTCGCTCTTCCGCGTCGAGGAGCGGTCGGTGCAGTTCGTCGCCGCCACGATCGCGAACGTGCTGATCACCGTCGGCGCGACGATCCTGCTCGTCGTCGTCTGGCACAAGGGCGCGCTCGGCGTGATCGTCGGCAACTTCACGGGCACCCTGGTCGTCTACGTCGTGCTGCTCGCGTACCGCCGCTTCCAGCTCGGGCTCGAGTTCGACCGAGAGCTGTTCCGGCAGATGCAGCGCTTCGGCCTGCCGCTCGTGCCGTCCGGTCTTGCGCTCTGGGTGGTCGACCTCGCCGACCGGTTCCTGCTCCTCAAGCTCAAGAACGCGGCGGAGGTCGGCCTCTACTCGGTGGGCGTGCGCGTCACGACCGCAATCCTGCTCCTGCTGCTCGCCCTGCGCACCGCGTGGCCCGCCTTCGCCTACTCGATCAAGGACGACGGGGAGGCGAAGCGGACCTACAGCTTCGTGCTTACCTACGTGCTCTTCGTCTCCTGCTGGATGGCGCTCGCCCTCTCGCTGCTGGCGCCGTGGATCGTCCGGGTGCTGACGAGGCCGATCTTCTACCCCGGCTCGCGCGTCGTGCCGATCCTCGCCTTCGGCGCGACGGCGTTCATCGCGTTCAACGTGATGTCGATCGGGATCGGCCGCGCGAAGAAGACGCAGTTCAACTGGGTCGTGACGGGGTTCGCGGCCGCGGTCAACATCGGCCTGAACTTCGCACTTATCCCGCCCTACGGGATGATCGGCGCCGCGGTCGCGACGCTCGTCGCGTACGTGGTGATGTTCCTCGGCATGACGATCCGGGCGCAGCAGGTCTTCCCCGTGCCCTACCAGTGGCGGCGAATCGCGCTGGTCGTCGCGGCGGCGGTCGGGCTAACCGTGCTCGGGAAGGCGCTCCATGTCCCGCTCGCCGGTGCGCTGGGGCTTGTGGCCGTCTACCCCCTGATCCTGCTGCCGCTCGGGTTCTACCTGCCGGTCGAGCTGCGGCGGCTCCGCGGGCTTGTTCTGCCGGCTCGCTAACGCCGCGAGGCCGAGCGCGCTCCAGACCAGCGGGTCCTCGAAGAACGCGTTGTAGAAGAGGCTGTGGACGCCGATCGCGACGATGATCAGGCCGAAGACGAGCGCGGCCTGGCCGTACACGTCCGCAGCAACCCGGCGGAAGGCGAGCAGGGCTCCGGCGACGAAGAGCCAGGCCAGGAGCGCCAGGCCCGGCAGGCCGGTTTCCGCGGCGACGGTGATCGGCGTGTCGTGCGACGCCGCAGCTTTCGGCTCCTTGCTCTTCAGATGCTGCTGCCTCGCGTAGCCGTGCTTGAAGCCGCCGATCCCGACCCCGATCACCGGGTGGTGGACGGCGAGCTTGATCCCGTTCGTGACGAGCTTCGAGCGGCCACTGGTGACACGGTTGAGGCCGCCCTTGTGGTGGAGGACGTTCGGGGAGGCGATCGCGGCGACGACGAACACCCCGACAGCAACCCCGACGAGGAGCAGCGCCCGGCCGCGCCACGCGAAAACCGCCGCGACGAGCACGCCGACGGCGAGGGCGAGGAAGCTCGACTGCGAGAACGAGAAGAGGAGGCCGATCGCCATCACCGCGATCGCCGCGGCGGCCGCGAGCACGGTCCGCAGCGAGCGCGTCCATAGCGCTACGACGAGAGCGGCCAGCATCGCCACGACGAGGAAGCGGCCGTAGATGGACGGGTCCCAGAACAGCGAGTTCACACGGAAGAACGGCGCGTAGGTGTTGCCGACGAGCACCTTCGGGTTCCAGAAGATGTCGCGCGTGATCCACTGCTCGACGCCGACGACGGCGAAGATCAACGCCATCAGGACGAGCTCGCCGAGCAGCGCGAGCACCCAGGTGCGCCGCCAGACCATGCGCGCAAGGCAGACCGCGAGCAGGCCGAACGGGAGGTAGAAGGCGAGCACCTCGATCGCGCCCTGGCGGAGATCCTGCGTCCAGGCGAGCGAGAGGCCGGTCCAGCCGACGAAGGCGGCGAGCGGCAGGGCGACCGGGCCCAGCTCTCTCGATAGCGCGTCGCCCTTTAGCAGCTCCCAGACCAGCGCGATAGCGGCCGCGGCGACCACAGCGTAGAGCGGGATCAGGAGATTCGCCTGCGTCGAGCCGACGGTCACCGGGATCCGGGCCGGGACGCAGGCGAGCGCAGCGAGCGCGAGCAGCCAGGGCCAGCGGAGGAGCAGCCAGGCTCCGGCCGCCGCCACAACGATCCCGGCAACCGCCGCCGCCGCAAGGACGGCCGTGTGGCCGTGCGGCTTCAGGTAGACCGCGAGCGCCAGCGCCGCGAGCGCCCAGGCGGCGAGCCCGGCGAGCCGGTGCGTGCGGGCCGGCGCGAGGAAGAGCACGGCGAGCCCTGCGGCCCCGACCGGTCCGGCGACCCGGGCGAGCTCTGCGGTCATCCGCGCGGGCTCACGATCACGAGGGCTGATGCGGTGTGGCCGTCGACGGTCACGACGAGGCGGTAGCGGCCAGGCTTCGGCGCCTTCAGAAGGAGCAAGCCGGGGCGGGTCGTTCCGCGCCTCCTGCCGAACTGCCAATGGATTCGCCGTGCGTCCGCAATCACCCGGAAGCCAATCTTTGCCCCTGCCAGCGGGCGGAGCACGTGCGGCCGCAGCTGCACGTAGCGGATCCGGACAACGCCGAGCGGTACTCCGGCAGAGACGTTCCCGGTGCGATCGACCGCGCGCAGCACGAGGTGGTACCGCCCAGCGGGCTTCCCGGTCCCGAGCCACGGGAGCCTTCCCCTCTCGATGAAGCGCTTCCAGTGCACGCGGAGCTCCCCGTCCACGTACAGCAGCGCCTGCACGGGCTCGCTCGCCCGCCAGTGGATGACTACGTGGTTCCGGCGGAAGGCCTGGCCCGCGGAGAAGACGCGCGGAACGAGCGAGACAAGCGCGATCGTCGGCGCCGTCGTGTCGACCCTGATCGGGTTCGGCATCAGGATCGTCCGGTGCTCGTTCGCGAGGTGGAGCCGCGGCTTGTACGTCCCCGCGGGCACCACCTGGCCCGAGTCGTCGCGCCCATCCCACTGGAACCGCTGCCTGCCCGCGCGCACCGGTGTCGACATGAGCAGCGTCCGCACGACATTGCCGTCGGAGTCGACCATGACCACGCTCAGCCGGTCGGGCTTGCGCAGCGTGAACTGGATCCCGACGTGCCCGTGTTGGCAGCGGCAGTTCGGCCCGAGGAGCTTTCCGACTTCCGTGCGGTAGACAGGGCTCCGTTCGAGCTTCAGGTGCTCCGTGAAGGCGAACGCCGCCGCCGACCCGCCCAGCAGCGCAGCCGCGACGACCGCCGCCGCGACCTGCGCTCGCCGGGCTTCAGGCCACATTTCTGACGAGGACGAAGGGCTCCGCGTACTCGCAGCCGACGCTTGTGCCGTAGAACTCCGCATGCGCGCGCAAGGCGCGGTCGTTGCGCGGGTGCGGGTAGTCGCGCCGCTCCGTCTCGAAGCACGCGAACGCCTCCAGCTTCCGGTCGAGAGTCGCGGTCACGTCGACGAACCAGTTAGGCACGAACCAGTTCGTCGCGGCCGGTGTCCATTCGGTCGACGAGGTCGGGGCGTAGGTGAGGACGCGGCGCACCGGCTGGCCCGGCACGGGTCGGGTGGCGACGGCGACCGAGTCGAAGAGCGCCCGATGATCGAGGTTCACGTCGGGGTGCGGCGTGTAGACGACCTCGGCGCCGACCTCGCGGACTTGCTGCTCGACGACCGCGTTCAGCTCGACGTGCGGGACCGTGTCGAGGCGCATGTCGGGCAGGTCGAGATGGACGTAGTCCTTGACGCCGAGCACCTCCGCGGCCCGCCTTGCCTCCTCGTTCTTGCGCTCGCGCACCTCTGCGTTCCCGGGGTATTGACTCGAGCTGCCGTCGGTTACGCAAACGACCCGCACCTCGTCGCCCTGCTCGGCCGCGTGGAGGCAGAGCGTGCCGCCCATGCCGAGCACTTCGTCGTCCGGGTGCGCGGCGAAGACCAGGACCTTCATCCCAACCGCGCGCCGACCGGCACCTGGGCCACGCCCTCCACCTCCTCGAGCACTAGACCGCCCTCGCCGCAGGCGACGACCGGGCCGCCGTCCTGCGCAACCACGGTCCCCGCCGGAGCCCCCTCGTTGAGCTCGACCGGCCGCGCCCGCCAGACGACGAGCTTCTCGTCGCCCAGGAACGTGAACGCGCCCGGATACGGCCGTGTCTGCGCGCGCACCCAGTCGTACAGGTACGGCGCGCGCGCATCCCAGTCGATGATTCCGTCGGCAGGCGTGCGCTTCGGCCAGGCGCTCGCGCGGCGGGTGTCCTGCGGGCTGCGCTCCGCGGTCCCGTCGAGCAGCTTCGGCACGTACTCCCGGACGAGGTCGAGATGCGCGGCCGTGACCTTCTCGTAGAGCGTCGTCGCGGTCTCGTCGCGGGCGATCGGAACCTCGACCTGCCCGACGACCGGGCCCGAGTCGGCGGTGCCGTCCGCGATCTGGAAGAGCGTCACCCCGGTCTTCGCGAGCCCGCTCAGGATCGCCCATGGGATCGCCGCCCGGCCCCGGTGGCGCGGCAGCAGCGTGGGGTGCATGCCGAAGACGCCGTGCCGGGGGAGCCCGATGAACTCGTCCATGACGAGCTGCGACCAGCCGACGACGAAGATCAGGTCCGGATCGGCCTCCCGCAGCGCCGCGACCGTCTCCGGCGAGTTCACGTCGGCGGTCTCGATCAGGCGCGCGCCAAGGTCGGCCGCGATCTCGTCGAAGGAGCACTGCCCCGAGCGATTCGGGTCGACCGGCCCGGGCAGCGTGACGACGGCCGCGACCTCCGCCCCAGCGTCAGCGGCCGCCGCGAGGCAGTCACGGCCCATCACGTCGAAGCTGACCCAGACCAGCCGCATCGCCCGGCGATCCTAGTGCCCCGCCCAGTAATGCCGTCGAGCTACTGGGTCGCGAGCACCAAGCCAGAGTCCGCACTTGGCCGCAGCAAGGCTTGTTGCCTTGCTAAGGGCAAGGGTGGGCTCTGGCGCCGCGTGATCGCGGGCCAGAAGCCGGCATGTATTGCTGGGCGGGGCACCTGTCGGCGCCGGGTTGCGGTGGCCTTAGGAAGCCGTCTCTGGCTGCGGCCTGCGGCCCGTGCGCGTGACGAACGCCCACACCGAGATTCCGAGCGCAGCGACGATTGCGCCTCCTGCGATCACCCAGTCCGCGCCAGGGAAGGCGATCAGCTTGATCCCGCTCAGCATCAGCACCGACGCGAGGCCCAGCCGCAGCGCGCGGTCCGGGATCTTCAGCGCGAACTGGCTTGTCAGCAGGATCCCGGGCACCGAGCCGGTCAGCAGCCAACCCATCGTGCGGAGGTCGACGTTGCCGGCAACGAGGTGCCCGAAGCCCGCCACCCAGAGGAGCGCGGCGGCGTGGAAGATGTCCGTTCCGACGATCTTGGGAATCGTGAGCGGGAAGACGAGCACCATCACGAGGCCGAAGAAGGTGCCGCTGCCGACCGAGGTCAGTCCGACGATGAAGCCGCAGACCGCGCCCAGGGCGAAGGCGATCAGCCGGTCGCGGCGCTGCAACAGGAACGGCGCGTCATCAGGCTGCACGCCCCGCTTGATGAACGTCTTCGCAATCAGCCCGAGCCCGCCGATCACGAGCGCCGTCCCGACGGCGTAGGCCTCGATCGACTCCGTGCCGCCGTAGTGGTGGCTGAGCCAGGTGGCGGTGGCAACGCCGAGCAGCGACATCGGCCCCGAGCCGAGGAACATCCAGAACGTCAGCCGAGCGTGCACGGTGCCGAGCCGCCGGTGCCGCACTGCGCCGAAGCTCTTGAAGATCGCGCCGTGCAGGATGTCGGTACCGACCGCCAGCGTCGGCTTGAAGCCGAAGAAGATCACGAGGATCGGCGTCAGCAGCGAGCCCCCGCCCATCCCGGTCATCCCGACCAACGCGCCGATCAGAAAGCCGCTGAGCGTGAACTGCCAGGTCACGCGCCGACCACGACGAGGATGATCGTTGCCAGCCCGAGCAGGAGACCGCACGCGGCGAACACGAGAGCGGCGCGGTCGTCGAAAGGCGCGTAGTCGCCGCGCGCGAGTGCCGCCTCGACCTGCTTCTGCCTGACGTAGCCGTACCCGATGAAGCCGAGCCCGACGAGCCCGAACGCGACGCCGATCGCCGCGTACGGCCAGGCAGCGCCGCCCGCGAGCTCCGGCACGATCCGGCCCGCCCCGAAACTCACGGCAAAGGCCGTGAGCCCGGTGCGCCACCACGCGAGGTAGGTGCGCTCGCTCGCGAGGCGCGTGCGGCGGGTGGCGTCGCGGACCTCCTCGGCCACGGCCGGCTCAGCGGTACGCCGAGATCAGCACCTCGGCTACCTCCGGCCGCGAGAACTCGGCCGGCGGCAGCTCGCCCGCGGCCAGCAGCTCGCGCACCTTCGTCCCGGACAAGAAGACGTGGTCGTCGCCGCCGTGCGGGCACGTCTTCGGCGTCGCCATCTGGCCGCAGACGCGGCAGAAGAACGCGTGCTCGAAGAACATCGGCTCGATCTCGAGCTCGTGCGCCGCGAACTCGTCGAAGATCAGCTGCGCGTCGTAGGTGCCGTAGTAGTCGCCCACCCCCGCGTGGTCGCGGCCGACGATGAAATGCGAGCAGCCGTAGTTCTTGCGGCAGATCGCGTGCCAGATCGCCTCGCGCGGCCCCGCGTAGCGCATTGCCGCCGGGAACGCGGACACGACCACGCGGTCGGCCGGGTAGTAGTTCTCGACGAGCACCCGGTAGCACTCGACGCGCGTCGCAGCCGGCACGTCATCCGACTTCGTGTCACCGACAAGCGGGTGGATCAGCAGCCCGTCGACGGTCTCCAGCGCGCCCTTGGTCAGGTACTCGTGCGCCCGGTGGATCGGGTTGCGCGTCTGGAAGCCGACGACGCGCCGCCAGCCACGCTCGTCGAACGTGCGACGCGTGTCGAGCGGGTCGAGCGCGAGCTTCGGGAACATCGTGGCGAGCCGCTCGAACACGGTCACGCGGCCCGAGAGATAGAGCGGCTTCTGCGCATAGAGCCGAGCCACTCCCGGGTGCGCCTCGTCGGTCGTGCGGAAACAGCGCTCCGCCTCGCGCTCCTTGTCGTACTCGAAGACATCGTCGACCTCGAGCACCGCGAGTGCCTGCCCGCGCTCGTCGCTGAGTGCGACCTCCTCGCCCCTCGGCGGATTGTCGACGGCAAGACACACCGGCAGGGCCCAAGGGAGCCCGCGGTCGAGGCGCATCTCCTCGACGACGCGCTCGTAGTCGTTGCGGCCCATGAAGCCCTCGAGCGGCGAAAGCGCGCCGCTCCCGAGCATGTCGAGGTCGGAGAGCTCGCGCGAGGTGAGCGGGATCTGCTCGAGCCGCTCGATGCCTTCTCGCCGCGGGCCGGTCCGGTCGATGAGCCGGCCGCCGTGCGGGGAAATCAGGGTCTGCGCCTCGACCACGCTCATGCAGCCACCTCCTTCGCCTCCGGCTCAGTCGCCACGTGGCCGCTCACGCGGCCACCTCGGCAGGCACCAGCCCGAGCTCCTCGAGCTTCACGACGACGAGCGCCGCACATTCCTCGGCGCTGTGCTCTTCCGTGTCGACGACGAGCTCCGGGGAGACCGGCTCCTCGTACGGGTCGCTCACTCCGGTGAACTCCTTGATCTCGCCCTTGAACGCCTTTTCGTAGAGGCCCTTCACGTCGCGGCGAGCGCACTCCTCCACCGACGCCTTCACGTAGACCTCGACGAAGGTGCCGACCGGCTCGACCCACGCGCGCGCCTGGCGTCGCGTCTCCTCGTACGGCGAGATCGCCGCCGTGATCACCGCGCCGCCCTGGCGCGTTAGGCGCGAAGCCACCCAGCCGACCCGCTCGATGTGCGTGTCGCGGTCCTCCTTTGAGAATCCGAGCCCCTTGGAGAGATGCATGCGGACGTTGTCGCCGTCGAGGTACTCGACGACGAGGCCTCGCCGGTCGAGCTCAGGCCCGACGAGGTGCGCGATCGTGGTCTTGCCGGCCCCGGAGAGCCCGGTGAACCAGAGCGTGAAGCCGCCGGGCCGGACGTGCGTGGTCTCCGGATGCTCGGCGGCGTAGATGTGGTCGGTCATTGTCCTCCTACGGGTGTGTCCAGATGGATGCCGCATTCCAGCTTGTCGGAACCGGCCCAGCGGCCGGCGCGCTCCTCCTCGTCGGGGCTGATCGGGCGCGTGCACGGGATGCAGCCGATCGAGCGGAAGCCGACGTCGTGGAGCGGGTTGTAGGGAATCTCGTTGACGGTGATGTAGGCCCAGACATGCTTCTCGTCCCAGTCCGCGAGCGGGTGGAGCTTCCAGACGTCGTAGCGCTCCGACCACTGCACCTTCGTCGTGGCGGCGCGGCTCGGCGATTGGTCGCGTCGGATCCCGGAGATCCACGCGTCGTAGGGCTCGAGTGCCTTCAGCAGCGGCTCGACCTTGCGGATGTGGCAGCAGCGGTCGGGGTCGGTCTCCCAGAGGTTCGGGCCTTCCTGGCGGTGCTGCTCGGCGACGGTGATCAGCGCTGGAGGCGGCAACAGGCGCAGGCCGTAGCGCTCGATCAACCGGTCGCGCGTCTCGTAGCTCTCGCGGAAGAAGAGATGCGTGTCGAGCTCGATCACCGGGATGTCGAGCCCGAGCTCGGCGACCATGTGCACCAGCACCGACGACTGCTTCTGCCACGAGCACGTCAGGCAGAGGCGGTCCCCGAGCTCGGAGTACGCCCAACGGAGAATGTCCTCCGCGGCCATGGCCTCGAAGTCGAGCTCAGGCAGGGGCGGTGCGCTCGCCATCGAGCAGGACCTCCTTGAGCGTGTCGCCGCGGAGCCCCAGGCGCAGGGTCTCGAGCGGGATGACCTCCTCCGGCGGGATGTTCCCGAGGTTCACGTTCGGGCCGAACTGCTTCACGAACCAGGCCTGCGAGCTCTTCTGCGGCGCCTCGAAGATCAGGTCGTCGACGTCGATCTCGTGCGCGATCTCGTCGACGAGACCGGTGCGCATCTCCCCGTCCGACCGGTAGATCCCCGCGGTGCCGCCCTCGCGGCCTTCCGTGATCACCTTCCAGGCCCCGGCGGCAAGCTCCTCCTTGATCCACTCCACCCACTGGTAGGGGGCGTAGACGACCTCCTCGTCCTTCGAGCCCACCTCCGAGAGGACGGTGAAGTCGCTTGCGAACTCGCCGATCAGCTCGAGCTTGCGCTCGCGCGGGATGTCGAGGGTACCGTCCGAGATCTCGACGTGCGAGAAGCGCTGCTCGATCAGCCAGCTCTTGAAC
>Ga0307308_10000275_pt1 | contig 17296 bp, 17 predicted proteins | sample ER_DNA_195_FD_194501 | JGI IMG/M metagenome (GOLD analysis project Ga0307308, IMG submission 194501) | Bulk soil microbial communities from the East River watershed near Crested Butte, Colorado, United States - ER_DNA_195 | ecosystem: Environmental > Terrestrial > Soil > Floodplain | place...
GGCAGAAAATATGCCATAGAACGTGTTCTCAACGGCCAACACGAAATCATAGTCCCCGAGGTAGGGACTGAACAAGAGTCGAGGTTCGTTGGCTGGCGCAGTGCAAAGAATTAAGTCGTTCCAATTCACACCATCGCTAGTGCGTTCGAAATGTGTAACCCAACGCAAGCTGGCTCCTATGCCAGTGAGTTGCTGGTAGAGCAAACCCACAATACCGGAGCTGTTGATCGCCAACGCCGGATTGGTGGCATGTGGCAATGTTCGGAGATCGGTGGCCGACCATGTCACACCGCGATCGGTCGAACGCCGCACATGTACAGTGTAGACGTTTTGCCGCAAGTCAGCCCAAGCGATGTAAACGTCGCCGCTGTTACTCGGATTTACGGTGATCGCAACATCTCCTCCAAGCCGCTGCTGGCCCGGGACGGAGCCCCCATCGTGGTGAAATGGAAACGAAATTGACTGAACAACCCGACGCCCCGCTTTGTTATCATCAGGATCCCGCAGAGCTTGAAATGGTTTTGTGCTATTTCCACCCGCATCGTCGCGAACTACGACCAAATCCGCTGTAACCAGTAGTGTGTTTGCCGGCCAGCTGCCTGTGCTCGAACGCCAGCCCATGTAAGCTAGATAAACTGGGCCATCTGGATGGCATGCCGGCCGGACCTGCGGGCCATTCTGCCCGCCGGTTTGTCGGCTTTCTATTCGCACGGATTTGAATTTCGCCTTGGCGGTGGCCGCATTGAGTGAAAAGTCGATAGTAGAGGTTTGACCATTCTGCGCGCCGAAGTCATTATTGCCGACATACACACGATCCTTGCCCTTTCCCGTCCCAACGGATATTGCCATGGTCTGCACAAACGGTTGATCCACTCCCAACCGATCAACGAGGACGGTCATGGGATCCGCACTTTGGAAATCATTGGCACGAAGAATATTGAGTCGGGTATCGGCCGACGGAACTCGAAGAATGCCGGCGTAGAGCTTTCCGTCAGTGCGGCCAAAGCCAACGCAGATGTCGCCCGTTTGCGTCTGGCTGGGAACGATGGAGTTTAGCGACCACGTATTCCCGCCATCCAACGAAATAAATACCGGTGCGGTCTCACCGCCGAGCGGATCAGGCGTGAAGGCAGTGCCGACGATCTGCTGAGGATTGACGGGGTTTACCGCGAGCGTTGGCTCACTGTCCTGATTGGTCTCGCCGCTAAGCGTACGTGGAATCATATTCACAATGAGCACTTGCGTGGGTGCGGCGGCGGCACGCGCACCTACCGGGCGGGGAGAAGTGCTTCGGATGGATTTGCCGCCATGCTTAGGGGCTGTCTTACCACTCCTAGCGTTTTTAGTTTTGGCGCGTGGTTTTGCTGTGGCGCTCCGCCCTTCTAGCGATTTCGCCGGTTTCTGGGCTCTGATTGCCCTGGGCATTCTCTCTCCTTTCTTCGAGTTATAAGGCTGGAGGTTGCGACAATGGTGCGGACAGTGACGTCTTTCTGAAACGCTTCGCGCGCATTACTTCCTTGCTCTCGCAGCGGTTCTTTCGCGCCCCCCTGTTGCCGCCATGACCGCTTGCCCTTGTGTCACACGCGGAGTTGCTGTGGCTTTGATGAGAGTCCGGATCGTCTCAATTTGATCCAACGGCCGGAAATCCATTGCGTTGGTGGCGGAGTAAACTTCAGTTCGTTCGGCTTTAGCCGGAGCCCGAATAGCGACGCCAGCGACCGCACTTGGCCTTGCAGATTCGACTTTTCGCAACATGAACACCCCTTCTTGGCCGGGTTTAAACTTCGGAGCCTTATACCAACGCACATCGTTGCTGCTCGGAAATCGGACTACGATTCGTTTGGTTGAACGAGAGCCTTTTTCAACATCAACCACTTCAACCACCGCTTCGTGCCAAAGCGGATCGTGCTCGCTGATCCGCTGCCCCTGCGGGCGGGTTCCGACGGCTGTTCCCACCAGTCCGCGCACAGCCATGAGCGGCGGAGCGGAAGCTTCGGTCTCGGGTGCAAGCCTTACATTAATCACACGCCCGGTTACGATGACATCCGATGATTCGACATGTTGTTGCAATTCCGCATTCTCAAGTCGTTCGGTTGGATGCGCACCAACAACGACAGAGGCTGGGCCCAGACCAGTGGCCGCGATCGCGTGCATAATCGATCCGGCCTCAGCTACGGGTACGTGATCAATCGATTTGACCGCGAGGCCATCGCCGAATCGCCAGCCGTTTGCGTAAAACACTGCTTGTTCTCCAGGCGCTACTTTTTTGCGCCCGCCGACATAAACGGTGATATCCTTCCCGGCGTACTTCGCGAAAGCAGCAGGGGCGCGCACGACCTCGTCAACAGTCACCACGACCGTTCGCTCGTCCGCTCGGATGTCAGACATCGTGGCGCTCTTGAGTTTTTGAACGGTTCCCTTGAAAACAAATTTGGCCTCTTGCGCCAAACGTGAGAGATCACCGGATGTTGGCATGGTTGGTACCTCGGCAGATTTGATTGCGCCTAGTTTCGTACCCTCGCACGAGCGCGAGCAGTTGAAAAGACAATTCCATTGGCACTCTTCGCGGTCGAATTGGCTCGTCAGGAGGAGACCGAGGATGCGCAGTCACTCATCAGAACACTCCGGATGAGGTGAAAACGATGGTCAAGCGAAGGTCACAGCCTGCGCAGGGAAAGGCGCGGGCTATGTATGTGTACGCTTCCCCACGGATTTTTCGACATCGCGTGAGAAGCGATCGATCGCGAATGGAGCCAAAGGGATGCGAGCGAGCCGAGAGGCCGAGGAAGTAGTAGCGCGAGTCAACAAGATCAATTTGGCTCGCAAGAGCGCCAGTCGAAAGGACATGGAATGTTAATAAAATGAAGTGACGCAGTACGCCGACCGGCCGTCAGCTGTATTGCTTGGTCAGACGATTGAGGCTTGCTCATGACATCTCAGCGTCGTTGAATCGGAGCGAAATGACGCACCGTATCTTTCAAGCCACCTTCTTGGCGAACTGCCTCTTGATAGGCTTTGAGAGCATAGCCGAGAGCGGACAAAATCATAGCTACTCCAGCAACGAGAACGAGCGCGTTCCCGTTGATGCCTGAGATCTCGCCAAGCTTTTTGACGACCAGTTTGATGTTGCCGTCGCCACCGTCTGCGCCGAGAGCTTGTACGCCGACGTAGAGGCAGAAGCCGCCGAGTGCGAGAACGATGATGTCAACGAGGAAGAAGAGAAAACCGATTAGTGTTTTCGCGTTCATATTTGCTGCATTGGAGGGAATCATCTAACGTGAAGCAGACCGAATTGTTCAGCAATTAAAAGAGCAATAATTTAGTCGAATCTTCGATACAACGAATTTTGGTTTACGGCACGGGTTTACAACTTTTTGATTTAGCCCCCATTTAAACTGTACCACTACGTGCCATTTAGCGCGCGCCTCCAGTTGTGACGGGCGCGCCCGCGGCCGCTGTGCGCCCGATCAGTTCGTCCAGGCCAGGAATATCGAGTTCCAAATAGAAGCCTTCGACTCCGGCGAGCCGACACTCGACATCGCACGCGAGCAGCTCAGAATCTTTGTTGGCAAACTCCTCCCCGCTTAGCGTGGCCGCCACCGGCGCACCCGCGCGATCCACGATCAATCCGCCGGAGTGTGTCTCGACGGCGGAGCGAATCTGCCGCCATTTCGCGGTGTCGATCCAGACACGTCCATTTTTCACGGGGAACATGGTGGCAGATGGATCCTTGACGAACTTCGGCATGCGCGGAGCGCGCGGTTTCCATTTGGCGCCGCCCGCGCCCGCGACGAGCTCCGTGAAACGTTCGGCGATCACGGCCGGCGCGTCGGTCTTGCGATAGCCTTCGACCGGCACGCGAAGCAGCTCGGACATGCGCCGCAAAATGTCCACGGCGCGATCTTCGGTGTTGCCACCCAAACGAATCACCGCGGGAATATCCAGATCAAGTTCCCAAAAAGCTTTGGCCAGTCCATACGCGGACCAATATTGTTCCTGGCTCGCGACACCGGACCCGGAACCGAAATAGCCGACGAGGTCGGGCTGGGCCAAAATAATTCGGCTGGCGCGATACACCTTGGACGCGGATGGATTGCCGCTGGTGTCGGTGAAATTGGCGATGGTGAATCCCGCGTTCACGATCGCGTCCATCGACATCATTGATCCGCCGCCGCCAGCGCCGTGAAACCCGACCAGACCTTTAGAATCTTTGGCGGCTACGGTCGCCAACTGCGCGAAATAAAATGTGCCGCGATGATCACTTTGTTCGACAGCGTAGGCGACGCGTTCAAGAGCCGTGGGCGGATGATCGAATTCTCTCGCAATTTCAATACCCAGTTCAGGGTGTCGCGCCACGGCGTAATCATCAATCGTAATGCGGCAATCGGCGGCGACGAACTGGCCATCTTTGGTCAGCACCAGCGGATTAATTTCCAGCGAGCGGGCTTCAACGCTGCGCGCGGCGGCGAATAATTTTTGAATCGACTCGGCGAGTTTCACCGCGTGCGCTGGCGAAAGTCCGCACGAAGCGACGGCTTCGCCGACGGCCGAATCCAGCGGTCCATGATTCACGTCGCAGGCAATGCGCCGCGTCGAAGCGGCGCGCTCTTCGATTCCACTGCCGCCGCCGCCGCCGAAAATAATCACCGGGGCGCGGGCGGCGTCATCAATCGCGAACGAAAGAAAAAACTCCCGCTCAATATCGATCTTCTCTTCAACCAACACGGCTTCGACTGGAAACTGTCCAACTTTCATCGTCAACATGCGCGCTGCATGCGGCCGAACTTCATCCGGCTTTTTAGCAAAGGCCACGCCGCCAATGCCGGCGCGCCCGGTGGTCCAAGCTTGAATCTTGATGACCACTTCGCCGCCGAGTTCTCCGGCTGCCACCACGGCTTCATCGGCGGTGGAGGCAGCGCGACCCCGCGGAATCTTGAAGCCGTTGGCGGCGAGAATGGCTTTGCCTTGATATTCGTGAAGTCGTGCCATGGCTGCGTGCTATTTCCATGATCCGAACTAAATTTCAAAGCCCTTTACGAATCAGAAGCTTGAAAAGATATAGCACTGTTGAAAAGCTACATACCATCGCCGAACTAAGGCCGCCGTCCTTTCTCATTCGAAGTCTCCACCAAAATCAACCGAAACCTTCACATGAGTATTCGAACATTCTTTGGCGGCGCGTCTTTCCTCGCCGTTCTGATTCTCGGTCTCACAGCCCTCGGCGCCGAAACCTCCGTTGCCCCCGAGCCTGGCGATCTGCGCACAGCCGGGACAGTGGATTTTCCGGTGTCGTGCGTACCGGCCGTACGGGCCGAATTCATCCGCGGCGTCGCGCTGCTGCATTCGTTTTTTTATGAAGAGGCGCGCCGGATTTTCACGGACGTCGCCGACAAGGATCCAACCTGCGCCATGGCGCAATGGGGGATCGCCATGACGTGGTGGCATCCGATCTGGACGCCTCCCACTCCCGACGAAATGAGCGCCGGCAAGGCGGCAGCGGATAAGGCCATGGCAATGACCGCCGGGACCGATCGCGAGCGGCAATTTATCGCGGCGCTGAATACCTACTACAGCACGCCAGACAGTCCGACCACGGGCGAGGTCGGACAGTCCTGCCATGGGCCGGTGGGACCGCGTGATCGCGTGATCGCGTATGAAAAAGCGATGCGCAAGCTTCATGATAGATATTCCGACGATGTTGAAACGCAGACCTTTTACGCCCTGGCGGTCTTGGCGGTTGGCTACGCGACGCCCACCGACACGACGTTGGCCAATCAACTGCAAGCAGCTCGTATTCTGGAAAAGCTGTGGAAGAAAAACCCTCAGCATCCCGGCATCGCCCACTATTTGATACACAGCTACGATTATCCAGCATTCGCCGAGCGCGGATTGGCGGCCGCTAGGAGCTACAGTTCTATCGCACCGTGGGTTCCCCACGCCCTGCACATGCCATCGCACATCTTCACGCGCCTGGGCATGTGGGAAGAGTCCGTCGCCGCAAATCGCTCCTCCGCTGACGCGTCGCGTGCTTACGCCGCCATGCGGCATCGCGACGCCACCGAAGCGGAGGAACTGCACGCGCTCGATTACATGGCTTACTCCTATCTGCAGGAAGGGCAAGACGCCAAGGCAAAGGAGATCGTGGATTTCGCTGCCACCGTGCGCAAAACTAATCCCGAGTTGGAATTCAGCGCGGCTTATGCTCTGGCCGCCATCCCGTCGCGCTACGCGCTCGAGCGCAACGCCTGGGCCGACGCGGCAGTGCTGCGCGTTCCTGGATTGCCGCACTGGTCTTCCTTCCCGTTTATGGAAGCACTGATCGAATACGCCCACGCCCTTGGGCGAGCGCATACCGACGATCTCGACGGTGCACGCAAGGCGATGGACCGGATGCGGCAATTGCGCGATGCGACGACGGATCCGAAGTTTGATTATTTCAAGAGACAGCTCGACCAGCAAATGCAGGCAGCATCAGCCTGGGTGGCGTATGGCGAAGGCAAGAAGGAGGATGCCGTAGATCTGTTACGACGCACGGCGGATGCGGAGGACATTCTCGGCAAGCATCCTGTTTCGCCCGGCGCGCTTGTCCCGGCCCGCGAACAACTGGGTGATTTGCTGCTGAAACTGGATCGGCCGAAGGAAGCGCAGCGGGAATTTGAGGCGGCGCTGAAAATCTATCCGGGACGATTCCGAGGTCTGTATGGTGCCGCGCAGGCAGCAGAACAGATTGGAGAAAAGGAAAAGGCACACCACTACTACGCCAAGCTGACTGAGCAAACGGCGAAGGCCAATGGCTCACGCAGCGAGCTCGCCCAATTGCGCGAATATCGTGCCGCCGAGGGTGCTACGACGCAACCGCGCAGCGCTACGGATCCCCGCAAGTAGGTTTGAATACGAAAGTCTGGCCGTGTTCGAACAGCGCGGGCCGTAAGGTTGAGCGCATCACTTCGGCGCAGCTGCGCCAGCGTTTTCCGACGTGGAACGCTGAACGTTATCGCGACGGTCTCTTTGATCCGGTGCTATTTGCATGATCCTAACCAACTCACCGTGGGCGGATCAGAATCTTGAAAGATATGATCAATTCAATGCGTTTCATTCAGAAACTCTTGATGGCGGTGCTGCCAAACGCTTCCGCGAAATCATGCTCGGGATGACAGCGGGTGAAGATTAGCTAAATTCAAATTGTTATGAGCGAACCTGTTTACATCCTTGGCGGTGGGCGCACCGATTTTAAGCGCAATCTCAAGAAGGAAGGCAAAACCATCCGGCACCTGATTATCGAAGCCGGCAAGAAAGCGATCGACGACGCGAAGATCGATCCGGCGGAAATTCAAGCAGGCGCGGTTGGCAATTTCAACGCGGGCCAGTTCACGAAACAGTTGCAACTCGGCGCGTTCATTCCGGAGATCGATCCCAAATTGCGCGGCATTCCCACGATGCACACCGAAGCGGCCTGCGCCTCCGGCGCGCTCTCGGTTTTGCTCGGCGCGCAATGGATCATGGGTGGATTTTATGACGTTGTTTTGGTCGTCGGCGCCGAACAGCAGAAAACGATGTCGTCGCTGGACGGCTCAGATGTCCTCGGGGCGGCGGCTGATTATCACAATGAAAAGCCGGAGTACGGCGATTTCATGTTCCCGAAATTGTTCGGGCGCATCGCGCAAATCTATATCGAGAAGTACGGTGCGAGCGAAGCGGACCTCGCTCAAGTGGCTTGGAAAAATTATGCGCACTCCAAGCTGAATCCGCTGGCGCAAATGCGCGATGCTGATCTCACTCTTGATTGCGCTTCGCAAGTCTCCGATAAAAATCCGAGCGTTGCCCCGCCGCTCAAAGTTTCCGATTGCTCGCAGATCACAGATGGCGCGGCGTCAGTTGTGCTCGTTTCCGGAAAGTATCTCGAGAAAATCGGACGCGATAAAAATAAGATCGCACGCCTGCTGGGGTACGGTCACACCACCGATTATCTTCCGCTCGACAAAAAAGATGCGCCTACGTTCTCGACCGCCCGTAAAGCGGCGGAAAAAGCATTTAGCATGGCAAACCTGAAACCGCGCGACATGCAAGGCGCCGAGGTGCACGATTGCTTTTCCATCACCGAGATCGTCGCTTACGAAATTCTCGGGCTCGTGGAGCCGGGCAAAGGCGTCGAGCTTGTGAAAAGCGGCGCAACCACCTTGCCGCAGGTTCGGAATCAAAAGAGCGGCAAACTTCCGTTCGAGATTCCAGTGAACGCTGGCGGTGGTTTGATTGCGGATGGCCATCCGGTCGGCGCAACCGGCGTGCGCCAGGTATTCGAGGCGTATCAGCAACTCACCGAACAAGCCGGCGCTCGCCAGATCGAAAACGCGAAAAAATTCCTCACCTTCAACATGGGCGGCAGCCTTACAACTTCTGTGGCCATGGTTTGGGGCCGGGAGTAAGCGACATGGCGAAAGTTCCGTTCACACTGGGGGTGGTCGGCCACTTTGGATTAGCGGTGCCCGATCCGAAGAAGAGCGCGAAGTGGTTCGAGCACGCGCTCGGGTTGCGCAAGGAATTCGAATTCGGAAATGGCGTTGCTATTGGCAACGACAACGTCACGATCGCGCTGTTCAAAGGGAAGCCGTCGCCTGAAACGATTGATCACATGTCGTTTCATCTGCCGAACATGGCGACGTTGCGAAAAGCGCTTGCGCACCTGAAGAGCGTCGGTGCCGATCTTGAAGATCCGGGCGACGAAATCGGACCGGAAGGGCCCGGTTCAAAAAACATCGGCCTCTGGTTTCATGATCCCGACGGATATCGGTGGGAGTTAAGTGTCCTAGGCGGCAAATAACAGCGGCGGCGGGAGCTTGCCCTAAGCGAGTTGAGGAGCGCTTGATCTCTGACCTCTGATCGGTCCTTCCGAGACGAAACTTCTTGAATCCAAGATGCCAGTTTCGGCATCTCAATGGAAACCTGTGCAAACGAACGACATCAGAGAGCAACCGCTTCTCACGTCCGGCAAAACTACATTGCCCCCGAAAGTTTCGCACGTGACGTGGCTCGGTCTGTTCCTATCGCTGTTCGCGATGTTACTGGTCCGGCAATCGGTCTCATATTTTTGGCCGATCCTCACCTTTACGGCAGCGGTCTGGAAGGAAACGCTGCTTTGGGTGAGCGCGATTACTCTGTTGTTTATCATACGCCGCGGCGAACGATTACCTCTCACGTCGATTGGGCTCGGTATATCTCGCTGGTGGAAGTCGATTCTTTGGGGCCTAGCCCTCACAGTGATATGCATTGGCATCGCCGGCGTGCTCGCTGCGCTCACCGGGTACGGCCATGGCCCGGGCTCGGCTGCATTTGAAAAACTTCCGTTGTGGTTGATCACGCTGATCGTGTTGCGAGCCGGGATTGTGGAGGAATTATTTTACCGCGGATATGCGATCGAACGGCTTCAAGCTGTGGGCCTCAAGCCCGCTTGGGCCGCCGGAATTCCACTTGTTATCTTCGCGCTTGGCCACTGGACAGGAGGCGCGGCCAATATCCTGATCGCGCTGGCGCTCGGCGCGATTTTAAGTGGTTTCTATCTTTGGCGCCGCGATCTCGTCGCCAACATGATCGGCCACGGCACGGTGGACTTTATTGCAAACGTCTTGCCGAACCTTTTTTCCTAATCGCCGAGTTCGTCCGAGCGGCCGCAAAGATGGCTAGCGCACCGATCGCGGCGACAAACGAGCTAAGCAGCAAAACAACGAGGCTCATTTGAATCCAAATCGCAATGCTCGACTGTGCCGGAAGCCGACTTCTATTGTCTAATGTTTTTAAATTTAGTTTGCCGCTTCACTTATGCGACCTCTTTTCCTTTTCGCTCCCGGTGCAGGCGCGCGATCAACGCATCCGTGGATGCAGCAGTGGAAAGAGCGTTTACAAGCAATCGGGGATGTTGAGATCTTTGATTATGCTTATATGCGCGAACACCGGAAACGGCCCGATCCTCTGCCACAACTCATCGCCGCGCATCGACAAGCGTTGGCTGAGGCTCGGAAGAAATACCCGAATACCGTCACAATATTGATCGGCAAAAGCATGGGCGGGCGCATCGGCTGTCATGTCGCGCTCACCGAAAAAGTGGATGGGCTCGTTTGTCTTGGATACCCGCTCTGCGCGATGGGCGATCGGACAAAACTTCGCGGTGAAGTCTTGCGCGCTCTGACGACACAGATCCTGTTTGTGCAAGGCACGCGCGATTCACTTTGTCCGTTGGATCTCTTGGAGTCCGTTCGCGCCGAGATGACAGCTCCAAACTTTCTGCACACCGTTGAAGGTGGCGACCATTCGTTGCGCGTCCCCAAACGCCAATTAGAAGCGACAAACAAGACCCAGGACGAGATCGATCAAAGAATTCTCCAAGCTATTGCCGGATTCGTGGACGGATTAACCGTAACGAGTGCAAATTAGATGAACATGAAGAGGACCCGAAAACCAGTTTCAGTCCGCGCCGGCCGGTTCGAATTCCTCAAGGTCAACACCGAGACGTGGGAATGGCGCGACCTCTATCATTGGATCCTGGCTTTAAACTGGCCGCGGTTCGCCGCTCTCATTCTCGGCGGATATACCGCGATTAATCTTGTTTTCGCCGGACTCTACGGCATCGGCGGAGACTGCATTGCCGGGATGACACGCGGCTCTTTTCTCGACGCCTTCTTTTTCAGCGTGCAAACACTGGCCACGGTCGGCTACGGCCACATGTATCCGCAGACACTTTACGGCCACGTGGTTACTATAATTGAAATCATGGCCGGTGTGTTCTGGCTCGCGGTCATTACCGGTCTCATCTTTGTCCGGTTCTCACGACCAACCGCACGTATTTTGTTTAGTAAATCGATGGTGGTTGCGCCCTTCAACGGCCAGCCCTCCCTCATGTTGCGCATTGCCAACTTGCGCCACCACAGCATGGTCGAGGCTGAGTTTCGCGTCATGTTCATGCGGGACGAGCCGATCCTGGAAGACGAAAGTTACCGCCATTTTTACGCGCTGAAGCTCGCATTTGACCGTCTCATCGTCTTCCCCGCGGCGTTGACTCTCCGGCACATCATTGACGAGCAAAGTCCGCTGTACGGCGCGACTCCGGAATCGCTGGAAGCGTGCCGAGCCCTTTTCGTGGCCTCGGTTGTAGGCGTGGAAACCGTCATTCCCGCGGCGGTGCAGACCCAGCAAGACTACACATGGCGCGACGTCCGCTTCGGCGAACGCTTTGTCGAAATTTACAAGGAGGAACGCGAAGGTCGCTTGATCGTCGACTACGGTCGTCTGCACGACACCGAACCGGTGTCGTAGCATTGGAACCGTGGCAATAAAGTTAGACCGCCCGAGTTCTGATATTGATTTCCGAAGTGAGGGTCTGATGCACGGGACATTTGTCCGCAATTTCCATTAACTTGGCGCGCTGTTCATTCGTCAGGGCGCCGGTGAGTTGAATCTCTCGCTCGATCCTGTCGAGCTTTCCCACCTTGGTTTCGCAGTCGGCGCAATCGGCGGCGTGAATTTTTGAGTGGTGCAGCGAAACGGTGACATTCTCGAGCGGCCAGCCCTTGCGGCGCGCATAAAGCGAGATCGTCATCGACGTGCAGGTGCCGAGCGCTGCCAGGAGAAAATCGTACGGAGACGGCCCGGTATCTGTCCCGCCGAAAGCCACCGGTTCATCGCCTTTGAGACGATGCGGACCGATTTCAATTTCCTGGGCGAACCCAGTCGCGCCGCCGCGGACGATGACGCGCGGAGGACCGTTAGAAATGTTCGCTGCCATCGCTGGAGGCCGCAATGAGACAACGCCGGCGCGCTCGCCGCAAGAACAGAATGCGTTGGCCTCTGTTCGCGAAGCTTCCTACTGCAACGTGTGAAAGATCGCAAAACTGATCCAAACGATGTGGCAGAGGCAGTAGATCGCGAAAAACTTGTGATATGTCTCGTTGTGTGTAATCGCGCCCGCCGCTGTTGTTGAAAACAGGATGATACTGGCGGCGACGTATTGGGGGCCTTGCGCGGCGAAATGCGGGATGCCTTTCAGGAGTGTATCGACGACATCGACCGGGACAAAGAACGCGAAGACGGTGAAGAAAGCGCGATGATTCGCGTAATAGTGCGTCTTATAATCTCTCACGGACATGTCACCTTCACGCGGAAAGAGAAGCAACGAACAGAGATAAAGAATGGTTGGGGAGATCAAGACGAAAACAAAAAGGAAAAAGGTCCAATTCTGTTCAAAGCGCCAGCGGTAAAAAACCCACCAGGCAACCACCAGAAAGAGGAAAATATTCAGGACCCACACGGCATGGACCCAATAGACGCGGCGATGTGAGCGCGCTTGCAGCATTTCGCCCAAGCCTTGGAGCACACGAGTCATGCCCAACGCGAGCACGATGGAAATCAGAACCGAGAGATAACTGAACGGGTCCACTGAGCGGATTCAGTGTAGAGGCCAGTGGGCGACCCGAAAAGCACTCTGTAATGACACTGGCAAAAGACTGAGTCCATAATTGCGCCGCGAGAAATGGAGAGACGAACTGCGGGCACGTTGCTTTTGCACACAGGCAAACTCTGCAATAACCTCTCAGGGAAAACCGCAACAAAGGAGCGAGCACTATGGCTATGTATATCAGTCTTATTCAGTTTACCGACCAGGGCATCCGTAATATCAAGGACACCACTAAACGCGGCGAGGCGGCGATCGCCGAGGCCGAGAAAATGGGCATGAAGATCACCGAGGAATTCTGGACGATGGGGGCGTACGACGTAGTGGTGCTATTCGACGCGCCCGATGAAGCGACGATGAGCGCGTTCATGCTTAAAATCGGTTCAATGGGCAACGTGAAGAGCCAGACCCTGCGCGCCTTCCGAAAGCAGGAAATGGAAGGCATTCTGGCAAAGCTCAAATAGCCCTGCTTGCCGGCGAAAATTTTCGACTCTCAGCCTAAACGAACGATGGGGCTGCGAGTCAGAGTTTTTCGATTTCTTCGCGCAGTTGTTCCCTGGTCCGGCCAGTTCGCTGTTGCAAGCGGCCGAGCAACTCATCTTCCTTGCCTTCGATGAAAGTGAGCTCGTCATCGGTCAGATCGGCGTATTTCTGCTTCAGCTTGCCTTTGATTTCGTTCCAACTCCCTCTGAATGACAGTTTATTCATAGTGCTAAGGAATCGCTGATCATCCGGGCCGAAGCCGCAATTTTTTCGCCTGCTCAGACCGCGGCTACAGGTTTCGCGGTGGCGGCGGACGAAACCGCAGTCGCCGCCTGCGCTGCGGTCGAGGCGATGCCGGTGCCGGCGAATCCTGGACTTTCATCATCTCAAACGTCCTGAATAACGGGGCCAGATCGATCACATCATTCGCCGCGGATTTGAGTATGTTCCCGAGATTTTGCGCGACCGAAGCCACTTCCACGCGGATTCCGCGTCGCCTCAGCTTGATGGCGAGATAAGCGAAATCGGCATCGCCGGTTACGAGGATGACAACATCGGGCCGCATCTCGACGGAAAGCTCGAGCGCGTCGATTGCCATCATCACGTCCACGTTCGCCTTGTAACGGCCTTCTTCCGCGGGCGACCCATCTTTGGTCACGACCATGAATCCATTGGAACGCAGCCAATGCATGAACTTATTCTTCTTGTCCCGCTCCTCCTGCCAGACCGGGATCGCGGGCGGCAGACCGGCGTAGACCACCATCTCGATCAATTCCCGCCCTGTGCTTGGGCCCGCCAGAAATTCGCGAAGTTTCAACCAATCCAGGCCACGTCCCGCGGTCCGGACAGAGCTGCCGACGTTCGATTCATCCACAAGGATCAGCACTCTAGAGCGCTGGTGACTTTTGGAATCTTGTTTTTGTCCCTTCATGTGTTCGCGAATTTTGGATGTTTTTCTTTGAGCCAGGCAATCAGCGCGCTGCACAAACTTTTCGCATAATCGGCTAGTTCCTTTGCCTCAGCTTCAGTTACCTGTCCAATCGCGTCGTAGACCGAAAAGGGCTTGACACGATGGCGCAGATTCTGTACAAAATCTTTGATTACGTCATCCGACCTTTCAACGTACCTTCGGCCGAGCTGAAAAGCCCTTGGGGGCTGGACCTTCGCTGAGACACCGCTTAGCGCAATCTCCAGATTGAACTGGAGCCCCGAGTCAACCAAAGCGAGGCCGCTGTTCACTGAGCTCCAGCAACAGATTCACGACGACCTCCGGATTCAACATCCCGAATGGGTCGAGCCAAATGGCGAATGCCCCACGTGTGATTCTTACGAGTCGCGCCTCACCGAGCTGCTCGACACTTTGACGCGAAGGGGATCCAACGAGTCTATCGCTGCTACTCATCGCGTCCTCGAACAGGGGCTAAACTGAATCGACGCCGTGGCGGTGTAATGCCTCCGGCACACGACAAACCTGAGATGTCCCTTTACGTCGCGGTTGCGCCGCCTGGGATCAGGTTCTCGAGGTTTTCGAACGTTAATTTCTTCCGGAACTCGCGCCGGAGCAGCAGGAGATTGACGCAGGCCTGAAGAACGATCGATGCGACCGACAAATACCAAACATGTTTGATTTCAAATCCCGGCGTGCGCGCGACGAGTACTGCCGGCAGTACGAAGAAAACCAACCGCGTCATGGAGGTAAAGAGCGGGGGCCACGTGTTGCCAATTCCTTGGAAGACGCTGGAAGTTGTAAAAACAATTCCCGCAGCCACGAAATTAAACGAGACGATCCTTAGATAATCGCTGCCGAAGACGATGACTCGAGGATCATTCGAGAACGCTCCGATAAGCGCGGCAGGCGCAAAGTGTGCGATCAAGGTGAGGACGAGCATTGTTGCGGAAGCGATCCCGATCGCGGAATAGACGGATTGACGAACGCGATCGCCGCGGCGTCCGCCGAAGTTTTGCCCGACGACTGGAGCAACGGCGAAACTCATGGCCACAACCGGCAAAAAGAGTGACTGCATCACTCGCGCTCCCACGCCGAATCCGGCTTGGGCGGCTGGTCCAAAGCCACGAATGATGGCGTAAACAATTATGATGTAGACAAAGAGCAGCACAAACTCCGCACCCGCCGGCACGCCGATGTGAAGCATCTTTTTCCAAATCTTTGTTTGCGGACGGAAGAGAGAAAATCGGAAGCGCAGGTAACGATATTTCTTCTCGAAATAGATCACCATCAGGACGTCCGCGATCAGGATGGCGATGAAACTGGCCAGCGCCGCGCCGGTAACGCCCAGTCTCGGCCACGGGCCGATCCCGAAAATCAGCAAAGGCGCCAGCACGATGTTGAGCCCGACACTGAGCACCTGTAACCCGACGGCCGGCTTAATAATTCCCGTCGCGCGCAATGCCGACCCCAACCCGACTAGCGGAAACTGGAGCACAAGAGCGGGAATGAACCAGAGCAGATAACTCTTCGCCAACGTCGCCGTGGCCGCATCGGCGCTTAACGATTCACAATACGCGTCGCGCAACAAAAATCCGAAAGCGCCGAGGGCCAATCCAACTAAGATCGACATGACGAAAGACTGATTGAAGACCAGCTCGGCTCGCGGCTGATCCTTTTGTCCGGCGGCGTGCGAGATGAGTGTTGTCGTTCCCACACCCAACATTTGGGTAAGGGCCAGGACGATCATCATCAGGTTCCCGGCCACACCCACAGCCGCGATCGCTTCCTTGCCGAGGCGACCCACCCAGTAAAGATCGGCCAGCAAATAGAGCGTTTGCACCACCATGCTCACAGCCATAAACGCCGACATGTGCAGCAAGTGCTTTGTCACCGATCCTTGCGTTAAGTCTTTCATTTCGCTGCGGCTTGGATAGTGGCGATTTCCCAATCCGCCGTAAACAAAACCTTGTTCAGGGTAGAAATAGTATCTCTGGCCCCCGTCCAGTGATCTCTATTCTCTTCCCTTATTCTGTTCCGTAAACGAGCACGTGAAATGTGCCTGGCACATAATCCGGTCGCCGGTGCTCACCTGGCGACGCCGGTGGACTGCCCTGTTCGGGCGCGATTTCCGCGGTCGCGGTGTAAATCCGGTGCGTGGCCGGATCGAGCGCCATCGTCCGCGCGCCACGCTCGGTCGTGAGTGTTTGCACAACCGTGAGTTTGTCCAGCGTTTCCTCCTTCGCGATCGTCAGGGTTCCGTCGCCGCAAGAAGCGAAGACCAATTGCGTTGCATCGTAGAACGCACATGCGTCCACGCCCGCGCCGATCGGCACCTTCGCCACCACTTTGCCGGTATCGCTGTCCAGCATCATCATCAATTTGTTGTGGCAACCGACGAAAAGCCGGTGATGCACCGCATCAAAAGCCATGCCGGTCGGTTCTTCGCCAGGCGCGAGCGGCCACGACGCAGTCACGGCATGCGTCTTCATGTCGATCACGGCCACCTCATTCTTGTCTTCGATGTTGCAAAAGACGCGCGCGCCCAGTGCGTCGGCAGCTGCGAATTCCGGTTTTCCTGACAAGGGCACGGTTGCGACGACTTGATTATCTTTGGCGTCGATCACGGTCGCCGATTTCCCGCGGCCGTTGAATGCGTAAACCTCCGACTGCGTCGATTCGAACAAGATCGCATCCGGATTCTCACCCGTCTCGGCCTTCGCGATTGTCTTCAACGTTTTGAGATCAACTACGCTCACGCGCGATTCCGAGCCGTTGCTGGAAAAGCCTCGCTGGAGTTCTGAGGCTATCGCGAACCCGTGCACGCCGGGGGTATCGGTGATCTCGCCCGCCGGCACATCGCGCGTAAGATCGACAATCACAATTTTGCTCGCGTGCGTCACGTAAAGCTTTCGCGCCTTTGCGTCGACCGATAAATAATCCCAGCCGCCTTCACCGCCGATCGGAATACTTTTGAGAAATTTATATTGGCTCTGCGCTTGCGCCGCTTGTACCAATCCAACGAGCACCAGCCCGATCAACATCCGTGGTTTCATATTGTTTTTGAACAGTATGGGCGGTCGCGAAGTTTCTGCCACTAACAACGGTCTCGCGCCCAAAACGAGACAGTTTCAAAATCGATCACTCATTTGTGCTTTACGCTGCGCTTGCAAATCCGGCGCGATCCGCTTCGATGAAATCATGTTTCCCTACGTTGCCCTGAGCAAAGACAAAGCCTGGCAGCCCGGTCCATATGAAGGGGTTGAGCTAATGATTTTGCACAAGCACGAGAGCACCGGCGGCGTCGTGGTGCTGCGCAAGTTCAAGGCCGGACACACCATCCCGGCGCACACCCATCCGGATGCGAACGAATGGGCGTACGTTCTGTCCGGCGAATGGGAGGAATCCGGCATCACTTATACTTCCGG
>Ga0307308_10000276_pt1 | contig 17286 bp, 16 predicted proteins | sample ER_DNA_195_FD_194501 | JGI IMG/M metagenome (GOLD analysis project Ga0307308, IMG submission 194501) | Bulk soil microbial communities from the East River watershed near Crested Butte, Colorado, United States - ER_DNA_195 | ecosystem: Environmental > Terrestrial > Soil > Floodplain | place...
CGGACGACGTCGACGTTGGTCGGAATCTCCACGACGCTCAGGTCGTAGATCTCCTGGAACTCCTTCTCCTCGGTCTTCGCCGTACCCGTCATCCCGGCGAGCTTCTCGTAGAGGCGGAAGTAGTTCTGAAGCGTGATGGTCGCCAGGGTGACGTGCTCCTCCTTGATGGCGACTCCCTCTTTGGCCTCGACGGCCTGGTGAAGTCCCTCCGACCAGCGGCGCCCTTCCATGATCCGCCCGGTGAACTCGTCGACGATCTTGACCTCACCCTCCTGGACGACGTACTCGACGTCGCGGTGGTACAGGGACTCTGCCTTGAGCGCCTGCATCAGGTGATTGACGAGCTGCGCGTTCTGGGGCGCGTAGAGGTTTTCGATCCCCAGCGCGCGCTCGACCTTCTCGATCGCCGACTCGCGCGGCGAGATCGTCTTGAACTTCTCGTCGTATTCGTAGTCGGCGTCGTCTTCGGGGTTCGGCATGCCCTTGGGCACGAACTTCGCATGAACACCCGTGAGCTGACGGGCGACGCGGGCGAAGTCGTAGTACGTCTTGGCGGCCGTCTCCGGCTCACCCGAGATGATGAGCGGCGTCCGCGCCTCGTCGATGAGGATCGAGTCGACCTCGTCCACGATCGCGTAGCCATGACCTCGCTGCACCGTCCCCTCGAGCGCAGTGGACATGTTGTCGCGGAGGTAGTCGAAGCCGAACTCGGAGTTCGTTCCGTAGGTGATGTCGGCGGCGTAGGCCTCTTTGCGTTCGTCGAACGGCATCATGTTGCGGATGAAAGCCGAGCGCATCCCAAGCGCCTCGTAAACGGGGCCCATCCATTCGGTGTCGCGCTTGGCCAGGTAATCGTTGACGGTGACGAGGTTGACGTTCTGTCCCGTGAGTGCGTTCAGGTACAGCGGCATCGTCGCAACGAGGGTCTTCCCCTCGCCGGTCTTCATCTCGGCGATGTCGCCCTCGTGGAGCACGATCGCACCCATGAGCTGGACGTCGAAGGGGCGCATCCCGAGGGCGCGCTTGGCCGCCTCGCGTGCGGCCGCGAAGGCCTCGAAGACGAGCTCGTCGAGGTCCTCGCCGTTTTCGAGCCGCTGCTTGAACTCGACCGTCTTGGCGGCGAGCTCCTCGTCGGAAAGAGTCTCGAAGTCCGGCTCGAGCGAGGTGATGTAGGCGGCCTGCTCGGCAAGCCGCTTGATGCGCCGCCCTTCGCCCATGCGCAGGACACGCTCGAGTGCGCCGTAGTTGGACATCAGTTCAGGTTAGCGGAGGTCAGAGGGGGTCGATTCGGACTTCCCAAACGTCGGCATCGAGACGTGCGGCCTGAAGCACATAGGCCGCCGACCGTCCCGCGGCGAGCCTCTCGAGAGCCTCCAGGCCGAGGAGCGCCGGCCGGCCGTCGACGGTCAGCGTGCGCTCGCCGTTCGCCTCGACGACAAGCGTTAGCTCGTCCCCCTCGAGCTCGGTCGGAAGCGTCCACACCTCCAGTTTCACTGCGCCGACGGCCCAGGTCGTCCCTTGTCGCCGCACGGCCACCGCGCGGTACGGCGGCTCTATCTCTCCCCGAAGTGCGACCGCGGCCGGCTCGATCGCCTCCGCGACACCGGCCTCGTGGATCCGGTGTTCGGGAGACAGCGCGACGAACACGGACTCCTTGCCCTTCGCGTCGCACTCCATCGCAGCAACGGCGTCCCACTCGCGTATGCGCGGGATTCCCGAGATTCCACTCTCGACCCAGCGGAAGGTGCGCGGGTCGTCGATCAGGCGATCTGTGGCTCGATCAGGCCGTAGTTCCCGTCGCGGCGACGGTAGACGACGTTGACCTCGTTCGTCTCGGCGTTCTGAAAGACGAAGAAATCGTGCCCGATGAGCTCGAGTTGGAGAACGGCCTCCTCCGGCGTCATCGGCTTGACGGCGAACTGCTTCGTCTTGACGATCAAGGGTCCATCCTCGTCCGGGACGACGGGAGTGCCTTCAGGACCATGGTCGTGATTGCCACGGGCGTGACCATGACGGCGCTTGTCGCGGTAGCGGCGAGCCTGGCGCTCGAGCTTCTCGACGAGGAGGTCGATGGACGCCTTCATGTCGGACGAGCTCTCGCGGGCGCGGAGCACCGGGCCCTTCGTCCAGACGGTCGCCTCGGCCACCTGGTTCTCCGAGATCGACGGGTTCTTCTCCACCTGCAGCTCGAGCTCGAGGCGAGCCGCGTCGTTCAGGTGCTTTTCCAGCTTCCCGAGCTTCTGGAGGGCGTAGTCCTTGAGCGAGTCCGTCACGTCCACGTTCTTGCCCTTGACCTGAAGTCTCACCGAAGCCTCCTCGTGGGGAACTGTCTGAATCTACCGCATCCGACCTGCGGGAATCAGCGTCTGGCGGCCCTGGCGAAGGTGACGACGAAGACCGTACGCGCCCCGGCGCGCCGCAACTCGGTTGCCGCAGCGGAAACGGTTGCTCCGGTCGTGTAGACGTCGTCGATCAGAGCCACGGTCGCGGGTGCCGCCGCAGCCGCGAAGGCGTTGCGCACATTCGCCCGCCTCGCCGGGCGAGACAGTCCTCGCTGAGGCCGTACCGGCCTCGTCCTGTTGAGGAGGGTAAGCACCGGGAGACTCCACTCTCGGCCGAGCAGTCCCGCGAGCTCCTCGGCGGTGTTCTGCCCGCGCCAGAGGCTGCGGTCACGGTCGCCCGGGACGAACGCGAGCGCCTCCACAGGCGGGCACGGAACAACCTCGGCCACCAGCCCCGCGAAGATGCGGCCAAGCGACCGGCGCCCCCGCTCCTTCCACGCCGCGACCAGCGTGCGGGCAGGGTCATCGTAGGAGACTGCGGCGCGCGCCTGAACAAAGGACACCCGCCGCCCGGCGCATTCCGCACAGCGGGCCACCGGCCAGGCTGTGGAGGCGCCGCAGCGGGCACAGAGCGGCCCGCAGAGGAGCTGCAGGGTGGCGAGGCAAGACGCGCAGACGATGCGCTCACCCGCGCCGCAAGAAGCGCATCGCTCGGGTACCAGTAGGTCGAAGAGCCTGAGTCGCGCGCGGTGCCAGTTTTCCATAACCCACCCCTTGGGGCGGGATAGCAGGGGCAAGCGCGCGCGTGGGCCGCCATTCGTGTCTCCTTTGTAACTTCTAGCTCGCGGCTGGGTAGCGCAGCACGGCTTCCGCGAGTTTCGAGGCGTCCCCGAAGATCCCGGCGATCGCCAGTCCATCGTCGGGTACGCGCGTCCCGGGAAGCAATGCGGCGCTTCGAATCGCCGCTCCCTTCCCGACGTGGCAGTCGGCGCCGATCGCAGCCGGCCCGCGCACCTGCGCACCCTCCTCAATGACCACCCCCGGCCCGAGAACGACGGGTCCGTCGACCTGCGCGGAGTCCGCGATGCGGCAGTTCTGCTCGGCCCAGACTCCGGGCGCGAGCTCCTCGCCTGGGATATCGACGCGGACATGGCCAAGCACCGCGTCAAGGATCGTGTTGCGGAGCTCATCCAGGTCGCCCACGTCGTTCCAGTACGCCATCGTCGTATACGCGTAGACCCGCTCGTTTGCGGCGACGAGGCTCGGCCAGATGTCAGTGCCGAAGTCGGAAAACGTCTCGGGCGGGATCCGCGCGAGCAGTTCCGCCTCGATGACGTAGATGCCGCAATTCGCGAGATCTGACCGAGCCTCGTCGCGTGTCGGTTTCTCCTGAAAGCCGCGCACCCGCGTGTCGCGGTCGAGGATGACCACCCCGTATGCCGACGGATCGGTCACCGGCTTCACGGTGAGGGTCGCGAGCGCTCCCGTCCGGCGGTGATGCCCGAGTAGAGCGGTCACGTCGACGTCGTGAAGCCCGTCGCCCGAAGTGATGAGGATCGTTTCGCCGCCCCAGAACTCCTCCAGCTTCTTCGTGCCGCCCGCGGTACCGAGGAGCTCTCGCTCTTCGGACCAGCGAATGTCCATGCCGAGGCTCGAGCCGTCGCCGAAATAGGTCTGGATCATCTCCGGGAAGGCATGCAGATTGATCCCCACCTCACGTACATCGTGGCGGCGGAGCAGGTTGAGGAGGTGGTGAAGGACGGGCCGGTTGGCGACCGGCATCATCGGCTTGGGCAGGAAGTCCGTCAGCGGCCGGAGGCGCGTACCGAGCCCCGCCGCCATCACCATCGCCTTCACGCCTCACTCCCCTGGGCGGCGGAGCACCAGGAGAGCGAGGCGTTCGCCTCGCAGACCCAGGCGGGGGCTACGTCCCCTCGTCCCAAGAAGCCAGGTAGCGCGACTGCTCCTGGGTCAGCTCGTCGATCGCGACGCCCATCGTCTCGAGCTTCAATCGCGCAATCTCGCGGTCGATCTCCTCCGGCACGAGATAGACCTTGCGCTCGAGCTCGCCCGCGTTCTGAACGACCCACTCGGCCGAGAGCGCCTGGTTCGCGAAGCTCATGTCCATGACGGAGGCCGGGTGACCCTCTGCGGCTCCGAGGTTGACGAGGCGCCCATCAGCGATGAGGTAGATGCGACGCCCGTCCTCGAAACGGAACTCCTCAACGAGCGGGCGGGCAACCCGGGTCTCCACGGCCATCTTTCGGAGCGCCGGAATCTCGATCTCCACGTTGAAATGGCCCGTGTTGGCGAGGATGGCGCCGTCTTTCATGCGCTCGAAGTGCCGCTTCGAGAGCACGTGCTTGTCGCCGGTCGCGGTGCAGAAGATGTCGCCCACTTCGGCGGCCCGATCGGTCGGAAGCACCTCGAAGCCGTCCATCAAAGCCTCGAGCGCGCGCAGCGGATCCACTTCTGTGATGACCACGTGCGCGCCCATCCCGCGAGCCCGCATCGCCACTCCCCGGCCGACCCAGCCGTAGCCGCAGATCACGAAGCGCCGGCCCGCCAGGAGAACGTTCGTGGCTCGGATGATGCCGTCGATCGTCGACTGGCCGGTTCCGTAGCGGTTGTCGAAGAGATGCTTAGTCTTCGCCTCGTTGACGGCGACGATCGGGAAACCGAGCCTGCCCTCCTCTTCGAGAGCGCGCAACCGGATGACGCCGGTGGTGGTCTCCTCGGTGCCGCCGATGATCTCGCTGAGCTGATCTGTGCGCTTCGAGTGGAGCACCCCGATCACGTCGGCGCCGTCGTCCATCGTCAGCTGAGGATGGTGGTCCACGGCGGCAGTGATGTGGGAGTAGTACGTGTCGTCGTCCTCGCCTTTGATCGCAAAAACGGGAATTCCGTACTCGCTGACAAGAGCCGCAGCCACGTCGTCCTGCGTCGAGAGCGGATTCGAGGCGCACAGGAGCACGTCCGCACCCCCGGCCTGCAGCGTGCGTGCGAGATTCGCGGTCTCGGTGGTCACGTGGAGGCACGCCGAGATGCGGTGGCCCTCGAGTGGGCGCTCGCGCTCGAAACGCTCCCTGATCTCGGCGAGCACGGGCATCTGGCGGTCGGCCCACTCGATGCGGATCAGACCTGCCGGCGCGAGCGCGAGATCCTTGACGTCATGTTGGGGCGCCGTCGTGGCCATTGGCGCGCGAAGCCTAGCTGAGAGAGCCCTCTCGAAATGAGGACTGAGTCGCCGGACGCGCGCCGGGCGCGCGAGGCGGCGTCCCGAAAGGACCTCTAAGGGTTACTTGGGTCCGCGCGCCCGTACCGGTCCTCGAGCCGCACCACGTCTTCGAGCTGCGGCGTCGAGACCTCGAGGATGACCGTGTCTTCGAGCGCACGGATGCGGTGGACGGTTCCGGGCGGAAGATGAAAGGCACGGCCGGGCGCGACGACCTCGGAGTCGATTGGCTTGCCCGGATCCCCGATCTCGAACTCGACCCGGCCAGAGTGGACGTAGATGGTCTCGTCCTTCTCCTTGTGGAACTGGAGGCTCAGCTGCTCCCCTGCCTTGATGAAGAGCAGCTTTCCGCAGTAACGCTCGGTCGAGGCGTAGACGAGCTCATATCCCCACGGCTTCTCGATCCGCTTCACGTCCACCTCGAAACGGTCGAGATCGAGCAGATTGGGAGAGATACCGCTATGCATCGCGGCGGTCCTATCCCAGTCGGCCAACCTGAGTCAAGGCGCCGGCGGCGACTTCTTCCTCCGCTCGGCGCAGGTCCTTCGGAGTGTTGACCGTGAGCCACAAGCCTTCGTGTCTCAATGCACGCAGCTTTCCCTCGGCGGCAAGCTCGGGAAACGTCGTCCGCTCGTGGTCCCCCCGCTCCGGAAGCCGCTCGAGCGCCTCGGAGCCGAGCACATATGCGCCGCAGCTGACCCAGTGTGGAAGCCGCGGCGCTTCCTGGAATCCGGTCACGACGTCGTCCGCACCCAGCTCGACGACCCCGAACGGAGACTGCAGAGGCGCCACTGCAATCGTCGCTGCCGGCCCCACCTCCCGGTGACGGCCGAGGAGAGCGGAGAAGTCGAGATCGAGGAGCTCGTCGCCGTTGAGCGCGAACACCTCGCCGGGCTCACGCAGTTCGTGGGCGGCATGGCGGAGACCGCCGCCTCGGCCGAGCGGCTCGGCCTCCTCGACCGGGACGATCTCGACGCCGAGACCGCCGAGCTCCTGGCGAAATTCCTCACTCTGACCGGCTGCGCAGCTCACGAGCACACGGTCGACGCCGGCCTCGACCAGGGCAGCGATCTGGTAGGCGGCAAGTGGCCGCCCGGCGATCGAAACGAGCGCCTTGGGTCTCCCGGCGGCCGCCTCGCCCAGGCGCTCAGCGCTTCCGCCCGCCAGGATGATCGCCTCCACCGCTGCCGTTGCCCTAGAGCTGGAGCTCGGGCTCTTCCGTCTCCGGCAGAGCGCTGAGATCCGACGAGGCCCGTCCGATCGCCTCGTAGGCGAACCCGGCGGCGCGTGTCGCGTCGGGATCAAGAAGGTTGCGACCGTCAACAATGAGCGGGTTTCGCATCGCCGCGAGAACTTCCGGGTTGGCGAGGTCCTTCAGCTCGTCCCATTCAGTCACGATCACGGCCGCATCGGCCCCGGTCACCGCGTCGAGGAGGGACTCGCGAAGGTCGACGCCTCGCAGGACGCTGCGCGCCTCCTCGAGGGCGATCGGGTCCCAGCCCCGCACCTCGGCGCCTTCGGCGAGGAGGCGGGGCCCGAGGATCAGGCTCGGAGCATCGCGCATGTCGTTCGTATTCGGCTTGAAAGCGAGGCCGAGGAGGGCAACTGTCTTCCCGCGCAGGCCCCCGAGGTGCTTGACGAGCTTGCTCACGACGCGGCGCTTCTGCAGCTCGTTCACCTCGATCACGGCCGTCAGGAGCTGGAAGTGGTAGCCCGAGTTGCCGGCGAGTTGCTTCAGGGCCGAGACATCCTTCGGCAGACACGAGCCCGAGTACCCAATTCCGGGACGGAGGAAGAGGCTGCCGATCCGGCGGTCGAGGCCCATCCCCTGTGCCACGAGGGACACATCGGCTCCTGTCTCCTCGCAGACGTTGGCAATCTCGTTGATGAAGGAGATCTTCGTAGCGAGAAACGCGTTCGAGGCCAGCTTCACCATCTCCGCGGAGGCGACGTCCGCTCGGACGGCGGGCGCGTCAATTGGTTCGTAGAGCGCGGTGACAGCATCCCCGTCGGCGTCGTCGAAGGCGCCGACGACAATGCGGTCAGGGTTTCTGAAGTCTCGTAGGGCGGTGCCCTCCGCGAGAAACTCCGGGTTCGACACGTAGCCGACATGGGCCAGGCCGCGGCCGTCGAGGCGGAAGCGCACGTTGGCCCCGGTCCCGACCGGAACCGTGCTCTTCATGACGAGAATCGCGCGCTCCGCCGGCTCGGGAAGCTCGTCGAGCACACGCCAGACGGCCGACAGATCAGCTTCGCCCGAATAGGTCGGCGGGGTGGGCACGCAGACGAAGGCAATGCGCGCGGAATCGAAGACCTGTCCGAGGTCGAGGGTGAAGTTCAGCCGCTCACGGTTGGCGGCCAGCAGCTCCGTGAGCCCGGGCTCGTAGATGGAGATCCGCCCGGCGTCGAGATCCGCGATCCGGTCGGGGACGATGTCGCGAACGACGACCTCATGTCCGAGCTCGGCGAAGCAGGCGGCCGTGACGAGACCGACCCACCCCGCCCCGATGACCCCGAGCGGCTCCTTGGACATGGACAGAGTTTAGTGCGGCGTTGGAGCCCGTCTCAAAATGAAGACCTGAGCCCCATTCTGAAACGAGGTCTTATTTTCGCGCCAGCGGGCGCATGCTCTTCGCGATCGCCAGCATCGTCTCGTTCGAGAGGCGGTTGAGCAGTGTGTTCATGACCCAGTACGAGGCCCCATCCTGCTGGAAGGCGATCATGTGGAGCTTCGAGCCGTCGAAGTAAAGCGAGTACTCGCGGCGCTTGATCTTCTGAGTCACGCTGGCGCCGTCGAGGATCGGCGGGTCCGCCCAGTTCACCTCTTCGATGCCCCAGTACTCGTTTCCGGCAGTCCGGTAGACGAGGCGGAGGGCATCGTGCTTGCCGATCCGGTAGCGGCGCGAGGGCTCGGTCGAATCGAGCGAGGAGGTCTGTTCGCGAACCGTCGGCAGCATGAGCTGGAAGTTCACCTTCCCGCGGGCGGCTCGGAGGTAAGGCGCGGCGCTCGTGTCGCTCGTCACGGCGGGCGGCTGGTGCTGCGGGGTCGTGTCCCGCGGAGTCGGGGTGAGCGTCCCGTGGAACGTCTGGCCGACGATCACGCGCACCATGGTCGTCAGCTGTCCTGTGGCCGCCGCCGCGACCTGGGCGTCCCCGAGCAGGTCGGCGAGCTGCTTGGCTGCCGCCTCAGCCTCCGCATTCAGCGGGTCGTAAAGCACCTTCGACTCGAAATACTTGAACTTGTCAGCATTGCCGCCGTTCACGACCTGATAACCGCGGCGCGAGAGCCGGAATGCTGCGTCATCGGCCGCGCCGGCGATGCCGTTCCCGTTCTGGACCTCGACGGTGACCTGGGAAGGCGCGGGGCCCGTCTCGTGCTTCGGCCGTCGGCCGAGCGCGGCTGTCGCCGCCCGCTCCGGCGCCTTGACGTCGGGATTCAGGAAGCTGTCCACCGCGTCGTCGATGGACGACTGCGGGGCGGAAAGCTCGTTGTAGCCGGTCAGATCCTGAATCTGCACCTGCTGGAAGTTCCCCGAAGGCAGTCCGTAGACGAGCTTCGCGTAGCTGTAGAGCGTCTCCACGTTCAACGACTTGCCCCCGCCCACACCGACCTCGACGTTCTGGGTGACGGTGTTGACAATCCCCGGAATCTTCGTGATCGACCAGGCGCTCGAGACCTGCTGCTTGAGCGCCTTCACGAACTCCTGCTGGCGGACGACTCGGTAGAGGTCGGAATCGGTGTGCCGGAAGCGGACGAAGCTCAACGCGTCGCGACCGCTCAGGTGCTGGTACCCGGAATGGATGTCGATCGGCGTGTAGCTCGCCTCACCGCTTGAGTTGTTGTTGAGGTAGCGGTGGTCGATGTCGAGGTAGACCCCTCCCACCCGGTCGACGATCTTGCGGAAGCCGTTGAAGTTGACCGTGACGATGTAGTTGATCGGGATGTGCGTGAGGTCTTTCACCGTCGTCAGCGTCCCCCGCGGTCCGCAGTAGGTGTAGGCCTCGTTGATCCTTCCGCTGAACGACGGCTGGCCATTGCAGCCCGGGATGTTGACCACGAGATCCCGGGGGAACGAGAGCATCGAGATGACCTTGCCACCGGGGTCGGCGCGGATGAGCATGATCGTGTCCGAGCGAGAGTCGCCCCCCGCGTCGGTGCCCTTCCGGCGCTTGTCGTAGCCGATCACGATCGCCACCGTGGGCTGGTCTGCCTTTGGGACGTCGAGGAAATCCTGCGCGGCCTTTAGCTCCGGAGAATGCGCCCTGACGGCGCTGACGCTCTGGTTGATGAAGAGCCAGGCCCCGCCCGCGAGGGCTCCGACTGCGACGAGAAGGACGATGAACGTCCAGAGCAGGATCTTGCCGATGAGCCGGAGGGGCCCTCGCTTGCGACCCTTGTACCGAGTCATCGGGGTCAAAGCCGTTACCGGGATCGACCCGTTCCCGTTGCCGTCGACTCGGCCTGTGCCTCGCTTCAGGGTGGTTCGCATACGAAAAGTCGCCGAGTTGGCGACCACTGGAGGATAACGAAGGCCACGGTCATCAGACCGACCGAACCGTCTCCTCGTTCAGCCACTTGGCGACCGCGAGCAAGCTGTCCGTCTCCTCGTAGACCTTGAGCTGTTCGTCGGCGCCGCTGCCGCGACCGAGCAGCGCCTCCACCTCGTCGAGCTCGGCCTCGCAGCCGAGCTCGCGAGCGGCGGGACGGGCCTGCTCGACGAGGGCCCGCACGGCCTCGGGCGCGGTGCGCTCGGTATCCGTCGAGAGGTCGATCAGGTTCGCGTTCAGCCCGTCGCGCGCTGCCCGCCACTTGTTCTCGGCGACGAGAGTGATCGGTTCGACGGGCAGATTCTCCCCCCGGTCGAACATGGCCGCAAAAGTCGCCACGAGGCTCTGGACGAGCGCCACGATTACTGCAACCGACTCGATGCGGGTCTGTGCGTCGCAGACGCGGACTTCGATCGTCCCCAGGCGGGGATGCGGACGGAGATCCCACCAGATGTAGGTGTAGTCCTCGAAGGAGTTCGTCTTGATCCCGCGCTCGACGAGCAGCTCGAACTCCTCGTAGGAGGCGAAGGCCGGCGGTAGGCCCGCCCGGGGAAATGGCTCGAACACCTTCACGCGAGTCGAGGCCAGTCCGGTAGGACGGGCCTGCCAGAAGGGCGAGTTCGCCGAGAGCGCGAGCAGCTCGGGGAGGTAGGTGCGCAAGGCGTTTACGCACGCCATTGCTTTATCGGGCGAGTCGAGTCCCACGTGGATGTGGAGGCCGAAGATGAGCTCGCGCTCCGCGACCCAGCGCATGGACTCGATCAGGTCGACGTAGCGCGGCCGGTCGGTCACCTCCTGGTGCTCGTAGCGGGAAAACGGGTGCGTGCCGGCCGAGGCGATGAGTGCATCCGCCTCCGCCGCGACGTCGCGCAGGTGTGCCCGCAGGTCGCGGAGATCCTCCAACGCTTCGTCGACGGTCGCGGCCACGTTGGTCGCCACCTCGACGACCGATTGGAGGAGCTCCGCTTTGACGCGCTTCTCTTTCTCGCCGCCCTCGAAGGCCAGGAGAATCTCGTCGATCCGCGAGACGAGCTCGTAGCTCTCGCGGTTCAAGATTTGGAACTCTTCCTCGACGCCCAGGCTGAAGGGCGCGCTCTTCCCGAAGTTCTGCTCCAAGGTGGAGCCTAGTGCCTCTCCAGCAGATGTCCTCTGGTTCCTGACGGCTGCAAAGCGTCGCCGGACAGCGTCCTCGGTCGCGCCCATATTGCCCGCATATGTACGCTCCCTGCGTCCTTGCCCGGCTCGCTTTTCGCCGCCAGGGAGCTCACCAACATCCGCTGAAGAGGCACATGGGGACTAGCGGATGGAGGGTGCCGCGTGAGCGCGGTTCAGCTCGCGCTCGGCCAGGCGGGTTCCCTCCACCATGTTCACGAGCTTCTCGTAGACCACGTCCCAGCTACGCGTGCGCAGGCCGCAGTCCGGATTGACCTGGATCCGAGAAGGATCCTGCAGCACCTCGGCGGCGTAGAGGATTCGGTCACGAACGAGCTCGGCCGGTTCCACGAAGTCCGAATGGATGTCGAGCACTCCGAGACCCACGTTCGGGTAGCCGTGCTCCTTGAAGAGCCGCAGCGTGTCGGCGTAACCGGGCCGGTCCTCCTCGCGCGTTCCGAGCTCCCGCGAGTCGCGATTGGCGAATTCGAGCTGGAGCTCGAGACAGTCCTCGAGCTCGAGGACGTGGGGCCAGAGGGCGGAATAGTCGGAGAAGCAGATGTGCATGCTCTTCTTCGCTTCGACGCCCCGGGTCGCCTCGTTGAAGCCCTGAACGACGAGCGGCACCTCGTCGGGCTTCGTCGTTGCCGCAGGCTCGTCGATCTGGATCCACTCGGCCCCGGCCAGGACGAGGCCCCCGACGTTCGGGAGGATGACGTTGCGGGCGACGTCCACGACGAAGCGGCGCCGGCCCTCGTAGCGCCGCTCGGCCGAGCCACCGAGAGCACCCTCGTGCGAGTAGTGCTCGTCGTACGACCAGTCCTCCATCGTGTAAGCGCCCGTGAGCGGCACCTTGACGATGCGGTCCGTGTGCTCCCGGACGAACTGGTACTCCTCGACGTCCTGGGGCCCAGTGACGGACGGAGGCTCGACGACAGCCGCCTTCGCGTAGTACTTGTTGTCGAAGGAGCGGACGATCCCGCGCGCTTCGAAGCCGTCGGCGAAGGCTGCGACGTGGTCATACATCTCCGTGCGCCGTTGCTCTCCGTCATAGACGACGTCGAGCCCCGCCGTTTCGAGGAGCCTCAGCGCATAGATCGCCGCCCAGTCGTCAACCTGCTCGCGGCTGAGACTGTTGGAACGGAGTCCCTCGACAAGCTCCTCGTGCCCGTCGACGTCGAGTTGCTTTCCCCAGCGCCCGGCTTCCTCGATGTCCTGGTCCTCGAGAGGGCGCCCGGCGAATGTCTTTACGCGCCACGACGGCTTGGCGAGGCTGCCAATTTCCTGGGTGCGGAACCTGACTTCGCTCATGCGACCTCCTCGAGAGCGGTTTGGGAGCGGCCGAGACGCGCGATTTTCTCCCTGGCGATCGGCTCCGGGACGAACTGCAGGTCGCCGTTCGGGCTGAGCGAGATTCCGGCCGGGTTCCGCGCGGAAAGTCCCTCTACGAAGCGGCCGATCTCTTCAGGGCTTTCGAGGGCCGAGCTGCGGACGTCGATGACGCCGGCCATGACCTCTTTCGGATAGCCGCTGGGCAACGCTTCGAGGCTGGTGGAATAGAAGTCGATTCCGATCGCCTGGACGGGTGCCGCGGCCAGCTCGTCCAGCACGGGACCCGCATCACCAAACGGGAGCTGGAGCGCGAGCGGCACCGAGGTGGGAAGCTCGGCGAGCGACCCGAGCAATTCCTTGACCGCCCGCTCGCGGGCCATGAATGGATCGCTCAAGACGATGAGCGAGCCCCCGGCCTCGGCGTAAGCCTCGATTTGCGGCGCGAGGACGTTCGCGGCGAGAAGCTGCGCTGACGCGGCTCCGTTCGTCGCGCGCGAAAACGCGAGCGGCGACGGAAGTGTGGCCAGCCAGCGCCCGCCGGGAAGCGCCGGCGCCGGAACAGGTTCGCTGAGCCGCGGCTCACCTTCGACGAGGACCGCCCGAATGAAGGTGTTCGTATCGAGGAAACGCGTGAGAGGCCGGGCATCCAGGCCGTCCGATCGCTCGGCGAGCGGCCTGAAGTGATCCTGCCAGGCCAGCATCCCGTCGCAGAGCAGACTCAACCCGGCGCGCTCCTGCACGCCGACGAGCTCGCCAAGGTCGCTCTCGACCTGCCGGTCGACCGCTTCACGGCTCGTCCGCCCGCGATCGAGGTCGCGCGTCGCCTGTACGAGCGCCTCCGAACGCGGATAGATCCCCGGCGCATATGCCTTCAGCTCCACCAAACTCCTCCCTTAAACGAAAACTCCCGCCCTAGAGCGGGAGCTTACCGAGTAGGGCCGTTACTCCTGGCGTCCTCCGGCTACATCGATCTTGTTCTGTGCGTGCCGTACGCGCTGCTCGGCGAGCCAGCGGTCGATTCCCTCTTCGCCGGCCTCGGCGCGCTCCAGAAGGTCGCGGGCTTCCTCGAGATCCCTGCGCGCCTGCTCGACATCGATGTCACCGGCTTTGACGGCGTCGTCGACGAGCACGATCGCCCGGTCCCTTTGCACCTTGAAGAAGCCGGGGCCGGCTGCGAACGACTGCCATTCGTTGCCGGCTTTGACGCGAATCTCACCTGCCTTCAGCATCGCAACGAGCGGCGCATGGCGCGCAAGAACCCCGATTTCGCCTGCGGCGCCGGGGACGACGAGCATCTGCGCCTCACCATCGAACACACTCCCCTCCGGCGTCACGACGGAGAGGTCGAACGTCCTTTGGCCGGATTCGGTTGCCGCCACCTACGCCGCAGCCGGCTCGGGCTCCGGCTCTCGGTCGGGCTCCGGCTCGTCCGCGGGCTCTTCTTCCTGCTCGGGCTCGGACTCGCCCTCGCCGGCCATCTGCTTGCCTTGTTCCACGGCCTCTTCGATCGTTCCGACCATGTAGAAGGCTTGCTCGGAAAGATCGTCGTGCTTGCCCGCGATGATCTCCATGAAGCCGCGGATCGTGTCTTCGAGCTCGACGTACTTGCCGGGACGATCCGTAAAGGCCTCCGCGACGAACATGGGCTGCGACAGGAACCGCTCGACCTTGCGCGCGCGCTGAACCACGAGCTTGTCCTCGTCGGAAAGCTCGTCCATGCCCAGGATGGCGATGATGTCCTGCAGGTCCTTGTAGCGCTGGAGGATCTCCTGGACGCGGGTTGCGGTCTCGTAGTGCTCCTCGGAGACGATCCCCGGCTGGAGCGCTCGCGAGAACGAATCGAGCGGATCGATGGCCGGGTAGATGGCCTTCTCGGAGATCGAGCGCGAGAGGACGATAAAGGCGTCGAGGTGGGCGAACGTGTTCGCGGGAGCCGGGTCCGTGAGGTCGTCCGCAGGGACGTAGATCGCCTGCACGGACGTGACCGACCCCTTGCGCGTGGACGTGATCCGCTCCTGCAGCTGCCCCATCTCCGTTGCGAGGGTGGGCTGGTAGCCCACCGCGGAGGGCATCCGGCCCAGAAGCGCAGAGACCTCGGAACCGGCTTGCACGAACCGGAAGATGTTGTCGATGAAAAGGAGGGTGTCACGGCCCTCGTCGCGGAAGTACTCGGCCATCGTCAGCCCTGACAGGCCGACACGGAGGCGCGCGCCGGGCGGCTCGTTCATCTGACCGAAAACGAGCGCGGTCTTGTCGATGACGCCCGACTCGGTCATCTCGCGCCAGAGGTCGTTGCCCTCGCGCGACCGCTCTCCTACGCCCGCGAAGACCGAGTAGCCGCCGTGCTCCTGCGCCACGTTGCGGATCAACTCCTGGATCAGGACCGTCTTGCCGAGGCCCGCTCCACCGAAGAGGCCGATCTTGCCACCCTTGACAAAGGGGGCGATCAGATCGATCACCTTGATGCCCGTGTGAAAGACCTCGATCGTCGGCTCTAGCTGGTCGAAGCTGGGAGCCGGCCGATGGATCGGCCAACGCTCCCCGCTCTTCAACTCTTTCCCGTCGTCGATCGGATCACCGAGGACGTTGAAGATGCGGCCAAGAGTGGGCTCGCCCACGGGAACCGAGATCGGAGCGCCGCTGTCCTCCACGTCCATTCCGCGCGCAAGACCGTCTGTGGAGTCCATCGCAACGGCGCGCACTCGGTCGTTTCCAAGGTGCTGCTGCACTTCTGCGATGAGATCGACAGCCGGCCGGCCCTCCCTTTTGGGGACCTGAATCCGCAGCGCGTGGAAGATTGCCGGGAGTTCCTCGTGGAAGACAGCGTCCACGACGACGCCACGAATCTCGACGATCTTGCCGACGTTTTTCGAGCTCTTTTCAGCCATTTATCCCCCGGTCAGTTTCCGGAGCAAGTCTAACCGAGGCCCAATCCAGAGGGCTAAATGATGCCTTCGGGCGGACCGCCGATGCCGTGCTGGGGAGCGACCGGCTTGAGCTCCTGCTGGCGCGGGAGCTGACGGAGCTGGGTCAGGTCGTGCGTGAGCCAGCTGACCTGCGGCGCAGGTTGTTTCGGCAACGGGGCGGGGCGGTTCAGCTGGGAGCCGACGAGGCTGCCAAGCGCCACGGCAACCGCGACTGCTGCCACGGCAAGACGGCGCGAGACGGGGAAGCGCACAGCGGCTCGACGCGGCACGCGAAACGCGACGGTCGGCGCTTCGACCGGGGCCGTCCGCAAGACTCGAGCCGCGGAGTGCAAACTTGCCTCGAAAGAACGGCAGTCCGCGCACCCGCCGAGGTGCTTCTCGAGGAGCACGTCCTCGAGCTCCGAGAGCTCGCCGTCGACGCGCAGCGACGACCACTGCCGGACGCGGTCGCAGTGGCTCTCTGAAATGGGACGCGGACGCGGATCGCCAGCCATATCCACTCTGACGATAGCTGAGGCCTGAGGTTAGGCCAGCTCGGCGGCGTCGGCCGTTATGCGCTCGAGCTTCAACCGCCCGCGCTCGGCCTTGCGCTCCCGCTGGCGCCGCGGGTCCGGAACCGGAACGGCAGTGAAGAGCGCCTTCGTGTATTCGTCCTTCGGCTCGTTGTAGATCTGCTCGGCGGTACCGATCTCGACGAGCTTCCCCTGGTTCATTACTGCGATCCTGTCGCTCATCGTCCGCACGACAGCGAGGTCGTGGGAGATGAACAGGTAGGTAAGGCTGAAGTCCCGCTGAAGGTCCTTGAGCAGGTTGAGGATCTGTGCCTGAATGGAGACGTCGAGCGCCGAGACGGGCTCATCGCAGACGATCAGCTTCGGATTGAGCGCGAGCGCGCGGGCGATGCCGATGCGCTGTCGCTGGCCACCCGAGAACTCGTGTGGGTACCGGTTGGTGAAGTTCGGGTCGAAGCCGACGGTCTCCAGTAGCCGGCGGACCGTCTCGGTACGGCTCCGACGCGTTCCGATTCCATGCACCTCCAGCGGCTCCGCGACGATTCCGCCGACGGTCATACGAGGGTCGAGCGACGCGTAGGGGTCCTGGAAGACGATCTGCATTTCGCGGCGCATGTGGCGCAGATCCTCACGGCCGATCTCCGTCAGCTCCTGGCCCATGAAGCGGATCGAGCCCGAAGTGGGCTTGATCAGCTGGAGGACGCAGTAGCCGGTCGTCGACTTGCCCGAGCCGGACTCGCCGACGAGGCCGAGCGTCTCACCCTCGGAGATGTCGAAGCTGACCCCGTCCACGGCCTTGACTTCGCCGACCGTGCGCTCGACGAGCACTCCCTTCCGGATCGGGAAGTGCTTGTGCAGGTCCTTGACGCTGAGGAGGGAGCCGTTGCTGCTGCTCGAATCGTGCTCGCTCACGCTTCGACCTTCTCTCGCTCGCCGGCGCGCTCGCTCGTCGGGTGCGCGCTTCGGACGAGATGCCCAGAGCGGATTTCACGAAGCTCCGGCTGCACCTTGCTGCAGGAGTCTTCGTAGTTCGCGTAGGGGCAGCGCGGCGCGAAGCGGCAGGCCCCGGGGGGGTCGATGAGATTTGGCGGGCGACCGGGGATCGACGTCAGCCGTCCCTCCCGGATCTCGCGCTCGTCGCCTTCGAGCTGCGGGAGAGCGCCCAGCAGCGCTTCCGTGTAGGGGTGCTCCGGGTGGTCGAAGAGCTCGAGCGAGTTCGTGTACTCGACGATCTGGCCCGCGTACATGACCGCGATGTCGTCGGCGGTCTCCGCGACGACGCCCATGTCGTGCGTGAT
>Ga0307308_10000278_pt1 | contig 17231 bp, 15 predicted proteins | sample ER_DNA_195_FD_194501 | JGI IMG/M metagenome (GOLD analysis project Ga0307308, IMG submission 194501) | Bulk soil microbial communities from the East River watershed near Crested Butte, Colorado, United States - ER_DNA_195 | ecosystem: Environmental > Terrestrial > Soil > Floodplain | place...
GCACCTTCTCGATGATGAAGTCGCGGTTCTCCGGCAGCAACGGATTCGGCTCGTGGTTCGGGAAGGTCCCGTCCGGCTCGAAGAAGTACCGCACCGCATCGATCGGCAAGCGCTCGAGAACAGGCGGGAGCATGACCCCGCCCATGCCGTTTGCAGCATCGATCACGACACGGAGCGGCTTCACCGCGTCGACGTCGATGAACGACAGGACGGCATCGACCCAGCGCGGCCAGATGTTCTCCTGTCGGACACGTCCCAGGGACTGTCCCTCGGACCGGTCCTCGAGGGCCATGGCCCGCGCGCGGACGTCGAGCAGGCCGGAGTCGCCGCCCACGGGAAGCGCCCCGCGGCGCACGATCTTCATGCCGGTGTACTCCTTCGGGTTATGCGAGGCGGTGACCATGACCCCACCCTCGAGGTCGAGCTCACCGACGGCGAAATAGAGCATCTCCGTGCCGACCATCCCGATGTCGACGACCTCGGCGCCTGCCTCGGAGGCACCTTGCATCACCGCCGCGGCCATCGAGGGCGAGGAGAGGCGCATGTCACGCCCGACCGCGATCGACCGGGGCTCGAACTCCTCGACGTACGCGCGTCCGATCGCGTAGGCACCGGCCTCGTCGAGCTCGTCGGGATAGATCCCGCGGATGTCGTAGGCCTTGAAGACCTTCGGATCCAGCACCCAGCGGATGCTAACGGGGCATGGCCGAAAGAAGTGGCCGGACCGAGGGCATGAGTGTGTTACAACGACCTCGGGGTCGAAGAGAGAGGGGGAGAAGCATTGAAGAGAGTCGCTTTCGCGCTCGCCGCATTCGCGGCCCTAGCTGTCGCGTCGAGCGCAGCAGCGGGAGGCTGGACGACCAGCGTCCCACGAACGAACGCAGTGGCGAGCACGTCTGTACCCGGTTGGGGCTATCCGGCGGCCGACGGCATCCCCGTTCCGGGTCAGTGCGGGCCGGGGATGTTCAACTCGAATCGCTCCGAGTCCTGGATCGCCGTCAAGCCCGGAACCGAGGACGCAGTGGGCGTATCGAAGTTCTTCTTCGACAAGTACTCGACGTTCTACAACTTCTACGTCGGCGCCTACACGATCAAGAACGGTGCCGTTGCCGGCGACGCGGGCATTCCGGGGTACGACTGCGTGACGACCGGCAGCCAAGAGATGCCGCCGAGCTGGACGAACAACACCGACCCGAACGTCGACTTCGACACGCAGGGCCGCGCGTACTCGATCTCGCTCCCGTTCAATGCGTACTGGACGAACCTGCATCCCAACGGCGCGATCTCCGGGGACTACAGCGACGATCTCGGCAAGACCTGGCATCGCTCGCTGGGTGCCGACAAGCACGGCTACATCGAGTTCCTCAACAACCAGACGACGCTTGCGACGGGGGGATTCGAGGACAAGCAGTGGGTGGCAGTCAACCAATCGCCGCTGTCGGTGAACCGCGATCACGTCTACGCGATGTGGGCGATCTTCAACGGCCAGGGGATCAAGCTGCGCGAAGCGGTCTCACGCGACCGCGGCTTGACCTATTCGATGCCGGTGACGATTTCGTCTCCCTCGGATACCGGACCGTCGAACTTCGGCGTGTATCCGTCGGTGGATGCCGCAGGTAACCTCTTCGTCGCATTCGCCTCATATCGCGTCAAGACCGGAGGGTTCGACGCAACGATCTACGTCACGAAGTCGACCGACGACGGCGCGACGTTCTCGCCGTGGACGCAGATTGCGTTCGCGCACGGATATCCCGGCAACTACGTGAACGGCAACTTCCGGGATGGGATCTTGCAGAACTTCACGGCCAGCAAGACATACCCGGCGCACGCGTACGTGACGTACGAGGACTACAACGCGGCGACCCGAACGGTGGACGTCAAGTTCTCGTACACCACCGACGGGGGTTTCACCTTCTCGAATCCCGTCACGGTGAACGACCCCTCGACGGTGGACGACGGAACAGACCAGTTCCAGCCCTCCGTGGCAAACGGGCCAGGCGGAGCCGTTGCGGTCGGGTTCTACGACCGACGTGGGACGTGCCCGGCCGACAGGAGCGTCGCGCCGGAGAACGTGGGTAAGGCAAACACTTGCATCGACGTGTCCGTCCAGGCCTACAAGGACAACGGCTCGACGGTGACGCCGGTTGGTACAAACGCGCGGCTGACCGATTACGCGTGGGATCCGAGCGAGCCTCGGCAGCACGTGGACGGCCTGGGCCAGATCGCCTGCTCCGGGGTCGACGATCCGTGCTCGGAGGTTTTCATCGGCGACTACTTCGGCCTTGCTGTCTCGGGCGGCAACATCTACGGCCTCTTCATCTCGACGCACTACCCGTCGGCAGTTCGGGCGGACGAGGGCGGAAAGGTCTATTACCAGCAGGCCATTCTCGCGACGGCGCCTCGCTCGGGCTTCGGAGCGGGCTACTAGAACAGACCTCAGAGGGCCGCTCTCGCGGGCGGCCCTTTGTTTCAACTTGGATTTGCGTCTCGGTGACCTCGGTGCGCACACCTAGAATTCGGTCATGGAGCGCAAGCTCGCAACAGTCCTGTTCGCAGATCTCGTCTCGTCGACCGAGCTCGTGTCCGGCCAGGATCCGGAGATCACGCGCCGCCGGGTGACGAGCTTCTTCGACGGCGTCCAGCGCTGCATCGAGAACCATGGCGGCACGGTCGAGAAATTCGCGGGCGACGCGGTGATGGCGGCCTTCGGCATTCCGCGTGCGCACGAGGACGACGCCGACCGCGCCGTGCGGGCAGGTCTGGGGATTCTCGATCACGTCCGCGACCTCGGTCTCGAGGCGCGAGTGGGAATCGAGGCGGGTGAGGTGGTGGTCGACGAGACCGACTCGACGTTCGCAACAGGCGAGGCGGTGAACGTGGCTGCGCGCCTCCAGCAGGCCGCCGCGCCGGGAGAGATTTTGGTGGGCGAGGCTGCGCACCGGCTGACTGCGGGCGGCATCGAGACCGAGTCGGCTGGGCCACTCGAGTTGCGTGGCTTCCGCAATCCAATCGCCGCATACCGGGCGATCGCAGCTCGTGACGGTCAGCTTCCGTTCTCGAAGGTGTCCGCTCCCTTCGTCGGCCGCGAGTCGGAGCTCGATCTGCTGGAGAACACGTTGGCACGCACGATTCGCGACCGGCGCCCACACGTCTTCACCGTCTACGGCGAGCCGGGCGTTGGGAAGAGCCGCCTGATCCGGGAGTTCCTGGCAGGCGTCGAGGGCGCGACGATCCTGACCGGTCGGGCGCTGCCCTACGGAGAGGGCGTGACGTACTGGCCCTTGGCCGAGATGGTCAAGGCGGCCGCCGGAATCACGGACGACGATCCAATGGAGACCGCAAAGCAGAAGCTGATCGAATGTTGCGGCGACGAAGCGATCGCCGAGCTGCTCGGTCTCGCGTCCGGCGTGATGGAGGCGGTCGAAGGTCAGCGCGGTGCGCCCGAGATCGCCTGGGCTGCACGCGAGTTCGCCGACGAGCTGGCTGACGTGCAGCCACTGGTCATGGTCTTCGAGGACATCCACTGGGCGGAGGAGCCCTTGCTCGAGCTGATCGACCATCTCGCGCAGTGGGTGCGCGAGCGTGCGCTCTTGATCCTGTGCCTCGCACGACCGGAGCTACTCGACGTACGGCCGGGGTGGGGAGGCGGACGCGTGCGCACGACTGCGATCGAGCTCGAACCGCTCGGGCGCGAAGACAGCGAGGCGCTGGCGGACGCGCTGCTCGAGAAACACCGTGTAACGGGGAAGGTGCGAGCGCGCCTGCTCGACAAGACCGAGGGCAATCCCCTCTTCGTAGAAGAGACGGTGCGGATGCTCGTCGAGGAGGGCGCCGAGGGTGGGGACCGCATCCCCGATTCGCTCCAGGCCATGATCGGCGCGCGCATCGACAGGCTGCCGGCGGGCGCGAAGATCGTGCTCCAGCGTGGCTCGGTGATCGGACGCACCTTCTGGGCGGGCGCAATCGACCACCTCTCACCCGAGTACCACTCGGACGAGGTCGAGGACATCCTCGACGACCTCCTCTTGCGTGACTTCGTCACCCGCGAGGAGCGCTCGACGATCACCAGCGAGGCCGCCTATCGCTTCAAGCACGTGCTCATCCGCGAGGTCGCCTACGGCGGTCTGTCCAAGTCCGGGCGGGCCGAGTATCACACCCGCTTCGCGGAGTGGCTGCGCGAGAAGGCCGACAAGGAGCTGCTCGAGATTCGCGCGTATCACCTCGACCATGCGTGCGCGCTCTACGCCGAGCTCGACGGGCATCCGCCTGTCGAGTTGGCGCTAATGGCGGCGAAGGCGCTCGAGGCTGCCGGCAGGCGCGCACTCACACGTGAATCGAACGTCTCGGCGCGCAAGCTCCTGCTCCGCTCGGTCGAGCTCGAGCCGACCTTACGGCGCCGGTATCTCGCCGCGCGCGCCGCGTGGCAGCTGCAGGACCTCCCTGTCGTCCGCGACGAGATGAGCGTCGTCGCAGAACAGGCCGAAGCGGAAGGGGCCCGCGACATTCAGAGTCGAGCGCTCACGGCGCTCTCCGAGGCGGCAGCCTCTCTGGACGGTGAGCTCGTCCGCGCCGCAGAGCTCGCCGACGAGGCGCTCACGGTCGTCGAAGTTGACGACCACGAGGGCCGCTTCAGGGCGCTCGACCGCCGAGCTCGCGTGGCGCGATGGGCCGGCCGCGAGGCGGAGGCCGAGGACTACGAGCTGCAGGCGCTCGAAGCCGCCCGGGCTGCCGGCAGGAAGGACCACGAGGCGCGGGCTGCGCTCCAGCTGGCGGGCATCTACATCGGGCGCATGCACGAGGAGAAGGCGGAGCCGCTCATCGACCGCGCGCTCGCGCTCGCCGAGGAAAGCGGCAGCATCGTCGCACGTGCGAGCGCCGCACAGTCGAAGGGCGGGCTCCATCGCGTGCGAGGGCAATACGAGGAGGCCGAGGGCTGGCTGACGAAGTCGCTCGACCTTTACCGTGAGACGGCGTCGGTGTCGGAGATTGCGTGGACGTCCAGACAGCTGGGCCAAGTGGCGTGGAACACGGGCAACCCTGAAAAGGCCGAGAAGTTTCTGCGTGAATCGATCCGGCTGCTCGCGCCGATGCAGGAACGCGGAACGCTGTGCGAGAGCCAGCGCCTGCTGGCGCAGCTACTTCTCGCGGAGGGCCGGATCGACGAGGCGGAAAAGTACGCGCTCGCTGCGCGCGAGACGGTCAGCGCGGAGGATGTCCTGTCACGAGCGACGACGCGCGTCGCACTTGCTCAGGTTCGCGCGGCGCAGGGGCGCGACGAGGAAGCGGAGACCCTCTTCGGTGAAGCTGTCGAGATCATCAGCGGCAGCGAGCACTGCCGCATCCTCCTGGATATCCTGCCTCCTAACGCGGAGTTCCTGCGCGCTCGCGAGCGCGAGGCGGAAGCCTTGGAGCTAGAGGCACGGCTCGCCGAGCGCGTTCCAACCGCTGCGTAGAGCTCCTCGCAGATCGCCTGGTTCGACGCCTCGTCCGGCGATTCGGTGATCACGGTCGCCGGGCGGTCGAAGTCGCGTAGCGCGGTGCCGAGCGGCTCGACACGAAGCGTCCCTTCGCCGTACGGAAGATGCTTCGTCTCGTTCCGGTTTGCGTAGGCGATGTCGGAGAAGTGGATGTGGAACGGTGCGTCCGGAGGCAGCACCGCGTCGGCTCCTTCGAGAATCTCGTGGAATGCCGATGTGTTGGTGAAGCCACCGTCCGTCACGGCGTGGAGATGCGCGAAGTCGATGACGGGGCGGACCCAGCCCCCGCTCCTGGCGGAGATGGCGAAGACATCGTCCGCGGTGCCGAGCTCACGCACGCGGCCCATGATCTCCACGCCGAACGAAACTCCACGGTCCTTCTTTTCCAGCCGCTCGCGCAGCTCACCGAGCTGTTCGACGACGGAGTCGATCGCCGCGTCGCGTTCCCGGCCGAGCAGGTAGCCCGGGTGGAACACGACGACCTCCGCGCCGGCCGCCTTCGCGACGCCGGCCGAGTGGTCGAGCATCCCGACCGCCATATTGAGCTTTTTGCCACGTTCGGCATGGCCCATGAAGCCCGCGATCGGCGCATGGACTGAAAGGACGATCCCCGCCGCTCGCGCCAGCTCGCCGAACCTCTCGGCCCACGGATAGTCCATCCAGAACTTCCCCTCGAAGTCGATCTCGCAGGCCGTGTAACCGCGTTCCTGAAGAAGCGAGATCGCCTCCTCGGGGCTCTCGCGGGAGGGCACGCGGGCCGGGCCGTAGTGGAGCTGGGCCACGTTCCGAGGGTACTGGACTAGTGCCAGGCACTGGCCATGTCCGCCGAGGGATGACGTCCGACCCCCCTTCTACCCTCATTCCATGGCCAATAAGCCGTCACGCATTGACCTTCTGGAGCTCGACATCGACCTCCGCCTCACCGACCTCTGGCGCGAGGCCGGGGAGATCACGGAATGGAATCTCGACGTCGTGGCGGCCTTCATGCGCGCCGCCTACGGGAAGGGCTATTGCGATGCGCTAACCGAGGATGCGCCGGGCTCGCTGTGCCAGGACCACGGGTACCGGATCCCGGGGCGCCGCCCCGCCCCGGCACACGACTAACGACGCCGTCCCTGGGCCCCTGCCAGCAATACATGTCGGCTTCTGGCCCGCGATCACGCGGCGCCAGAGTCCACCCTCGCCCTTAGCAAGGCAGACCAGCCTTGCTGCGGTCGAGTGCGGCCTCTGGCTTGGTGCTCGCGACCCAGAAGCTCGACGGCATTACTGGCAGGGGCCCTAGTCACGGACGAGGCGTCCAAGCAAGCCCCGCCGCTCCCAGCCGGTTGATGCCACGGTCTCGTTTGCGAGCGTGTGCGCGCAGAAGAGACAGTTGCTGACGTGTACGTCGATCGCAGCGAGCGTCTGCTGAGGCAGGTCGCGCGCTACGTAGTTGTCGAGAACTTCGCCGTATAGATGCATTGGTTGATCACCTCCTTCGACCGACCAAGGTAGGCGGGCCTCTTAAGAGCGCCCTGAGAAAGCGAGGTAGCGGCCCTAAGAGTTCCGTAAGAGTTGCAGCGCGCTCACAGACGCTCGTTCGAAACGTGGGAAGCGCAGTGAGAACGTTGCACCATGCCGTGAGTTCCGCACCGTGCAGCGGCCGCCGTGCGCTTTCGCGATCGCATCGACGATGGCAAGGCCGAGGCCGACGCCGCCCTTGGCGCGTGTGCGCGCGGCATCGGCACGAGCGAAGCGCTCGAAGATCTGCGCGAGTGCGCCTTCGGGGACACCCTCCCCGCCGTCTGCGATCTCGATGACGACGTCTCCGGCCGAGGCGCGTGAGCTCAGCTCGATCGAATCCCCGTTCTCGGTGTACTTCACCGCGTTCTCGAGCAGCGCATCCAGCGCGGCACGCAGCCCTTCGGGATCGACCGCGAGCTTTCCCGCGACGAGCGGCCCGAGGTTCCATGCGCGCGGAGCGACCTCGGACCAGCGTAGGAACACGTCCTCCAGATAGAGCTCCAGGTCGACCGCCTCGAGGACGACGAAATCGGGCTGGTCGGCCTTCGCGAGCAGAAGGAGACGCGCGAGGATCTGCTCGATCCGCTGCAGCTCGTCGAGCGCGACGTCGATCTCGTGAGACGAGTTGCCGTTGGTACGCCTGTGCACCTCGAGGTGGCCACGGGCGATCGTGACGGGCGTGCGGAGCTCGTGCGACGCGTCATGGAGGAAACGTTCCTGACGTTGCAGCAGCGACTTGCGCTGTGCCGCTTGACGCTCGACGATTCCGAGTGCGTCCTGGCGCCGGCGCGCATGCCAGACCATGGCGAGGAACATCGCCGACATCAGCGGCACTTCGAACAACTCACCCCAGAGCTGGTCGCCGGAGAACGCATCCTCCAAGATCAGCCCGCCGGTCACGGTCACGACCGCGAGCAGCGTCAGGTACGTCGCGGCCTGTCGCCAGACGCGAAAGCCGTAGAGCAACGTCAGGCTGATCCACACGAAATGGAAAGGGATCGTCTCCCAGCCGGGCCAGATGCCCATGGCGACGAAGTTCGCGATCGCGAAGGCCGCCCAGGCGACCTCCGGCCACCTACGCCGCAGAAAGGCGATAGCCCGCATGGCGAACGGTTTCGATCGGCGCGTCCGCGCCGAGCTTCTTGCGCAGCCGCCGAATACAGACGTCGACGACGTTCGAGTGCGGATCGAAGTGGTAGCCCCAGACCTCCGAGAGCAGGCGCTCACGGCTGACCACCTCCCCCGGGTGCTCGAGCAGGTGATGGAGGACGCGAAACTCGCGATCCGACAACTGTGCGGTCACGGGACCAAGGCGCGCCTCGCGCCGTGCGAGGTCGAGCACGAGCGTCCCGGCGCGGACGACGTGGCCGTCTCCGTCTTGTTTCGCCCGGCGTAACTGCACGTGGATGCGCGCGATCAACTCGTCGAAGGAAAACGGCTTGCTCAGGTAGTCCGCGGCGCCGAGCCCGAAGCCGCGAAGCTTTGTCGGCAGGTCCGACCGCGCCGAGACGATCACGACCGGGAGCTCGGGGCGTGTGCTGTTCAACGCGTGCAGCACGCTCAGGCCGTCGAGCCCGGGCAGGAGGAGATCGAGGAGGACGAGGTCATACGGGTCGCGTTGCGCGCGGTTGAGGCCCTCGCGACCGTTGCGCGCGACGTCAACCGCAAAGCCCTCGGCCTCGAGCCCTCGTGCGAGGAATCCGAGGATTCGAGGCTCGTCCTCGATCACCAGAATCCGCACCGCCCCGACCTTAATCGAGATGACCTGAAAATGACTTGCGGATGACAGTTCCGTCATCCGCGCCGTGCCGCCGCGGAGACCCACATATGTTCACGCGCGCCAGATGTCCGAAAGGACGACAAGCCCCGGCTCGGAAGTCCTCGGCCCACCCGCCCCGCTGGCCGACGGGGCCGAGCCACGGTTTCGCTTCCCAGATCGAGCAGCGCGCCATTGGATCCTCTCTGCGATCTTCTGGCTGACCGTCGTCGACCTGTTCGGCCTGGTCCTCGCCACGGAGTTCGTGACGCCGGAGGCGTTCGGTGGCATCTCCTGGCTCAGCTTCAGCCGGGTCCGGCCGTCGCACGTGAGCGGGGTGATCCTCGCCTGGCTGACGATGATGTACTTCGGCGCGCTCTTCTACATGCTCCCACGCCTGGTCGGCACGCGGGGGATGTGGAGCGAGCGCCTCGGGGTGTGGTGCGCCTGGGCGTGGAACCTGATGTACCTGCTCGGGATCATCGGGCTCCTGACCGGCCACAGCCAGGGACGCGAGTACGGCGAGTTCATCTGGCCGATCGACATCACGCTGCTCGTGATCTGGCTCGCCAACATCGTCAACATCCTGGCGACGGTTTCGCTGCGAACGATCCGCCCGATCTACGTCTCCGTCTGGTTCTTCATCGCGAGCCCAATCTGGCTCGCGGTCGATTACGCCATCGGCAATGTCATCTGGCGCCCCGGGAGCATCTGGGGCGCTCCCTCAGGCGCCTTAGGGGGAAGCCTGTCCGACGCGATGCTCAACTGGTGGTACGCGCACAACCTGTTCGGCCTGTGGTTGACGCCGATGCTGATCGCGATCACCTACTACATGGTCCCGCGGATCACCAACACGCCGCTGTACAGCTACACGCTGTCACTCATCTCGTTCTGGGGGATGGCATTCCTCTACACCGGTGTCGGCGACCACCACATTCTCCAGTCGCCGACGCCGTCGTGGCTGAAAACGATCGCGGAGGTCTCCTCCTGGGCGCTCCTGATCCCGGTGTTCGCGTTCACGATCAACATCCTCGGGACGATGAAGGGCAACTGGGACAAGTTCTTCACGAACTTACCAATGCGGTTCACCCTCACTGCCTTCTTCTTCTATTTCCTGGTGAACATCCAGGGTGCGTTCGAGGCGATCCAGCCGTTCAACAAGCTGCAGCACTTCACGAATTTCGTCGTCGCGCACGCCCACTTAGCACTACTTGGTGCCTTCACCATCCTGGGGATGGGCGTGATCGACTACATCGTCGCTCAGGTCTACGCACGACCATTGTTCAGCCGCACCCTCACCGAGTGGCAGTACTGGCTCGTGACAATCGGATTCACCGGGTTCTTCAGCGTGCTGACGCTCGCGGGGTTCCAGCAGGGTTTCAGCTGGGCCGAAGGCATTCCCGAGGTCAACGTCCTGCCTCAGCTCCACGCCTACTACATCGCGCGGGGCATCTTCGGCGCGATGATCGTGGCCTCCGGGATCGTCCAGATCATCAACGTCGGGCTGACGATCTTCACGAACACCGATGCGCGTCAACGGGCGGAGACGCTACGCGTGGCCGAGGCCGTCGCGCCGCCGGTCTCGGGATAGGCCATGGACGACGAGCGCACAACGACGCAGCACGATCAGTACGAGGCCCCGCGAGGCTGGGCGCCGCATCCACGCGAGCGCATGCTCATCACGCCGCTCGTCGCAGGCCTCGGCGGACTGCTGGCGTTCTTCACCGTCGTATTCATTGTCGTCTGGCTGCCCATCCACACGTTCGATCCGCCTGCGTCGCTCGATTGGACACCGCTCTCCGACCAGGCCGTCAAGGGACGCAACCTGTTCGCGCAGAACGGGTGCTACGTCTGCCACTCCGGCTACTCGCGGCCTCAGGACGTGCGGGAGAGCCTGTACTTCCTCTACCCGAAGGTCTCGCAGCCCGGTGACTTCTTCGGCAGCGACCAGTCCCCGAATCTGCTCGGCACCGAAAGGACCGGGCCGGATCTCTCGCAGGAGTCCGGCTGGCATCCCGACGACTGGCAAAGCGCCCACTTCTACGACCCGCGTTTTGTCGATCCGCTCTCACTGATGCCGCCCATGAAGTCGCTCTTCTCCGACAAGCAGATCGAGCAGCTGATCACCTACGTCGAGACTCGGAGCGGCAAGTCGGGGCTGCTGCGCTACGCCGGCCAGCTGTATTCGAAGCACGTCGTCACGACGAACCAGGGATTCCCGCAGCCGTACACGGGCTTCCAGGGAGCGCACAAGCCGATCCTCGAAGGCAACGACAAGATCCTCAACCCGCCGAAGGACCAGCTCGAGGAGGCGCCTAACCTTGCACAGATCGATAGGAGCTACTGGCTCTCCGGGAATCCGCTTCCGGTGACCCAGGAGAATCTCTTGCGGGGCAAGGAGGTCTTTCTCCAGCGCTGCGTCGGCTGCCACGGCATCAAGGGCGATGGCAAAGGCCCCGGCGCTGCGTTCATGTCTCCATCTCCCGCGGACTTCACGAGCGCCGACGATGCGTGTTGCGGCGGCGACACGGGACCGGGCGACTTCTACTACCGCATCCTCCGCGGCTGGCCCGGGACGGCGATGGAGAACTTCGGCGACCGGCTGTCGGTCAACGACATCTGGCGCGTCGTGCTCTTCGTCAAGACGATCCCGAATCACACGCTCAAGAACAACGTGGTCCCCGAACCGAAGGACTACATCGTGTGGCAGCCCTCGAAGGAGCTGATTGCCTGGCTCAAGACCCGGCAGAAGCCCACGGGGAACGCGTCGTTCTCGAAGGAGCAGGTGACGGACCCGTTCATGCAGGAGGCGATGCGGGTCATGCCGGGGCTCGCACCGGGTGACAAGTTCCTCCTGAACGACGGCAAGACTCCGCTCTCTCTCGACGACGCCGCGGCCGGCATCAAGGCGATCTACCAGGATCTGCTCGACAGGGCCTGGAACGAGGCGCGCGCACGCGGTGACAAGCTTCCACCCGAGGCCCAAAAGGCAGTTCCTCCGACCGTCCCCGGCCAGCAATGAAACGCCTCCTCAGGAGCGTCGCAGCCGTCGGTGTACTTGCCCTCGTGACACCGGCGGCCGCGTTCGCTCACGAGGCGCCCGAGAGCGCGCAGTCGCGCTGGGTGATGGTCGACTGGATGCTCGAGGCGTTCTTCGTGTTCGCCGGCTTCGCGCTCGTGGGGTTCATCTGGGCCTGGAAGGCGGGGCACTTTCACGACCTCGAGCGCCAGGCCGCAATTCCGCTCTTGATCGACGAGGAGGACTACTACACGCCGGAGTGGGCGTTGGACGAGGAGGAGTGGGACGAATGAGCATGCCGACCGGAGACACGCCCGAGAAGGTCCAGCAGTTCTATCTCTATCTGAACGGCCATCAGGAGACGACGCGCCCTGTCCAGTCATGGCATGTCGATTGGTTCTCGCTCGCGTGGCTCTGGGGCTTTGCGTTGGCCCTCATTGTCGTGTTGCTCCTCTGGGTCAAGCAGTACCGGACCACGAGGGAGCGTGCGGGCATCTATCCGGTGGACAGCTTCGGCGGCTGGACGGCGGAAGCTGCCAGACCTGCGACGGGTTTCTTCCTCCTCTTCATTTTTCTCGTGGTGGGGTTTGCGGTCGCACTCATCGTCGGTCACCTCGTCTGGGGGCAGAAGTTCTGATGGCCGTTGCGGCGCCGCCTTATGTCTCGTACTCATCGATGGCCGAAGCGCGTATTCCCGCCGGGCTCTGGGCGACGGTCTACTCGTCGCTGCAGGCGCTCAAGGGCCACGTCCAGGAGTACCCCGGCTGTCAGGGCTTCGACGTGTTCGTGCGAGCGGAGGGAGACGGTGACGTGCTCGTCCATTGCTACACCACCTGGGATACGGCGGGACAACTCGAGGTATTCCTCGAGCGCGGCTACACCTTCGAGCGACTGCTCGCCGACATCGGCTCAGGGCTCAGCGCGGCCCGGAGTCTCGTGATGGAGAAGGTCTTCTGATGGCGCAGAATCAGGACGACCAACCCCGGCCGGCGCGACCTCTGCTCGGCTACCGCGACGTCGGTGAAGACATACGTCACGGCAGGGATGCGCTGACGCGTGCCTGGATCGTCCTGGCGATCCTGATCGTGATCTACCTCGCCTGGACGCTGACGATCTACTTCATCGAACCGGGTCTGCGTTAGCCCATGTACACCCAGCGCCTCTCGTCGCTGGAGTTCTTCACCTATGCCGCGTTCTTCGCGGTCGTGGTCGTGTCGATCGCTGCCATTCTGCCGGGGCGCAAGCCCCCGATACGAAGCGAGCCCTACGCCGACGACGAGCTGAAGGCGCACGACAGCAGGCTGCCGAAATACTTCCTCGCGGGCGGAGCTTTCCTGCTCCTCGGCGGCGTGCACATGATCCTGAAGAACCTGCCCTGGACGGCGGATTGGCTCGCACGCGCCGGCTACGCAGGGCATCTCGTGCGCGACCTCTCGAACACGCACGTGATGATCGTCGGGGGCGGCACGCTGATCTCCACCGGGCTCTGCTGGTACGTCCTGCCGCGGATCGTCCGACGTCCCTTGTCCAGCCCCGGGCTCGCGCAGGGCGCATTCTGGTTCACGGCGGTGGGGCTGCTCGTCTTCTACGTCGCGTTGATCGCGAACGGGATCGCAATGGGACGGCTGGTGTCGTCGGGCTGGGACTACGAGGCGGCGAAGCTCCACATGGGCAAGGCGTATCGCGTTCCAGTCGGCATCGGGGCCGGCGTGATGGGTCTCGGCTACTGGTGCTTCGCGGCGAATGTCTTCCTGACGATCTTCCAGTCCCGGCTGGTGCGAGTGCCGAAGCCGAGCGGACACCTGTGGAAGTTCCTCGCTACCGGGGCCGCGGGTCTCACCGTCGGCACCGTTCAGGGCGTGATCCAGGTGCAGCCCGCGCACGCGGACTGGCTCTACCGGGCCGGGCATGCAGGTGAGTGGATCGATCCGATCAGCCACGCGCACATCAATCTGGTCACGGGCCTGACGATGCTGACGGCAGGCGCCGTGTTCGCGCTGGCTCCCGCTCTCGGGGGCAAAGCCCCGACACGGCGCGTCGCGAACCTGTGCTTCTGGTCGCTGCTCAGCGGTTCGCTCGCGTTCTACGGAGTAGCGCTCTATCTCGGCTTCCACGAGGGGCGGTTGGTGGTTCGTCGCGGCCTAACGCCAGAGCAGGCCGAGGAGGCCACCAGGCTTCACCCGTTCCTGATCATGGGGGCGGGCATCGCGATGATGGCGGCCTTTTGGTTCCTGCTCCTGACGCTCATTCGTTCGTTTCGCCGTGCGCGTGGACCAATGCGAGCCTTTGTGCTCGCCGGCTGTGCGGCGCTGGCGGTCGGAACGCTTCAGGGCCCGGTTCAGGCCTTCCCGGCAGTCAACGAGCTCTTGGATCGCGGCGGTGACGCCGGGGACGTGATCGTCAACCTGCACGCCCAGCTGAACATGCTCGCGGGCCTGATGGTCATCCTCATGGGTGCGGCCCTCGTGCTCACCCCGGGCGCGTTGCGGTCGCCGCGCTCGCTCCTCGTCGGCGTCGGCGGGGGAATGACCGTGTACTACGCCGGCGGCATTGCGTTCGCCGCGGTCGAGGCGCACCGTGTTGCGAACGGGGGCACATTCGGTGGTGCGGTCGCGTCACTCGAGCCGTGGCAGGCTCTCGTGCTCGTCCCGGCTGCTTCGGCGGTGGCGTTCGGATTCGGTTCGTACGCTCGAGCGTTGTGGCGAGGGACCGGGGTCTACCGTGCGGAAAGCCGCAACCGCCTGCGGCGCGCACCGTCGGCATACGCGGGACGGATCCCGAAGCGTGTGCGGCGGCGTCGGCCGGCAGCGGTCGCGGTGTACGAGGTGCCGATGGGACTGCTCGGCTTTCCAGGCGTCGGCTGGTTGTTCGCCGGCTATCCGCTTGCAGGGACTGCCCTTTTGCTCGTTGGGCCGGCGATCGCGTGGGCAGCCATTCCGCTGGCGTTCACGCCGTTCTCGAATGGTCCGCTCGTCCGGGTCGGCTGGGAGGCGGAGTTCGTCTGGCTCCCGGCGAGCACTTTCATCTCGACGGCATTGCTCTTTCGTGCCCACCGGCGCCGGCGGCTCCGGCTGCTCGGGTCGCCGCCCAGACCGCGCGGCCGGAAAAGCTATCGAACCCGCGTGGCTGTCTCGATCGGGGCGATCGGGCTCCTGCTGGTGACGCTGCCGTTTGTGCCCGCGGTAGCCGGCATCGGCGGGAGCTCCGTCCGGTACGCGTACCAGAGCGGCTTCACGCGCGACGTGACGGGCCAGTTCCTCACCACACCGCGCGGAACGATCAAGCTCTTTGCCTGGGCGGATCCGCAAGAGAGCTTTCCGGCCGACGCGCTGCGGCTGCGTGCGCAGGACCTGCTGGCGTTACGCGTGCGCGCGGCAGCTGTCGACGCGCCCGGCGCCTACCGCTTGTTCGATCTCGCCGGCAATTCGATGCCGCTCTCCGTTCGCCGGAGCTCGCCGCGCGAGCTCATTCTCGGACCGGCGCAAAGGCTGAAACCGGGCGAGTACGTCTTTGCGGCGAGCCACGAGGGGATGTTCGGTGGCCGCGACTTCGCGTATCTGCGCGTGGTCGGCCCAGGCGAGCCCGTCACGGTCGTCTCCCGCAAGCAGCGGACGGACGTTCCGGCAGTCGCGGATGCGGTGCCGCCGATTGCAGCAGCTCTCCTGGCGGCGACGTTCGCGCTCCTGCTGCTTCGTTCGCTGCTGCGAAGGACGGCGGGACAGAAGGCGCTGTGGGCCGTGGGGTTTGCCCTCTTCGCCGTTGCCGCGGCGAGCGAGGCTGCGGCTCAGCGCGGCGGGTGGAGCCCGGCGCTCTTCCGCACGTACTACGTCGCCGGCGGCGTCCTGACCGTGGCCTATCTCGGTGCCGGCTCTGCGTGGATGCTCTTGCCGCGTCGCGGCCGGGATCTTCTCCTGGGCGGCCTCGCGGTCGCAACGGTTGCAGCCATCGTCACGGTCGTCCTTGCGCCCGTCGACGTGGCAGGGCTCGCGGCTGCGCACAGCGGACAGCCGCCCAAGAACGGCGTGCTTGGCGGACACGCTTTCCTGTGGGCCGTCGCTCTCAACTCGATGGGCACGCTTCTCCTCGTCGGTGGCTCGCTGCTCTCCATCTTGCGGCGCCAGCGCGTGCGGGCGAACGTGTGGATCGCCTCCGGAGCGCTGACCGTGGCAGCCGCTACCGGTCTCTCGCGCGCCGGCGACACGTCGCTCGTGTATCTCGGCGAGCTGATCGGAATCGCTCTCATGTTCTGCGGCTTCACGCTGACCACGCCCGCACGCAAGCCCGTGCGCGCAACGGAGTCGGCCCCCCGACCGGCGGTGGTCGCCAGGTGAGTCGGCGAGACCGCGCATTCCACCGCCATGCGCAGGCCGTCCTCGAGCATGAGCTTCTACGCGCGCGGAAACGGCTTGCAGGGCTACCCGAGACGCGCCGCTCGGCTCTGGAGGAGGCGAGCGCCCGCGTCGTGGCCGCGGTCGTTGACTCGGTGCTCGAGGAATCACGCCGGGAGCCGGCACTTGCCCGTGCCCTGGCCTCCATCTACGGCCCCGAGCCCGCATGGGAACCGAGGGTGGTCTCGTGGGCTGCGGACTAGAATCGCAGGGTGGCTCGTAGAGGAAACCCAGCGCGCCTCGTCGTCGCGCTCTCGGTCGCGGCCGTCCTCGCAGTCTTCCTGGTCTACACGTCCATCGCGGGCAACCCCACGCCCTCGCTGCGGCCGAGCCAGCTCGCCGGACATGGCGGGCAGGTCTCGCTGATGGGCCAGGTCATCGGCACGCCGGCAGGCGACGCGCATGCCACCGGTCTGCGGTTCAGGCTGCGAGACGTCAAGGGGACGACCGCTGTCCCCGTCGTCTACAAGGGCTCTGTGCCGGACCTCTTCCGCAGCGGCCGCGACGTCGTCGTCGACGGAAAGCTGCGCAACGGCGTGTTCGTCGCGGTGCCGAACACGCTCGTGACGAAGTGCCCGTCGAAGTACCAACCCAAGCGCTGATTGTGCCCCTGCCGGCGACACTCGCCGGCCTCTGGCCCGCGATCACGCGGCGCCAGAGCCCACCCTCGCTCTTACCAAGGCTGCCAGCCTTGGCTGCGAGCGAGTGCGGCCTCTGCCCTGGTGCTCGCGACCCAGAGACTCGGCAGCGCCACCGGCAGGGGCACTGATGGCTGATCTCGGGCGTGCCGCGCTCGTCACGTCGTTCTTATTGCTCGTCTACGCGCTCGTCGCAGGATCGCTCGCGGCGTGGAAGAGCCGCAGGCGTCTTGCCGAGTCGGCACAGAACGCGCTGCTCGGCTCGTTCGCGGCGACTGTCGTCGCGTCGGCTGTGCTGCTGGCCGCGCTCGCCCGGCACGACTTCTCCTTCCAGTACGTTGCCGACCACACGAGCCGGGAGCTGCCGCTCGGTTACACGCTGACGGCGTTCTGGGGCGGGCAGGAGGGCTCGCTGCTGCTGTGGCTGCTCGTGCTCTCAGGCTATTCGGT
>Ga0307308_10000280_pt1 | contig 17199 bp, 16 predicted proteins | sample ER_DNA_195_FD_194501 | JGI IMG/M metagenome (GOLD analysis project Ga0307308, IMG submission 194501) | Bulk soil microbial communities from the East River watershed near Crested Butte, Colorado, United States - ER_DNA_195 | ecosystem: Environmental > Terrestrial > Soil > Floodplain | place...
GCCGAAGGTAATCGCCCACGGAATACGCAGCGGCTGAGACGCGCGCGGGAGCAGCTCGACCGCCCCCTCGGCGGAGCCGGCCAAGGGAGGCGCTCCCTTGAGGCGCGCGAGGAGCGCAACCGTCGTCGAGCCGCCGGGCTTGAGGCGGACGTACTTCGGCTTGGGGACGATCTCCAGCCCGCCGTGCCCCTCGCTGCGAATGCGGACGCGGAAGAGCCGCGACGAGACGTTGTGCAGCGTCAGGCGCTGGATCGAGTGCCAGCCGTCTCCGCGCGCGTTTCCGAACGCGAGCGTGTCCGGCTCGGCGGTGAGCTCGGTCGCGGCCGCCGAGCCGACGTCGACGAGCCCTCCGCCCTGCGCTGCCACGCTCGTGTCGGCCAGCGGGCTCGCCGTGCCGGCGAGAAGGCTCTTCAGGTCGGATGCGCTGAGGTCGGTGCGCAGCTCGGCGAGCAGCGCCGCGGCGCCGGCCACGACCGCCGCCGCTCCGCTGGAGCCGTTCACCGTCGCGAACCGCGGCGTGCCGTCTTCGTTTCGACCGGCGTCCGACGTGGCGAGCACGACTCCGGGCGCCGCGACGTCGGGCTTCACGCGGCCGTCGAACGCCAGACCGTGCGACGAGAACGGCGCGACCTGTGCCGACGTCCCGTTATGGGCGGTGTCCGGGACCCCGACCGAGGCCACCGGGTGGCCGCCGCGCGAGAGGGACGCCGCCGCCAGCTCGCCGACGTGCGCCGGGACGCTGACGACCGGCACGTTGACCGACTCGTCGAGCCCGAGCCCGCCCGCGGGCAGGTCGGTTCCGTACACGACCACCGCGCGGGCCCCGGCCTGGACGGCGTTCTCGATCGCGGCGCGCGGGTCGCTCCCAGCTCGGAGCAGCGCCGCGTGGCCCGCGACGAGGCTCAGGCCGTGCCCGTCGAAGAACTCGGCCGGGTCGGAGCCCGACCCGCGCGGGCTCGCGAGCTCGAGCGCGACCGGATGCTGCTGGGTGATCGCTCCCGCAAGCGGTAGCCGCCGGTCGAGCAGGAGCTGCAGCCCGATCCGCACGGCGACCGGAACCTCCTCGGCCTGCGTGCGGAGGTCGACCGCGCCGACGGCGAGCGCCGCGGGCGCGCCGCCTGGGCTCGCGATGCTGCCGTAGTCCGGCCCTGCAGGCCCGTCATTCCCGGACGGGGCGACGACAAGCGTGTCGAGATCGAGCGCGCCGAGGATCGCGCGCGCCTCGGGCGAGTCGGCGAAGGCGGCGTACGAGGCGGCGACCCCGATGAGGGCGATGCGGGCCGCGTCGTGCGCGTCGCCGTCGAGGTTCGGGTCGACCGCGCGCTCGAGGCCCGCGATCAGCTGGTCGGTGCGCGCGTAGACCGACCAGCTGCCCTTTAGGTCGCGCTGCCAGCCGGCGACGCGAATCGGCAGCACCGATGCGCCGGGAGCCACTCCCGAGATGCCGCCGGGGCCGCCCGCGCCGACGAGCAGACCGGCCATCTCCGTCCCGTGCTCCTCGACTTTGCTCGGGTCGGCGGGATCGACAACCGCCGGCGCGCCGCTGTGCACGTCCGGGTCGACGACATTGATACCGGAGAGAACGTGTCCGCGCAGATACGGGTGCGCGCTGTCGACGCCCGTGTCGAGCAGTGCGATCGTCACCCCGCGGCCGTCGTAACCGGGCAGCGCGACCGACGGCAGGCTCCCCGCTCCCAGCGCGATCCCCTCGCGGCCGAGCAGCTGGGACGAGAGCGACGCCGGATAGGCGACCCGCACCGGGTAGACGCCTGCGACCTCGGGCCGGCGTTCCAGCAGCGCGACGGCGCGTGCGTCGAGCGGCGCCGAGAAGCCGTTCAGGACGCGCGCGAAGCTGAACTCGACCCGCACCTGGATGCCGTGGATCGCAAGCTCAGTCAGCAGCCGTTTCTGCGAAGCGATCGCCGCCCTCGTCCACCTGTGCTCCTGCTGCTGGGTGGCGAAGCCGCCGTGCGCTGCAACCTGCTGGGCGAGCGACGGTGCCTTGAGCACGACGAGGTTTCGCTGACCCACCTGGACGCTGGGACGCGCGCCGCCGACGAGCCCGCGCCACGACGAGGCCTGTGACGTCAGCGAGCGCTCGTGTGTACCGCTGACCCCGAAGCCGACGACGAGCAGCGTCGCGGCCAGGACGATGATCGCCGCAGGCGCCAGCGTCCTTGCCTCAGACAGCCTGGGCGTACGCATCCAGCGCAAGATAACCGGGGTACGGGACCGCGTCGGCATAGCGGGCGGCCGAGGCGATCATTGCCGCGTTGTCGGTGCACAGCTCGAGCGGGGGCGCGACGGCATCGGGGAGGGCTGCCCGGAGCCCCGAGTTCGCCGCGACTCCGCCGACGATGGCGATCCGGTCGGCCCCGGTCTGCTCCGCCGCTTCGAGGGTTCGGGTGGTGAGCGCCTTGACGATTGCCCGCTGGTAGCCGGCCGCGAGGTCGGCCTTGCGTTCCTCGAGGTCGTCTCGGTCGCGGACCTCGTAGAGCAGGGCCGTCTTCACGCCCGAGAACGAGAAGTCGAGGCCGGGCACACGCGCCACGGGGAAGTCGAAAGCCTCGGGATCGCCCTCGCGCGCGAGCCGGTCGATCTCGGCGCCGCCGGGATAGCCGAGGCCGAGCAGCCGCGCGCCCTTGTCGAACGCCTCGCCGGCGGCGTCGTCCAGCGTCGAGCCGAGGATCGTGAACGAGCCGCGCTCCTGGACGTCGAGCAGCAGCGTGTGTCCGCCGCTCGCGAGCAGGCAGACGAACGGCGGCTCGAGCGGATCCGACCCGAGGTAGAGCGAGGCGACGTGGCCCTGAAGGTGGTCGACGGGGACCAGCGGCAGCTGCCACGCCCACGCGAGCGCCTTCGCGGCCGAGAGCCCGACCAGCAGCGCGCCGATCAACCCCGGGCCTTGGGTGACGGCGACCGAGTCGACCTCGTGCCCGTTCAGCGCCTCACTGACAACCGGGAGCACGAGCTCGAGGTGGTGCCGCGAAGCGACTTCCGGGACCACACCGCCGAAGCGTGCGTGCAGATGCGCCTGCGACGACACGACGTTGCTCTTGATCTCGCCGCCGTCGATCACCGCGGCCGCGGTCTCGTCGCAGGAAGTCTCGATCCCGAGGATCAGGAGCGGGCCGGTTCCTGCACCGGGTCCTTCCACATGATCAGGGCGTCCTCGCGGTTGTCCGTGTAGTAGCCGCGCCGCACGCCGCGTGGCTTGAAGCCCAGCTGCTCGTAGAGCTTGATCGCGCCCGTGTTGGAGACGCGCACTTCCAGCGTGTAGCCGCGGCGGCTGCGGCCGGAGGTGAGGTCGAAGAGCCGGTTCATGAGCATCGAGGCGATGCCCTGGCGGCGGTAGTCCGGGCGGACCGCGACGTTCATGACGTGCCAGGCGTCGACGTAGCGGGAGATGACGAGGTAGCCGACGAGCCGCCCCGCCTCGATGTCGTGGGCGCCCAGGCACAGCGACGATGGTTTCGAGAGCTCGCTCGCGAACATCGACCGCGACCAGGGCGTCGGGTACGAGCTGCGCTCGATCTCCTCGATCTCGGCGAGATCGCGCAGCTCGAGGCGGCGGAGCTCGATGTTCGTCAAGCGTTCTGCTCCGCGTCGGGAACGCGCAGGTAGAGGGGCTCGATTCCCTCGGCCGGTCCGAACTCGCGTGCAAGCGCAGCGTGGAAGCGCGCGCGCGGGAGGTGGCGCTCGTCGCCGTCGGGAGGGATCTCGGCGCCCTGCGACTCCAGGAGCGCCCGATAGCGGAGCGCACCGTCCCCGACGCAGAGCGTCCCCGGCTCGAGCTCGAGCTCCTGCGGCTTCCGGACGGCCGGCTCCGGGCCTTCGAGCACAAAGACCTCGCGCCGGCCCGCGTCGACCACCGGCAGCGCGCCGGGCGAGCCTGCTGCCAGCGCCCGCAGCGTAGATACTCCTGCGACCGGCAGGTCGAGCGCGAACGCGAGCCCGCGCGCCGCGGCGAGCCCGACCCGCAGCCCGGTGAAGCTGCCGGGACCGGTGCCGACCACGAGGCCCGTCAGGTCGCGCTGCCCGGCTCCGGCCTCACGGAGGAGCGCATCCGCGTCCTCGAGCACGCTGACCGCCCGGGAGACCCGTTCTCCCAGCACCGTTCCGTCCCGCACGAGCGCCGCAGTCGCCACGCTCGTCGCGGTGTCAAAGGCGAGAGTCAGCACCCCCGAAAATGCGGTCTAGCAGGGATTCTTCCGAGCTTTCGAGCGCGATCAGTCTATGTGCCGGGTCCATGTGCGACAAACGTACCTCGACCCGCACCGGCGGCAGCGAACCGGCCGCGGCTTCCGGCCATTCGACGAAGCAGATCGCATCCTCGAAGTACGGCTCGAGGTCGCCCCACTCGGCCGCGGAGACACCCTGGAAGCGGAAGAGATCGAGGTGGCTCACGTCCGGGTCGCCGGGGTAGCGGTGGCCAATCGTGAACGTCGGGCTCGTCACGTGCGCCGTCACGCCGAGCGCACGGCAAGCGCCGCGGACGAACGTCGTCTTGCCGCTCCCAAGCTCGCCCGAGACGGTGACGACGTCGCCCACGACGAGCTCCCGCGCAAGCCTCGCCGCGAGCTCCTCGGTCTCCGCCGGAGAGGCGGAGGTCAGCTCCACCTAGAAAAGGCCGAGCTGAACCGCGGGCTCGGCCGGAACTTCGACGAGCTGTGGTGCGGCCGCAACTGGTGGCGCGACTTCCCCCCCGAGCAGCTCCGGCAGGCGCGCGAAGTCCTGCTCGAGGACGGTCAACATCGCGGGCGTGTAGAGCGCGGCCGCGGGGTGGTAGAGCGGGAAGAGCAGGACGTCCAGCGAGCCGACCTTCAGCCGCTGCTCCTGGCCGTGGCAGCGCGTGATCCCGGTCTCGCGGCCGCTGAGCTGCTTCGTCGCGTGGTTCCCGAGCGTCGCGACCACCTTCGGACGGATTAGCTCCACCTGACGGAAGAGATACGGCTCGCAGGCCTCCTTCTCGTCCGGCACGGGATCGCGGTTGCCCGGTGGGCGGCACTTCAAGACGTTGCAGATGTAGACCTGGCTGCGCTCGAGCCCGATTCCAGCGAGCAGCTTGTCGAGCAGCTTGCCGGCCTGGCCGACGAACGGGATGCCCTGCTTGTCCTCGTGGAAGCCGGGCGCCTCGCCGACGAACATCAGGTCCGCGTCCGGGCTCCCGACGCCGAAGACGACCTGCGTCCTGCCCTCGGCCAACCGGCAGCGGGTGCAGCCCGCCACCTCGCGAGCGAAGACTTCGAGCTCGGTCAACTGCTCAGCCGCAGCCACACGAACCGCCGCAACAGCCACCGCCACCGTAAGAGGGCTGATCGGCGGTGCCGTGCGCCGCGAAGACCGAGAACTGCTTGCGCACGTTCGCGGAGGCGCAGTCCGGACAGTCCGGCTGCTCGCCGTTTCGGACGAGCTCCTCGAAGTGCGATTCGCACTCCATGCAGACGTACTCGTAGATCGGCACCGTGTCAGCAGACCCTAGCAACGGGTCCGCATGATCGCCTTCGACCCGGACGTTACGCCGCGCGCGGCAGTTCGAAGTAGAACGTCGAGCCGGAACCTGGGTCGGACTCAACGCCGATCGTGCCCCCCATCCGTTGCACGAGCTCCCGGCAGATGTAGAGGCCGAGCCCGGTCCCCGCCCGCACCTGCGAGCCCTCGAGGCGGTAGAACTTCTCGAAGATCGAGCGCTGCTCGGCCGGCGGGATGCCCATCCCGTTGTCGCTCACCTCGACACGCACGCCGTGCGGCAAGGCGGCCGTCGAGACGGAGACTTCGCCCCCGTCGGGGGAGTACTTGATCGCGTTGTCGATCAGGTTGACCAGCACCTGCTCGATCCGGTGGCGGTCGCCGAGAGCAGCCCCGTCCGACTCCGTGCGGGCCGTCAGCGAGATCGTCTCCGGCGCGTACTCGCGCATGTGCGCTACCGCCGTTCTCGCGAGCTCCGCGATGTCGACGTGATCGCGCTCGAGCCGGAGCTCGTCGCGGTCGAGGCGGCTGGCGATGAGGACGTCCTCGGCGATCTTGGTCAGACGCGTGCCCTGGGCGCCGATCATCTCGAGCAGCTGCCGACGCCGGTCGGGGTCGAGGTCGATGTCGTCGCGCATGAGCGTCTTCGCCGCACCGAGAACCGCGGTCATCGGGGTCCGCAGCTCGTGCGAGACCGTGGCGACGAACTCGCTCTTCGCCTCGTCCAGCCGCCGCTCGACCGTGAAGTCGCGGAACGCATACACGACTCCCCCGGCGCTGCGGACGGCGACGAACGACAGCCAGAGCTCACGGCCGTCGACGTCCACCGGCAGCGTCACCGGACGCGCCGCATCGGCACCCTGCGAGACCGGGATCTCGTCGGCGAGCTCCGCCCAGCGCCCGAAGACCTCGCCGGCCGGACGGCCCGAGACCTCGTCGCCGGCTCGGCGCGTGACGAGCTCCGCCGCGCGGTTCCAGAAGCGGATCAAGCCCTCGTCGTCGAGCAGGAAGACCCCGTCGCCGACGGCGTCGAGCACGCGCGCTGCGTTCTCCCGCTCCGCAGCGGTCGCCTCGGCTCGGGCACGGGCGGCGGCCTCGGCCTGCGCCGTCTCGTGCAGCCGCGCGTTGCGCGCCGCGGCGCCCATCAGCCCGACGAGCCCCTCGGCGAGCTCGAGCTGCCCGGAGTCGTACTCGGCGTCGGCGTTCATCAGCTGCACGACGCCGACGACCTCGCCCTCGTGCTTGACGGGCAGCATCATCGCTGCGCGCACCCCGGGTGGGTCGCCGTCCGGGAGCTTGCGCATGTGGCCCTCGCGGTCGACGTCGTAGTAGACGCCGCCGGGCTGCTTCACCTGCTCCGGCACATCGTTCACGAGCAGGGGCTCCCCGGTCGTGAGCACCCGGCTCTGCATGCCACCCCCGTCACGGTTGATCGGCAAGGCGGGGAAGATCGCCGGATCGAGCTTCTCGCCGTCGACCCAGGCGTACTCGCAGGTGATGAGCTCCGTGCCCGGATCGAAAGCAGAGACGACCACTCCCGCGTGCGGCACCGCGTGCTCCAGGAGCTCGTGGAACCGGTCGTGGACGCGCTCAGGCACGAGCGTCTCGTTCAGGTAGCGGGCTGCCGCGAGGAGCAGCTCCGCCTTCTCGACTGGCTTCCGGTCCACGTGCGACATCATCATGCCTATCGGCATGTTCGAGAACCTGGCGCAGAGGCTGGAGGGCCGGATCGTCGTGCTCGAGCCGCTCGGGCCGGAGCACGTCGACGGCATTCGCGCCGCCGCCGAGGATGAGCGGATCTGGACCTGGATGTGGACCACCGACCTCGACGCCTGGCTCGAACACACCTTCGGTAACGAGCTGCTACACCCGTTCGCCGTGTTGAAGGAAGGAAGCGTCGTCGGCTCGACCAGCTATCTGCTGTGGGAGCCCCAGCATCTCCGGGTCGAGATCGGGAACACCTGGAACCACCCCTCGACCTGGAACACCGGCGCGAATGTCGAGGCCAAGTACCTGCTGCTGCGCCACGCTTTCGAGGATCTCGGCTTCCGCAGGGTCGAGTTCAAGACGGACGCGAAGAACAAGCGCGCGCGGCGCGCACTTGCGGCGATCCCGGCCGAGTTCGAGGGGATCCACCGGAAGCACATGGTCGTCCGCGGCGGCGAGCGGAGGGACTCGGCCTGGTACGCGGTGATCGACGACGACTGGCCCGAGGTCAAGGCCGCGCTGGAGCAGCGCTTGCAGAACCGCTAGCCGCTCGATTGGTGTAGGACCTTCACGTGCAAGACCCGCCGCGCACGCTCCACAGCGTTCGCGAGGACGCTTTCAACTACGTCTGGGACAACTCGCTCGATCCTGCGCTGGAGGTCGAATCCGGCGAGGCCGTCGAACTGCGCGTGCGCGACGCCTCCGACGAGCAGATCCGCGCGGACTCCGGGCCTGAGGACGTCACGAAGCTCGACTTCGACCACGTCAACCCCGTGAGCGGGCCGGTGTTCATCAAGGGAGCGCAGCCCGGAGACGTGCTTGCGGTCGAGCTGCTCGAGTTTCGTCCACCCGAGTGGGGCTGGACGGCGCTGATCCCGGGCTTCGGCCTGCTCGCGGACGAATTCCCGGAGCCGTGGCTGCGGATCTCGCGGGTCGACGGTGAGGCAGGTCGGGTCATGTGGAGCGACCAGGTCTCCCTCCCCTACCGGCCCTTCCCGGGGACGATCGGCGTGGCGCCCGGCGAGCCGGGACAGCACCCGATCCTGCCCCCTTCACGCTGGGGCGGGAATCTCGACACGAAGCACCTGGTTGTGGGCACGACGCTGTTCTTGCCGGTCGGCGTCGAAGGCGCGCTCTTCTCGCTCGGCGACACGCACGCGGCCCAGGGCGACGGCGAGGTCTGCGGGACGGCGATCGAGACGGCGATGGACGTCGTCGTGCGGCTCTCGGTGCGCCGCGACTTCCGGATCGAGGCCCCGCAGTATCGGCTGCCCGAAGGCGCGCTGGCCGCGAGCGAGCAATCCGCCTACCACGTCTGCACCGGAGTCGGCCCCGACCTGATGGAGGCGGCCAAGGACGCGGTGCGCGCGACGATCCAGCGGCTCGAGGAGGAGCGCGGATTCGCGCGCGAGGAGGCGTACGCGCTCTGCAGCGTGGCGGTCGACCTGCGGATCCACGAGCTTGTGGACGCACCCAACTGGGTGGTCGGCGCCTTCCTGCCGGACGACATCTTCGAGAAAGGAGAGCGGTGATGGCTACGGAGGCAGCAGCGGTCGAGGAACCTCGGCGCGGCACGCTCAGGCGCGAGCTTCGCTTCTGGGAGGCGATCGCGCTCTCGATCGGGATCATGGCGCCGACGGCCGCGATGGCGCTCAACGGCGTCGCACCCGCCGGGCTCGTTGGACGCGCCGTGCCGTTGGCGTTCCTGTTCGCGGCGATCGCGATCGCGTTCGTCTCGTACGCGTTCATCCGGCTGACACGGCACTTCAACCACGCCGGGTCGGCCTACGCACTCACGGGCGCAACGCTCGGCCCGCACGCCGGCTTCTTCACCGGCTGGGCGCAGATGGGGACCTACGCCTTCTTCACCGCCGCCTCGATCGCGGAGGTCGGGCTCTTCGGGACCGCGTTCTTCGACGGCACGGGAATCTGGCACGGCCCGTCGTGGATTGTCATCTCCCTGATCGCGGCCGCGCTGATCGCCGTCGTGGCCTATGCGGACGTGAGGTTCGCGACGCGCTCGCTGCTCGTGATCGAGGCGCTCTCGGTGACGCTGATCACGATCCTGATCGTCTGGATCTACGCGAAGGTCATCGGCGGGTCGGCTCCGAACGGTCAGGGCTTCTCCCTCAAGGCGTTCTCACCGCCTGCGGGCGTCGGCATCGGCGCGATCGCCTACGCCTCGGTGTTCGGCTTCCTGTCCTGGGCGGGCTTCGAGGGCGCGTCCGCACTCGGTGAGGAGACGAACAACCCCCGCCGCAACATCCCGTTTGCGATTGCGGGTGCTGTCGCCTTCACAGGCGTCTTCTACGTGGTCGTGATGTTTGCGCAATCCCTGGGCTTCGGGCTCGATGCAAACGGCGTCAAGGCGTTTTCCTCGTCGGGCGCGCCGCTCGGCGATCTTTCGACGACGTACATCGACAAGGGCTTCGCGGACGCGGTCAACTTCGGCGCGATGGTGAGTGCCTTCGCGAGCGCGCTCGGAACCGCGGCGGCCTGCTCGCGGATCCTCTTCGCGCTCGGCCGCGACGGCTTTCTCAGCCGGCGGCTGGGCGAGGCCTCGGTGCGCACGGGCGCGCCTGCGAATGCGCTCGCCGTCGTGATGTTCGCGGCTGTCGGGACGGTCGTCGGTCTCCGCATCAACGGGACGAGCGCGACCAACATCTTCTTCTACATGGGGACGATCGGTGTGCTCAGCCTGCTGGTCGCCTACATCGTCACAAACCTCGGGGCCGCGAAGTTCCTGCTGCTCGACCGGCGCGAGGCTCCGTGGCAGATCGTGATCTTCACCGTGGCAATCGCCGCGCTCGTCTACGTCGAGTACAAGAACATCCACGGGATCCCGTATCCGTACGACCGCTTCCCGTACGTCGTGCTCGGCTGGTTGGCGCTGGCCGTCGCGATCATGCTCGCGTTCCCGAGGCTCGTGCGCCGGATCGGCGAGAACCTGTCGCGAGCCGAGGGAATCGAGCGGCCGCCGCCTGCCTGACCGCTAAGCTTCACGCGCCCGGTATCCGCTACGGAACTGGAGCAGGCAATGGTCAAAAGCGTGAATGTGATCGGTCGCGGCCGGGTCGGCTCGGCTGTCGCAGCGCGCCTCGAGGAGCGCGGCGTTCGTCTCGTGGAGGAGGACGCCGAGCTGACCCTGCTCTGCGTCCCGGACACGGCCATTCGGGACGTGGCCCGGGGACTGTCCCTGGGACCTGGCTGGATCGGACACGTCAGCGGGGCGACGCCGCTCTCGGCGCTCGACCCGCACCAGCGGCGATTCTCGCTCCACCCGCTGCAGACGTTCACGCGCGCGCGAGGACCCGATCAGCTCGACGGGGCCTGGGCAGCCGTCACGGCCGAGACCGACGAGGCGCGGGAGGCCGGCTTCGATCTGGCCCGCGTGCTGGGCCTGCAGCCGTTCGAGCTCGCCGACGAGGCGCGGCCGCTCTACCACGCGGGTGCCGCGATCGCCTCGAACTACCTCGTAACCCTCCATCGCGTTGCCTCGGAGTTGTTCGCCGCTGTGGGAGCGCCGCCCGAGGCGCTCGAACCGTTGATGCGCCGGACGATCGAGAACGGCTTCGAGCTCACCGGCCCGATCGAGCGCGGCGACTGGGAGACCGTCGAGTCGCACCGCGCGGCGATCCGCGAGGTCCGTCCCGACCTGGAGCCGCTCTACGACGTGCTCGCGGAGGCGACACGATGAGGACCGTTCGAGCCGCCACCGAGCTGCGGCTATCGCCCCAAGGTTCCGTCGGCCTCGTCCCGACGATGGGCGCCTTCCACGAGGGCCATCTCTCGCTCTTCCGCGCCGCGCGCGCCGAGAACGACACGGTATTCGTCAGCCTGTTCGTCAACCCGGCCCAGTTCGGGCCGGGCGAGGATCTTGACCGGTACCCGCGCGACGAGGAGCGGGACGCGCGGCTTGCCGAGAAGGCCGGCGTCGACGTCCTTTACGTCCCGCCGGTCGAGGAGATCTACCCGCCCGGCTTCCAGACGTGGGTCGAGGTCGAACAGCTCGGCAGCATCCTCGAGGGCGAGCACCGGCCCGGCCACCTGCGAGGCGTGGCGACGGTCTGCTTGAAGCTCTTCAGCCTCGTCCGGCCCGACCGTGCCTACTTCGGCCAGAAGGACGCCCAGCAGGCCGCGGTCGTGAAGCGGATGGTCAGCGACCTCGCCGTTCCCGTCGAGATCCGCGTCTGCCCCACCGTCCGCGACGAGGACGGGCTCGCGCTGTCGTCCCGCAACGCCTACCTGAGCCCGCAGGAGCGCGCGCAGGCCCTCTCCCTCCCGCGCGCACTGCAGGCACGCGACCGGACCTTGCTGAACGGCGTCGAGGTCGACTACTTCGAGGAGGCCGACTTCGAGCCGCGCGTCCTCGCAGCGGCCGTCCGCGTCGGCGGCACACGTTTGATCGACAACGTCGTCCTGGAAGGAGAACCCCGATGAGCACCCCGCCCCAGGGCAAGCTCGCCCTGCCGAAGCTCCTGGAGATGAAGCGCCGCGGCGAGAAGATCGTGATGGTCACCGCCTACGACGCCCCCGGCGCGCGCTTCGCCGAGGACGCCGGCATCGACATCGTCCTCGTCGGCGACACCGCCGCGATGGTCGTGCTCGGCTACGAGGGAACGACGGTCCCGGTGACGATGGACGAGATGCTCTTCCTGACGCGCACGGTGGCACGGGCCGCCAACCGGCCGATCGTGATCGGCGACATGCCCTTCGGCTCGTACCAGGTGTCCGACGAGGCGGCGGTCGAGAACGCGATCCGCTTCGTCAAGGAGGCCGGCGCGGACGCGGTCAAGCTCGAGGGCGCCGGCCCATCGCTCTCACGCGTGCGGGCGATCGTCGGGGCCGGGATCCCGGTGATGGGCCACGTCGGGCTGACGCCGCAGTCGGCGACGATGCTCGGCGGCTTCAAGACCCAGGGCAAGACCGCGGAGGCGGCGCGGCGGCTGGTCGAGGACGCCGCGGCGCTCGAGACTGAGGGCTGCTTCGCGGTCGTGCTGGAAGCCGTGCCCGCGCCGGTCGCGGCCGAGGTGACGCGACGCCTCTCCGTGCCGACGATCGGGATCGGCGCCGGCCCAGACTGCGACGGCCAGGTGCTCGTCTACCACGACCTGCTCGGCCTCAGCGAGGGCCATCTGCCCCGCTTCGTGAAGCGCTACGCGAGCCTCTCGCGCGAGATCCGCGACGCGCTCGAGCACTACGCGGAGGACGTCCGCGCCGGTGCGTTTCCCGAGGAGCAGCACACGTACGAGATGCCGCCGGAGGAACTCGAGGCCTTCGAAACGAGAGCGCGTTAGCCGCATATTGACTTTCGAATCAAGAGTTGTACCCTCCAACCTGTTTTTGGTCATCGACACAGGGCTGGTGGGCAAAAATGGAGAGGATCAACCTTGCTGGACGCGCGGGCAGGTGGTCCGCGGCGCACTGGAAAACTGCATTCTTCGGCTGGCTGCTGTTCGTTGCCGTAGCCGTACTGCTCGGCAACGCAGTCGGCACGAACAAGCTCCTCGACTCCAACGCCGGCGACGGCGAGTCGGGGCGCGCACAGAAGATTCTCGGTAACGCCGACTTCAAGCAGCCGGCGACCGAATCGGTCCTGATCCAGAGCTCGAAGCAGACCGCGAGCGACCCCGGCTTCATCGCGGTGATTCGCGACGTCGCGCGGACGATGGCCAAGACGAACGACGTCACGAACGTGCGCTCGCCGCTCGATAAGCAGAACGTGGGCCAGGTCTCCGAAGACGCCCACTCGGCGGTCGTGCGGTTCGACATCACGGGCAAGACCGAGGACGCGGACAAGCACGTTCAGCCCGCGCTGGACGCAACAGCGGCGCTGCAGAAGGCCCACTCGGGCTACATCGTCGAGGAGTTCGGCGACGCGAGCGCCAACAAGGCGCTGAGCGACACGCTCGGCAGCGACTTCAGCAGAGCCGAGAAGCTCGCCGTCCCGGCGACGCTGATCATCCTGCTTTTCGCGTTCGGCGCCGTCGTCGCGGCCGGGTTGCCCGTGCTGCTGGCCTTCTCCGGCGTGCTCGCGGCATTCGGGCTCTCGTCCCTGGTGAGCCATGCCGTCGCCGCCTCCGACGCCACGCAGTCCGTGATCCTGTTGGTCGGCCTGGCGGTCGGCGTCGACTACTCACTCTTCTACCTCAAACGCGACCGCGAGGAACGGGAGCGCGGCGAGACGCCGCACAATGCGCTCCTTCGTACGGCGCGCACGTCCGGCCAGGCGGTCCTGATCTCCGGCGTCACCGTGCTGATCGCCGTCGCGGGGATGATGGTCGTGGGCGATCCGACGTTCAAGTCGATCGGGATCGGGACGATGATCGTCGTCGCGGTCGCGATCGTCGGTTCGCTCTCGGTCCTTCCGGCGCTGATGCACCGCCTGGGCGCCAAGATCGACAAGGGCCGCATCCCGTTCCTGTCGCGCATAGGCGCGTCGACCGGCGAGTCACGGCTGTGGGGCGCGATCCTCCGGCCGGTGATGCGCCGTCCGGCGATCTCCGTCGCGCTTTCCGCCGCCGCGCTGGTGGCATTGGCGATCCCCGCTCTGAGCCTGAACACGAAGTTCCCGAGCATCACCGACCTGCCGCCGTCGATTCCGATCGTCAAGACGTTCGATCGCGTCGAGAAGGCCTTCCCGGGATCGCCGGTACCGATCGTGGTCGCCGTCAAGGCGCCGAATGTGACGACGCCGGCGATCACGAACGGTGTGCATCAAATGCGCGACGCAGGGCTGGCGACAGGCGAGTTCGCGCCACCCGTCGACATTGCGGTCAATCCGTCGCACACCGTCCTGCGCTTCACGATGCCGATCGCGACGAGCAACAGCCGCAGCTCGACCGCCTACGCCGCGCTCGACGACATGCGCCACCGGATCATTCCGGAGACGATCGGCAAGGTGTCCACGGCCGAGGTTGCGGTCACAGGTGAGACGGCCGGGAACCGCGACTTCAACGACCTGATGCGGACCCACATGCCGCTCGTCTTCGCGTTCGTCCTCGGCCTCGCGTTCGTCCTGCTGCTGATGACGTTCCGCTCGATCGTGATCCCGGTCAAGGCGATCCTGCTGAACGTGCTCTCTGTCGGCGCGAGCTACGGGATCCTCGTGCTCGTCTTCCAGCACCACTGGGCCGAGGGGATTCTCAACTTCAAGTCGAACGGCGGTATCGCCTCGTGGCTGCCGCTGTTCCTCTTCGTGCTGCTGTTCGGGCTCTCGATGGACTACCACGTCTTCATCCTCAGCCGGGTCAAGGAGCTGGTCGATCGCGGGATGTCGACCGAGGAAGCCGTCGAGCGCGGGATCCGGACGACGGCCGGGACGGTGACCAGTGCCGCAATCGTCATGGTGGCGGTGTTCGCGATCTTCGCGTCTCTGAGCCAGATCGACATCAAGCAGATGGGCTTCGGCCTCGCGGTGGCGGTCTTCCTCGACGCGACGATCATCCGCGGCGTGCTGCTGCCGGCGACGATGAAGCTGCTCGGAGACTGGAACTGGTACCTGCCGACGTGGCTGGAGTGGGTGCCGGACCTCTCCTCGGAGGCGGCTGAGGTCAGCGATGAGGTACCGGAGGCGCAACCCGTCTTGACGCCCTGAGACCCAGGACGAGGAGGGCAACCGCCCAGGCGACGAAGGCGAGCTGGACCGCCACGAACGCCCAGTTGCCGGCGCCGTGGTCCGATCCGCCGCTCTTGAAGACGTCCTCGCCGTAGACGGCGAGGCGGACCGGCCAGACGAGGAAGAGCGACAGCGCTACCGGGGCAGCCGCGAAGGCGAGTAGCTGCCTCGCCTGCCGGTAGCTGCGCGTGAAACGGAACGGGCTCACCGCCGCGTGCAGCACGAGGCCACCCACCCAGTAGGCCGCGATCCCGTAGATCGCGCCGCCGAAGAAGACGACGATCGCGATCAGCACCACGTCCCATTGCACGAACAGGTCGTCGCGCATCCGCCCCACGTTCGGCGCCCAGAGCACCGAGGCGATCCCGGCCAGCAGCACCAGCGCGAGCACGGCCTCGCTTCGAGCGCGCGCTGCCTCGTCCGAGTCGTCTCGCAGCGCGGCGAACACCTCGCGCGGGCTCACCAGGACGGCCACGGCCTGGAGGAGCCAGTAGCGCTCGTCCGTCTGCGGCGTACCGCCGCGAGCCTGAGTCGCCATGCCGTCAGGCTAGTCCGCGGCGAACGGCTACGGGATCGTGACGGTCTCCGTGCCGCCGAACTCGCACGGAACCACGAACTTCGTCGTGCTTCCAGGCACGTTCCGGCCTTCGCCCGTTGGGGCGCCGACGCAGGGGCCGCTCTGGTCGGTGCCGCTGTGCGAGGAGCCGAAGGTCGCCGACGCGAGGATGATCAGCGCCACGGCAGGCACCACCAGCCAAGCGGCTGACGCCCAGGCCCACTTGCGCAGCATGGCCCGCTTCCGCGGCTCTTTCTGCCCGCCCTGCAGCATGAGCGCCGCGATCAGCGTGAAGAACGGGAAGAAGAACGTCGCGAGCGCAGCTCCCGCGACGGAGCTGGACGGGTAGCCGGGGCCTTCTTCGACCGGCGCGGAGGTGCCTGCCTCCATATGTCAAGTCTACGACTACGCGGCGGCCGGAACCAAGCGCAGCACCTGGCGAAGGTACTGGCCCGTCGCCGACTCCTCGACCTCGGCCACCTGCTCCGGCGTTCCGGTCGCGATCACCTCGCCCCCGGCCTCACCACCCTCGGGCCCGAGGTCGACGATCCAGTCAGCCTGCTTGATCACATCGAGGTTGTGCTCGATCACGAGCACGGTGTTCCCCGCGTCCGCGAGCCGCTGAAGCACTTCGAGCAGCTTCTCGATGTCCGCAAAGTGCAGGCCGGTGGTCGGCTCGTCGAGGATGTAGAGCGTCCGTCCGGTCGCGATCTTGCCGAGCTCCTTCGCCAGCTTGACCCGCTGCGCCTCGCCGCCTGAGAGCGTCGTCGCCGGCTGGCCGAGCTTGACGTAGTCGAGCCCGACGTCGTGCAGCGTCTGCAGGCGCCGACGGAGCTTCGGGATCTTCGCGAAGAAGCGCAGCGCCTCCTCGACCGACATCTCGAGGACGTCCGCGATCGACTTGCCCTTGAACCGCACCTCGAGCGTCTCGCGGTTGTAGCGCTTGCCGCCGCAGGTCTCGCACGGCACGTAGACGTCCGGCAGGAAGTGCATCTCGATCTTGATCGTCCCGTCGCCCTTGCAGGTCTCGCAGCGGCCGCCACGGACGTTGAACGAGAACCGGCCGGGCTTGTAGCCCCGCACCTTCGCCTCGGGCGTGAGCGAGTAGAGCTCGCGGACCGGCGTGAAGATGTCGGTGTACGTCGCGGGGTTCGAGCGCGGGGTACGGCCGATCGGCGACTGGTCGATGTCGATCACCTTGTCGAAGCACTCGATGCCCTCGACCGCCTCGTGGTCGCCCGGCTTGACCCGCATCCGTTGCAGCCGGTTCGCGAGTGCCTTGTAGACGATCTCGTTCACGAGCGTTGACTTGCCCGAGCCGGAGACGCCGGTGACGCAGATCAGCTTCCCGATCGGGAACTCGACGTCGATGTTCTTGAGGTTGTGCATCGATGCGCCGAGCACTCGGAACGAGCCGAGATCCTCCTCGCGCCGCTCGGGCACCGCGATCTCGCGCTTTCCCGAGAGGAACTGGCCCGTGATCGAGCCGCGCACCCGCTCGACGGCCTTCGCCGGCCCTTCCGCGACGACGTGCCCGCCGTGCTCGCCCGCGCCCGGCCCCATGTCGACGAGGTGGTCGGCCGAGCGCATCATTTGCTCGTCGTGCTCGACCACGAGCACCGTGTTACCCAGGTCGCGTAGCCGCTCCAGCGTCCCGATCAGCTTCCCGTTGTCGCGCTGGTGAAGCCCGATCGACGGCTCGTCGAGGATGTAGAGCACGCCCACGAGCTGCGAGCCGATCTGGGTCGCGAGCCGCAGCCTCTGCGCCTCGCCGCCCGAGAGCGTCGCCGCCGCGCGGTCGAGCTGCAGGTAGCCGACGCCCACGTTCTCGAGGAACGACAGCCGCTCT
>Ga0307308_10000281_pt1 | contig 17173 bp, 16 predicted proteins | sample ER_DNA_195_FD_194501 | JGI IMG/M metagenome (GOLD analysis project Ga0307308, IMG submission 194501) | Bulk soil microbial communities from the East River watershed near Crested Butte, Colorado, United States - ER_DNA_195 | ecosystem: Environmental > Terrestrial > Soil > Floodplain | place...
AGGGCGTGGCGGTCTCGGTCAGCCTGGCGCCCGGCTTCCTCTACAGCAGCACCACGGCCTATGAAGGCAACAGTGTGCGGGTGGCCGCGGTCGACCCGCCGGCGAGCAGTCTCCTTCCATTGTGGTCGTCGTGGGATATTCCGGGGGCGGCGGCTGGGGCGCCCGGGCTGCTGCGGCTCACCTTCCAGGCCCGGGTCCTGGCGGGGGTGGTCCCCGGGCTCTACAACCTGACGGCGGCGATAACCAGTACCAAGGACGTTCCCCCACAGACGATCGGCAACACCGCGCCGCTGGCGGTCGGGAAAGGCAGCCGGGTCCCGATCACGATGACCGTCGCACCCACTTCACCCTACGCCGCCCAGAACGGCAGCGTCACCTACGTGATCGCCGTCGAGAATGACAGCACCGACGCGGCGCAGGCCGTGACCGTCACCGACACCTTGCCGCAGGGCTTTGCCTACCAGTCGACCAACAGCATCGTGATCAACGGCAAGAACGTGGGCTCGCGCCTCCAGCCGCCCGCCGGGTCAGCGACCCCGCAATGGGGACCGTTCGTCATCCCCGCGGGTGGCTTCAACGGAGCGACGCTGGTGATCACTTTCACGGCGAAGATCAAGGGCGCCGCGCTGGGACCCCATGCCAACGTCGTCTCGGGCAACAGCAGCAACGCGCAGATCACCGGCGGATCGGACCAATCGCCTGTGATCGTGACGGCGGGCTAGCTCAAGCCATCGGCCTGGTTTACCCGGCGAGTGTATTTGGGAGAATGAGGTCGCGTGTCTAGAACACAACGGGAGTTGAAGGCGATGCGGCAGCTGCAGCGCGAGCAAGCCGCGGCCAGGCAGCGCGCCCGCGATCGCCGGAACCTGTTCGTCATCGGCGGCATCCTGGTCGTGGCGGCCGCCGTCATCTTCGTCGTCGCGGTCGCCCTCAACCACCAGGCGCAGACGGTGAACGCCAGCCGCCTGCCGTTCCAGACCGTCAGCACGCTGCTGGGTCAGGAGGTCGCCGATGAGGGGACGCCCTCGCATATCGACCCATCGACCACCTGGACGTACAAGTTCTACCCGCCCACCTCGGGGCCCCACTACTCGGTCGCCGGCAGCGCCCCGGTGCCCTGGAAAACCATCGACACGCTGGTCGAGGGCCAGTTCGTTCACAACCTCGAGCACGGTGGGATCGCGATCCTCTACAACTGCCCGAGTGGTACCGATTGCACGACCTTGCGCAACCAGCTGTCGGATTACATCAACAAGCTGGCGCCGGTGGAGCCCACCTACGGTGAGGTCAAGTTCGTGATGACGCCGTATTCCAAGGGCATGACCAAGAAGGTCGCCCTGGTGGCCTGGCATTACGTCGAGTTCCTTGACGCGTACGACCAGAACGCGATCACCCAGTTCTACGAGTCGCACGTCGACAAAGGACCCGAGGCGGTGCCGTGATAGACTACAAAGTCGCGCCCGGGGGCGCTTTCTCCATGTTTGCCATCGTAGCCACCAGCGGAAAGCAGTTCCGAGTGTCGGAGGGCGATCGAATCGTCGTCGATCGCGTCTCGGCCAATGTCGGCGATACCGTGCGCCTCGATTCTGTCTTGATGGTGGGCGGCGACGGCGGGCCGATGGTGGGCACGCCCTTTGTTTCCGGAGCTGCTGTCGAGGCGACCGTGGTCTCGCACCGTTCGGGCGACAAGATCATCGTCTTCAAGTTCGAAGCCCGCAAGCGGCACCGGCGCAAGATCGGCCACCGGCAGCAGCTCTCGGAGTTGCGGATCGGCGCCATCCAGGCGCCCGGGGGCAGGACCGGCGATCGGCCGGCGGCGAGCGAGCGGCCGGCGACAGCTGCGCGACCGGCGGCGGCGCGCACCGCGAGCCCGCGAACGTCAACGAAGGCTCGTAAACCCGCGGCCGGCACCGCACCAAAGACGACCGAGGAGTAGCAGGTGGCACACAAGAAAGGCGCAGGCAGCTCACGCAACGGACGCGACAGTGTCGGCCAGCGGCTGGGCATCAAGACGGGTGCGGGCCAGGCGGTGAACGCGGGCACCATCCTGCTTCGCCAGCGGGGCACGGCGATCTTCCCCGGGACCAACGTTGGGATGGGGCGCGATCACACCTTGTTCGCCCTGGTGGACGGGGTGGTCCGCTTCGAGCGGACCGGTCACGGGCGCAAGAAAGTTTCTGTGCTCGCCGCCGCCGGCTAGCCGGTCTGAAGGTCGCCGGGCTCACCCGGCGAGGCTCGGTCATCCCGCGGGCAGGCGTGGGCGCAGGGGCTGACTGATGTTCATCGACCGCGTCAAGATCTTCGTCAAAGCCGGCGACGGCGGCGCCGGTGCCCTGAGCTTCCGCCGGGAGAAGTACGTGCCCCGCGGCGGCCCCGATGGTGGCAACGGCGGCCGTGGCGGCAACGTCGTCCTCGAAGTCTCGAACCAGCTCAACTCGCTGCAGGACTACCGCTACCGGCACCACTTCCCGGCTCGCGGCGGGGGGCGCGGCGGAGGCAGCCGGCGCCATGGCAAGGACGCGGCCGACGTCGTGCTCCAGGTCCCGCCGGGGACACTGGTCAAGGACGAGGAGGGGCAGACGCTCGCCGACCTGGTCGGCTTAAAGCAACAGATAGTGGTGGCGCGCGGTGGCCGCGGCGGCCGCGGCAACGCCAGCTTCAAGACCTCGACCCGCCAGACGCCGCGATTTGCGGAGCTGGGCGAGCCGGGCGAATCCCGCTGGCTCTGGCTGGAGCTGAAGCTGATCGCCGACGTCGGTCTGCTCGGGCTGCCGAACGCCGGGAAGTCGACGCTCCTCGCCGCGGCCAGCGCCGCCAAGCCGAAGATCGCCGATTATCCCTTCACCACCCTGGAACCGGTGCTCGGCGTGGTCGAGATGGGCGAGAACGCGACCTTCGTGATGGCGGACCTGCCCGGGCTGATCGAGGGCGCGCACGCCGGCGCCGGGCTCGGATTGCAGTTCCTTCGCCATGTGGATCGCACCCGCGTGCTGATCCACATCATCGACGCTGCCGCGGGCGATCGGCTCAAACTCTGGAATGACTACCAGCAAGTGCGCAATGAGCTGAAGAAATATAGCGCCGCGCTGGCCCGCCGGCCGCACCTGATCGCGCTCAACAAGATGGACGCCGTCACGGATCACTCGGAGGTCGTCGCCTTCCGGCAGCGCCTGGTGAAACTTCGCCGGCGCTCCTTTCCCATGTCGGCGGCAACCGGCGAGGGCGTCCAGGACCTGCTCTGGGCGGCGCAGCGCATGCTGGTGCGACGAAAGGGTGAACCGGCGTCGGAACCGCTGCCGGCGCTCAAGGTCTATCGCGGCCCGAGCTCGGCGGAACCCTTTACCATCGAGTCGGTCGAAGGCGGGTTTTTGGTCTCCGGCAACCAGCTCGAACGGCTGCTGGCGATGACCGACATGACCAACCCTGAGGGACTGGCGCATTTCCAGCGCATGCTCGACCGGTGGGGGTTGAACGATGCGCTCGCGCGCCACGGCGCCCGTGGCGGCGAAACGGTGCGGATTTCCGATGTGGAGTTCCTCTACGACCCCGAACGCTAGCCCCCCACCCCGACCCTCCCCCGCAAGGGGGGAGGGAGATGCCGCAAAGGGAACCATCGGGATCTTGGGCGGCACGTTCGACCCGGTTCACAACGGCCACCTCGCGGCCGCCTCACAGCTGCGCGGCGTCGCCCAGGTCGACCAGGTCTGGCTGATGCCCAATGCGAGGCCGCCGCATCGGACCGCGGCGCCGGTCGCCAGTGCCGAAGACCGAATGCAGATGGTAAAGCTCGCGGTCGCCGGTCATCAAGGGTTGGTGCCGTCACGCATCGAGGTGGATCGAGGCGGCGTCTCCTACACGATCGATACCATCCGTCAGCTCGCGCGTGATTTCCCAGAGCAGCGGTTCGCGCTCCTGCTCGGCGCCGACGCGGCACTCCAGATCCGGAGCTGGCGCGACGCGGAGGCGCTGCTCGATGAGGCGAGCTTCGTGATCTTCAACCGGCCGGAGACGACGCTGGCGCCGCAGACCCTGCACGAGCTCGGCTTTGCCCCCGCCCGCAGCCGGATCGTCCACCTGGACACGCCGGCGATCGCCGCCCACCAGGTCCGCGATCGCCTCGCGCGCGGGACCGCCATCGACGACCTGGTGCCGGCCCCGGTCGCCGACTACATCCGGACCCACCAGCTCTACCGTGGCTGACGCGGGATCCGGGTCAACTGGGATAATCAAATCGGTGACCCCACTTCAGCTCAGCCGGCTCATCGCAGATGCGGCTGCCGACAAGAAGGCTCGGGGCATCGTTCGCATCGACCTCCGGCAAAAGAGCTCGATCGCGGATTACTTCGTGATCTGCGAGGGCGACACCGACCGCCAGGTGCGCGCCATCATCGACTCGATCGTCGAAGCCGGCAAGGCGAAGGGCATGCTGCCGTTGCGTACCGCCGGATACCAGGAGGGATCCTGGGTCGTTCTCGACTATGCCAGCGTGATCGTGCACGTCTTCCTACCGGGCGAGCGTTCCTACTACGACCTGGAGTCGCTCTGGAAGGGACCAGCGAAGGCCGCGGCCGCTGCGGCCGTCGCAAACGGCTCGAAGAAGACCGCCGCCAAAGAACGGGACCGGCCCGTGAGGAAGCCGGCCCGACCCGCCAAGCGGCGGATCCGCTCCGCCTGAGAGGCAGAGCCCCCACCCCTCCCCGTCGCGAGCGGGGGAGGGTAGGATGGGTTGTGCGCCCCGTCTGAAGGAGGCCACCAGGGCTGTGGGATAATATCGCCCGTCGCGTCGACTTAGGGCGCGGCGCACGAAGATGTCCCCGCACAAACCGGCTGCCCCAGCGCATCCCCACGTCACCATCGAGGACGTATGGCGCGGCGCCCTACCGAAGGAGAGCCAGCTCGTGGCCGGGGCGACCGGCCGCCACCGCGAAGTGGTGTGGTGCACCGCGCTCCGCGCCCGGTCGCCCGCCTTCACGCCGCTGCGCGGTGGCGAGCTGCTGCTGATCAGTCCACAGGTGCTGACCGCCGTCGACTCCCGACTCACGCTGGCCCGCCTGCTCGAATCGCTCGCCGGACAGGGGGTGGCCGGGGCTGCCGTCCTGGGCCGAGTCTCGTTAGAAGCCCGGCGGGTGGCTGATGCGCACGGGCTTCCCCTGTTTGCGCTGCCGGCAGGCCTGCCGCTGGACCAGGTGGAGCAGCAGGTGCTGCGCTACATCGTCGACCGGCGGGCTGAATTGCACGAGCGAGCGCAGGACCTGCACCGTCAGCTGAGTGAGCTGGCGCTGGCGGGACGCGGCCTGCCGGCGCTGCTGGCGCGGCTCCACGAGTTGACCGGTGTGCCAGTCGTGCTGGAGCGGGAATCTGGCGTGGACTACGTTGGCGCCGGCGGCCGGCTCTCCGACAACATGGCGGCGGCGATCGCCGCCGAGCGAGGGGCGCTGGAGGAGTGGTTGCGCGAGGTTCCGCTCAGTGCCTTCGATCCGCCGGTCGCCCTTCGGCCGCTGGTTGATGGGCAGGCCCGGCTGATCGCTCCCATCCTGCTGCAGGGCAGCATCGCGGGATTTCTTTCGCTGCTGGGCGTGGACGGCGAGCTGGGGGAAATGCACCGGCTGGCGGTGGGCCGCGCGGCGCACGCCTGTGCCATCGAGCTGGCTCGCGCCCGCGCCGTCCGCGACGCGCGCGACGAGGTGGAGGAAGAGTTGCTCGATGTGCTGACGGCGGGCCGGCCCGGCTCCCACCAGGCGGCTCGCGAACGAGCGAAGCGCAAGGGCTTCGACGTCGATGCGCCGTACCTGGTGATCGCGGCCGAGGCCGCGGAGCCCGACCGGGCCCTCAAGGTCCGGGCGGCGTGGGAGCGCCTGCTCGCCACCATGCGCAGCAGCGCCCTTGTGCGGGAGCGGGGCGACGCGACGCTTGCCGTCGTCAGCCTGGCCGGCCGGCGGGCGATGGAACCCAGGTCGCTCGTCGAGCAGTTGCATCGTGCGGCCCGCGCCGCCGCCGCGGTCCCGGTGGCGCTCGGTTACGGCGCGGTCCGCTCGGGATCGGCCGAGATCGCCAGCAGCGCGAAAGAGGCGGAGCAGGCGCTGACCATGGGTCGCCGTCTCTTCGGTCCGGATAGCGCCACCGCCTTCAAAGACCTCGGCTTATATCGCCTGCTCTACGCGCTCGAGCCACTCCCCGAGTTACGTGCGTTTCGCGATGACGCGCTGACCCGGCTGCGCGCCAAGGATCGCGGCGGTGTCCTCTTGCTGACGCTCGGCGCCTACCTGGCGACCAATGGGAGCCCGACCGACGCGGCCGACCGCCTGCACCTCCATCGCAACACCGTCCTCTACCGGCTCGGCCGGATCGAGGACCTGCTCGGGGTCGACCTGCGCAATGCCGAAGTCCGGCTGAGGCTGCACCTCGCGCTCAAGATTGGCGAGGTCCTCGACGCCTAGCCTATTTCGGGTGGGTGCGAATGACGTCCCCGATCCGCGGCACGGACGGCAGCGGACCGACCACCGGTGCCGGCCCGGCACCCAGTGCCGAGACCACGGCCGCAGCGATCGCGGCGTGACCCTGGTCACCCGGGTGGAACCAGTCGGCGCGGCCCAGATAGCTCGAGCCGCCGTCTGTGGCATGGAAATCGCCGACCGCGTAGTACCCGTCCAGGCTGACAAAGGTGCCGCCGTGCCGCTGGCAGGTCTCCGCAATGATCGCGTCGTAGCCGGCCGACGGCAGCCAGCTGCCGATGCACAGGATGCGCGTCGTCGGGCCGGATAGCGCCCTCAAGATGGCATCGTATTGCGCGGCAAAGACCTCGATCGGCGTCTTGAAGCCAACATCATTGGTGCCCAGCTCGACCGTGATGAGCGCGGGATGGGCCGCGGCGATGGCCCCCAACTGCGGGATCGCCCAGGCGGCTTTCGCACCGCTACGAGCCACCAGATTGAGGTTCATGCCCAGCTTCTCGGCAACCAGCGCCGGAAAAATATCGTCCGGCGCCGTGGCGTAACGGCCAGCGCTGATACTGTCCCCGAGGGCGACGTAGACCTTACCCTGCAAGCCCTGGGTGTCGGCATTGGCGGCCGCACCAAGCACCTCGCTCGGGGCCATCGCCGGACCTCTGGCGGCCGGCTGGCCGATCGCGAGAACCAATAGTAGTACCCAAACCAGATATGTCACGATCCTCGGGGTATGCGCAGGCATGGCCGCTGACCCCATCCTCCTCCCACCATTGTGCCAGCCGCGCCCGTCGGGCGGTTCCTACGAACGCGGGCCACGCCCCTAAACCAGTCCCGACTCCAGTGTGGTGACCATCTCGGCGAGGGCCCGGACGGCCCAGTTGGGACGGTCGGTCATGCCAAAAAGCTGCAAGCGGGCCTCGGCGAGATGCTCGGCCGCCTGACGGCGGCAGATAGCCTGCGCGCTCGACTGGGTGATGATGGCGCGGGCCGTATCCATCTCGGCGGCGGTGAACCTGGCGCGCGTGAGGAGGGACCGTAGCACCCGCCGGTTGCCGGCCGGGCCGCCCTTGAGCGCGACCAGCGTCGGCAGCGTCTTCTTCCCGTTCTTCAGGTCGCTGCCGACCGGTTTCCCCGTCTGCGAGGTGGAACCCCAGACCCCGAGAATGTCGTCGATCACCTGGAATGCGACGCCGAGGTGGTAGCCGAATTTGCCCGCCCGGTCGAGTGACGCGTCGCCGACGCCGGCCGAAAGCCCGCCCAGCCGCGCGGCGCACTCGAAGAGCGCGGCCGTCTTGAGGCCGATCATTTCCATGTACTCATCGATCGAGACATCGACGCGTTGCTCAAACTGAAGGTCGAGCACCTGGCCGCGGCAGAGGGCGAGCATCGCCTCGGTGAGCAGGGAGAGCGCGGGTCGGGTGCGGTCGGCATTGCGGGCAGGCAGCAGGTCGACGACCGCGCGCGTCACCAGCGCCTGCAGCGCCGCGCCGGCATTGATCGCCTGCCCTGACCCCCAGACCTTCCAGACCGACGGCCGGCCGCGGCGCAATTCATCGTGGTCCTGGATGTCGTCGAAGACCAGCGAGAAATTGTGCACCAGTTCGACGGCGACCCCCGCCCAGAGCGCATCGGCATAGCGTCGCCCGAACGCCTCGCAGGTGAGCAACGCGATGTTGGCGCGAAGGCGCTTGCCCGGCCGCTCGCCGGCTTTGCGAAGCCCGAGGTGGTACTGGACCATCTCGGTGAGCAGCGCGCTCTGGCTCGACCCGGCCCGCTGGGAGAGGCGCGCCAGGTCGCGGTCGAGCGCCTGGTTCATCGCCTGCAGGCGATCGGTTCGGCTGGCGAACGTCTTGGTTTTCAACGGACTTCGGTCGGCGGGTTGATCTTGAGCGCGGCGATGGTCGGCGCTCCGGCGCAGAACATCGCGACTCGCAGTTGCCAGGCGAAGCCGTCGAGCAGCCGGCGTACCGGCTCCTCGCCTTCGGCCGCCGCCGCCAGGACGGCGTGGGCGAAGCCGGTCAGGTCTGCGCCCAACCCGATTGCCTTCGCGGCATCGAGTCCGTGCCGCAGACCGCCGCTGGCGATCAGGGGGAGCTGGGGCGCTGCCAGGTGGGTCGAGACCAGCGCCTCTGCCGTCGGGATGCCCCATTCCGAGAAGGCGAGCGCCAGTTCGACTTCTTCAGGGCGCTCGCGCCGCAGCGCCTCGACGCGGGCGAAACTGGTGCCGCCCAGTCCGGCGACGTCGATGGCGGCCACCCCCGCGTGCGCCAGCAGCGTCGCGGTTCGTGCCGAGATCCCGCAGCCGACCTCTTTGACGATGACCGGGACGGGCAGTTCGGTACAGAGCATCGCGATCTTCTCGATCAGGCCCTTGAAGTTGTGGTCGCCTTCAGGCTGCAGTGCTTCCTGCAAGGGGTTGAGGTGCAGGATCAGCGCATCGGCCTCGATCATCGCGATCGCTTCCAGGCACTGTTCGGTCCGCATCCCGTAGTTGAGCTGAACGGCGCCGAGGTTGGCGAAGAGTAAGACGTCGGGCGCCACCCCCCGCACCTGGTAGGTGGCGCGAAGGTCCTTGTGGGTGATGCCGGCGCGCTGCGACCCGACCCCGAAGGCAATCCCGACGGTCTGGGCGACCAGCGCCAGCCGGCGGTTGATGTCGCCGGCGGCGTGGGCACCACCGGTCATGCTCGAGATCAGGAAGGGCAGCTTGAGCGGCTTGCGGAGAAAGCTGGTCGTGGTATCGATGGCGTCCAGGTCCAGGTCAGGCAAGGCCTGGTGGGTGAAGGCGAAGCGCTCGAAGCCGGCACTCCGCGTGGACTGGACAGACGCTTCCAGTGACAGCCGGAGATGCTCGAGCTTGCGCTGCGCGATCCGCGAGACGGGATGACCGTTGGCATCGAGGGCCATGGCGTGCCTAGCTCGCCGCCTCGTCCGCCGGCGTGATCGGGTGATCGTCGTGCATGTCGGCCTCGAGCGCATCCGGGTTTTCCGCCTGGCGTTTGCGCATCATCTGGATGAAGTAGTCGACGATGATCGGGTCGAACTGTGTCCCCTTGCCGGCCTCCAATTGCGCGAGCGCAAAGTCGGGCGTGCGCCGCTGGCGGTAAGGACGGGTCGACGTCATCGCGTGATAGGCGTCGCAGACCGAGACGATGCGCGCATGCAGCGGGATGTTCTGGCCGGCCAGTCCATCCGGATAGCCGCTGCCGTCGTACCACTCGTGATGATGCAGGACGACGTTCAAGATTTGCCGGAAGGCCTTGATCGGCTGCAGGATGCGCGCGCCCAGGATGGGGTGCATCCGCATGATCAGTTTCTCGTCCTCGTCGAGCTTGCCTTCTTTGAGCAACACCTTGTCGACGACGCCAATCTTGCCGACGTCGTGCAGGATGGCCGCCAGGCGGAGCTGGTTCTTGTGCGCCCCGGAGAGCTGCAGCATATCCCCCAGGTCCTCGGCGAGCTTGGCGACCGACTGGGAGTGGCCGCTGGTGTAGGGGTCCTTGGCGTCGATCGAGGCCGCCAGCGCGTTGAGCGCCTCCAGCGTCGATTCGCTGTTCGGCGACAGCATCCCTTCGGCGAGCTCTTCCAGGTGGCTGGAGTTGGCGATCTGGCCGAGCCGCTTCTCGAGCGTCGCCACCATGCCCGGGCCGACGGTGTCGGCGCTCGCCAGTTGGGCCACGACCTCGCTGAGGACAGAGTCGAGAGCGGCGACACTCTCCAGTTCGCAGGCGCCACAGATGCAGTTGCGGCCGCGCTTCTTCGCCATGTACATGGCGAGGTCGGCGCGGTTGAGCAGCTCGTCGCGGTTGCGGGCATCGACCGGGTAGGTGGCCCAGCCGACCGATGCCGTGAGCGGCGCGAAGATCGTCTTGGGGTTGTACATGAAGACTTTGGAGAGCGTGTCGCAGATCTCCTGGGCTCGCATCGGCGCGGTCTGGATGTCGACCCCGGGGAGGATGGCCACGAATTCCTCGCCGCCGTAGCGGGTCACGGTATCTTCTCGGCGCATCGTCGACGAGATGGTGCGGGCTGCGGCTTTCAAGGCCACGTCACCGGCGCCATGGCCGAAGCTGTCGTTGTAGACCTTGAAGCGATCGAGGTCGATCATCATCACGGTGATGGAGGCGCCCGTGTCCTTGGTCCGCTCCATCTCTTCGTCGAACTTGGTGTGGAAATAACGGTGGTTTGGAAGACCGGTGACCGAGTCGGTGACGGAGAGCTTCTGCGCCTGGTCGAGGGCATGTGCGTTGCGCATCGCAATGCCGGCCCGCTCGGCGAAGGTGAGCATCAATTCCTGTTCGGTCTCGCGCAACGGCTGCTCCCGTCCCATGAAGCCCACGATCATGTCGGCGATCGCACGAGCGCCGTGGAAGACCGGCACCCGGAACCACAGCCCGGCCGGCAACGGCGTGTGCTCGCTGGGCAGCAGGAGGTTCGGATCCGAGACCGCGATCACCTGCTCACCGGTTGCCGGGGTCAGCACCAGCCGCGCGGTGCTCAGGTCGACGCCGGCATGCTGTGCCTTCAGCTCCGGGCTCCAGTCGACGTACAGCATCGAGGGGGGAGGCGTTGATTCGTCCTGGCCGATCAAGGGGGGCATCTGGACCTGCAGGAGGAAGGCGTCGGCGTTGAGCAACGAGCGGCCCTTATCGGCGGTCAGCTGGCAGGTCTGCTCGAACTCCAGGTCACGGTTGAGCTCGACGGTGACCTCGGACAGCGAGGCATGGGCGCGGTCCAATTCCTCCTGCAACGCCCGTTCGGCGCGGCGGGCCCGGTCGCCGACGAAGCCGACGAAGATCCCGGTGATGGCGACGAAGCCGGTGCGCATCGCGAGATCGGTCAGGTCTTTCAACGTCAATGGCGAGCCATTGATGATGTTGTTGTAGTAGACGACGGCGGTGTAGCTGAAGGCGATGGTCAGCACGGCGGTGAGGGCCGCGACGCCACCGAAGCGCACGGCCGAGGTGACGGTGACGACGAAGTAGGCCAGGAAGAAGGGCGAGGCCAGCCCGCCGGTGACGGCCACGCCGCCGGTCACGAGCAAGACGTCACCGATCGCCGAGATATAGCCGGCCGTCAGCCAGGTTGGCTTGCGAGGGAGGACGAGGACCTGAAGCGTCAGGTTGTAGATCGCGCCGAGGCCGATCAGGCCGAGCAGTGGCAGCAGCGACTGCTTGCCCAGGCTGAGAAATGGCAGCGCCAGGGTGGAAACCAGCATCGCCAACCAGCGGATGACGATGATGCGCCGCTCCATCTCCACCGCGGACGCGTCCGGGTTGGCCCCTCCACGGGCTGGTTTTCGGGACCCGAGCTTCAGGTTGATCGAGCTGCTCATGAGGCTCGCACCTAGCCCGCCTTCAACAGCCGGTCGGGCCGCGCCTTCTGGCCCCCGCGGGGGACTTCGTAGAAGTCGAGGAGGACCTGGGTGCTATCAATCAAGTGGCCAAGAAACTGCTGGGTGATGCCGGTGCGGCGCTCGCGCGCGATTGCCTTCTTGAGCTGCTCGAACTCTTCCTCCATTAGATGGTGGACGGCCTCGCGAGCGCTCTCCAGGGTCCGCTCTCCGGTCCCCGCGACGATCAGGTCGACCGAATTGAAGCGACCCTGCGCCGCTTCGCGCTCGTGGGTGCGCACGTCATTGGCCAGCCGCACGACGCGTGACGCCTGGCAGATATGGCCGAAGATTCGGTTCTTGAGCTCTTGCGACACATCCTGGTAGGAAAACGCCAGGATCGAGACCTGGACGATGGGAAACGAGCTGCTGTACATGCCGTTCGCCAGGTAGGCGTCGAGGGTGACGCGCTCCTTGTGCTTGAGCCAGTGGTTCTCCTGGAGCATCGTCCAGATCGACTTCTCCCAGACAAGCCGGCGCATCGCGGTCCACTCCTCGGGGACCTCGTCCTCTCGGAACTGCTCCTCGATCTTGCGGGTCACCGTGGCATTGACCAGCGGCATCTGGCTGAGGTCGCGGTTGGGCCAGAGCAGGAAGTTCTGGCAGACTCGCCGGTAATCGGCCAGGTCCAACTCGGGATGTTCCTCTTCGAGGTAATCGTCGATGTAGACGATGTAGGCCATCGTCCGAGCCAGGGTCAGGGCTTGCTCGAAGCTCGCGCTCGGATGGAGCAGGACGGCGGCACGGCAGACCTCGCCCAGCATGTCGTCGCCGCGCGGGTTGGCGTCGACCAGATGGCGGACCACCTGGACCTCGTCCGCCTGCCGCATCAGGTTCTCTTTGAGCTTGTTAATCCGCCGGTCTAGCATGTTCTGACCTCGCAAGTAGGGTCTGAGCGGAGAGCACCGCCGAGCGAACCACCTGGGTCGGCCCGTAGAGCGTCTTGCCGACCCACATAGGAATGACGGGCTCCGCCTCGGTTTCATTCAGGTAGGCGGCCGCCCGCCGAAGCTGGTCTCCCATGCCGGCCACGACGTCCTCTGGCGCGAGCAGCAAGGCCTGGACGGCGTAGGCGGTTTCCTCGGGCGTTCCCTTGGAGAACCAGCCCCAGGAGCCGTCCTCCCGCTGGGTCTTTACGAGCCAGTTAAAGGCCGGCCGGCAAAGCTCCGGTGCCGACGCGGTGAGCGCGAAGACGGCGTGGGCGGTGGCATAGAAGGGGGATCCATGCCACTTGTCGACCCAGTGATCGCCGTCTACGCGCGCATCACGCAGGTACTTGAGGACTTTCTGTTGAATGACATGCTGGCGGGGGAAGGGCGGGACGACCTGCAGAACCTCGAGGACGTGGGCATTCGCCGTCACGGAAGCGTCACGCTCGAGCGGGAAGGTGAAGAAGAAATTCACACCCTCGAACGGCCGGAGCGGCCCGGCGGAGATCGGGTAACCGTATTGATGAAGGACGCTCAGGGTCAACGCCGTGTCGTCCGAGTCCGGTCGCAACCCCTCCCTCGAGACGCCCACGCCGTCGTCGGTGAGCGCCTGGGCGAGATAACGCACCAGTGGCTGGGCCTCGGCCGGGCGCTGGCCGGCACGGGCGAGGTTGTAGAGGACCCAGGCGATCTCGAAGATCTCGAAGGGTTCCACTGTCGGGATGCTTCCGTCGCCCCGGTTGCGGAGCAGCATCGCGATGTACTCATTGGCCTGGTCGTCGCGCGTCTTTCGCAAGAAAAAGGCCGTGGCCGACGGCGAGTTGGCAAACGAACCGTTGGGGGAGAGCTGCTTGCGAGCCGCCTCGATGTCGAGCCGGTTGCCCAGGTACTCGAGCGAGTGCAGCAACGGGGTCTTCACGTTGTAGATCAGCCGGGGTGGGATATGCCCGATCTTGGCGTCCCGCTGGGCGGAAATCCCCATGAAACGCTCGAAGGGGAGGGGCAGCTCGCGGAGCTTCGCCTCGTCGAGCAAGGCCGGAAGGACGAGCTCGAAGCCGGCCGTATCCGGACCGGTCTGCCAGTTGCCGGTGTCTTCGTAGAGGAAGCGCAGCGCCCGGGTCCTCGCCCGGTGGGCCGCCGCGTCCTGGAGGCTCGGCGGCAGATCCGCCAGCGCGATCAACGCGCTCAGGGTCGAGATCAACTTGTCCTTGGGAATCGGCAGGATGGTCCCAAAGCTGCCATCGGGATTCTGGCTGCGAAGCAGCCAGGCCAGCGTTTGCGGGTAGGCCATCGCGTTGGCATCGTCCGGCTGGCGCAGGCGGGCCACGAACGCGGTGTCGTAGGCCGCAGCTGAGATCGCGCCCTGCTGGAGCGATGCCAGCAGCCGACGAGTGACTGCCGGCAGCCCTGGTTCGCCAGGCCGTGCCAGGAGCGCTTTGCTCGTGTAGTCGACGTCGTAGATTTCCGTAGCGACCCCCTATTGGACGGCGCTTTGGTGCGCGCCTTAGGGCGAGGCTACTGCCGTCTCCTTTCGGCGAACGTTTCGGTTTGCCGTCACCGGGCCGTGTTGCGGGTCACAGGGTGATGACCCGGGAAAGCGGTGAACGGTGTGGGCGTTGTCCGAATGCGGGGCTGCGGGAACGCCCCCAAGAGAGGGACGGTTTTGTTTCGGCCGAGGGTGTTATCGGGCGGGCTGGACCGGCGCGCCAGCACCATGGTGCTGGTTCATGGCGCTTACACCGCGGCCAACCTGCTGGCCGGGACGTTCCTGTCGATCTTTCTCTGGCGGGCCAGCCACGACCTGGCGCCGATCGCCCTCTACAGCGGGCTGAGCGCATTGATGATTCCCGCCGCCTTTATCGCCAACGGGTTGATCTGGCGGGGGATGGGCGCGGGTGCCTCGATCCGCGTGGGCCTCTTTGGCTGCGGCCTCTCCTACCTGGTGATCCTGCTGCTTGGCAGCGATGCCCCGCACTGGGTCGTGGTCCTGGGGCTGCTCCGAGGGGTCGCCGAAGGCTTCTACTGGTCGGGCTTTCACCTGGTCACCTACGACACGACGTCAGACGGGGACCGTGACCGCTATTTCGGCGCCCAGGCCACGGCCGGCTTGTTCCTGACCGCCACCCTCCCGCCGGTGGCCGGCGCCATCATCCTGGCGGGTGCCCGCGTGGGCGGTGCGTACCGGGGCTATCAATTGGTCTTCGCCCTCTCTACCGTGGTGCTGATGGCCGCCATGGTGCTGGCCGGGCGGTTGCCGTCATCCGCCCGCGAGCGCCTGTCGCTACGCCGGGTAGCCACACTGGCGCGCCGAAACCCGGACTGGCGCTGGGTGACTCGAGCCCGGCTGGCCGACGGCTTCACCGGCAGCTTGATTGGACTGGTGCTGACCATCCTCATGTTCCTGGTTCTCAAGAACGAGCAGCAGGTGGGCAACTTCAACGGCTTGATGGGGTTGCTGGGCGTCGGGATCAGCCTCGGGCTGGCTGCCTTCATCAAGCCCAAGCACCGGATCGCCTGCGCCCTGGTCGGCGGCGCCCTGCTGGTGCTGTCCACCTTCTTATTGCCGCTCTATTTGACGGCCTGGGCGATCGTTGGCTTCGGCTTACTGCGAGCGATTGGCGGGCCGCTGCATGGCAACGCGCTGGCGCCGGTGGCGTTGCAGGTGATCGATCGGGATCCGACGCCGCAGGCGAGGCGCTACGACTACATCGTTCACCAGGAGCTGTGCCTGGGGATCGGGCGGGTGCTCAGCATCGGCGGCTTCCTGCTGCTCACCGCCCCCATGAACCAGATGCTGCTCGCCCGGATCGTCGTCGTGGTGGCGGGAGCGGCGCCCATCTTGATCTGGGCGGCCTTTGCCCGAATTCCCCAGGCGGCGGCAGCCGGCGTGGCGGAGAACCGCGCGCTCCCCGCGGCGGCCTAACCCAGCAGCGGCCCCCCGGGGATCGTCAGCCCGCTCGTCAGGTCCGCCGGTAACGAGTAGGGCACAACCTGAGGCGCGCCCAAACGGCGGGCCGGTCCTCGCAACGCGGGCTGAAACGGTTCCGCACGTTAAGTGATATAGCGGGATATCCAGCGCGGGCGGCCCCGAAGGAAACAATGAGACAGTGGTTGCGCCAGCAGGCGATGCGTAAGGGCCAGTCGATGGTCGAGTACGCGATCATCCTGGTTCTGGTTGCCTGCGTCTGCATCGGCGTGATTTCCGTCACCGGCAACCAGGTCACGGCGACCTTTCAGGACATCGAGGAGGCGCTCATGAACCCCGACGACGCCGGCGGTACCGCCGTCTACACCTGCCCGGACGGAACGCCGGCCGTCCTCCACGGTCACAAGTACCATTGCCACTAGCGATCGGCCGCCGGTCCAGCCGCCGCAGGCCCGAGCGGAGGTGGTGGACCCAAGTTCCCACTTTACGAACCCGCCCGGCGTTTCGGCGGGCCAGCGTGGGAGTGGGAGACCGAGGACTCTGCCCGCGCTGCGATCGCCTTGGAGGCTGTTCGGCTGTTCGTCGGTGAGCATGGTCGGGTTCCACTCGGCAACGTGCGGCTGGCTTTCCGCCGTCCGAGCGGTCGCCTCAGTCAAATCGCTGCGAACAAAATCGGCGTCGCTGTACGGTTGATGGCGTAGCTTTGCATCGTGAGCCGGGAAGTCGAGGACTTGAACCGGCGCCTATTGCGCGCCCGCGACGCCATGGACCGCTCCTACGCCGAGCCGCTTGACGTCCGCGCTGTGGCCGCGGTGGCCCACCTCTCCGAGGCGCACTTCATCCGCAGCTTCCGCGCCGCCTTCGGGGAGACGCCGCACCGCTACCTGCAGCGGCGGCGGGTGGAGCGCTCGATGTTCCTGCTGCGCGAGACCGACCGCAGCGTCATCGACATTTGCTTCGACGTCGGCTTCACGAGCCGGGGGACCTTCAGCCGCACGTTCCGGGAGATCATCGGCGAGACGCCGTCGAGTTATCGCGTGGGGAATGGACCGATGGTGGCCCCCAACTGCTACCAGATGTGGGCGACGCGGCCGGTGGTGGCGGCGGGGTGGCGCGGCGATCGAGCAGTTTTGGAGACGCCGCCGCAGCGACGGCCTCCTAGCATGAGGTCATCCCCATCAAGTCTCGCAAAGGAGAAAACAAGCGATGATCACCAAACTCAACGTCGCCTCCATCATGGTCCTCAACAAGGACGAGGCTCTTGACTTCTACGTCAACAAGCTCGGGCTGGAGAAGGGCCAGGACGTCAAGCAGGGTTCCTACCGCTGGCTGACAGTGCGTGTCCCCGGCGACGTCACCGAGATCTCCCTCGAGGAGCCGGGCCCGCCGGTGCATGACGAAGCCACCGCTGCGCAGCTCCGCGAGCTGATCACGAAGGGCGCGCTGGGCGGGCTCGTGTTTAAGGCGGACGACATCCGGG
>Ga0307308_10000282_pt1 | contig 17167 bp, 14 predicted proteins | sample ER_DNA_195_FD_194501 | JGI IMG/M metagenome (GOLD analysis project Ga0307308, IMG submission 194501) | Bulk soil microbial communities from the East River watershed near Crested Butte, Colorado, United States - ER_DNA_195 | ecosystem: Environmental > Terrestrial > Soil > Floodplain | place...
GCGGATGTCAGAGTTGTACGGCGCCGACTTCGAGTTGTCGGGCATTCGCACCCTTTGTGTGCCGACACCCAGTGCATTGCTAGAGATGGGCCCGGTGCAAGGACTGCCCGCAGACCGGCTCCCGCGGCTGCATGCCATTGCCGAGGCCGCCCAGCGCGGTGCGTTGGACGCCGAGCGGCTGCGATCAATGCCGCCGGACGACGCCCAAGTTGAGCTACAACAGCTGCCCGGCATTGGCCCGTTCTACAGCTCGCTGATCGTGATTCGGTCCTGTGGGCATGCCGACGCCCCTTCACTGGGAGAACCTCGATCGAGAGAGGCGATCCAGCGTGCGTATGGGATTGATCATGAGCTCAGCGACGCTGAACTGGTTGCTCTTGCCGAAACTTGGCGGCCATTCCGGACGTGGGTGACGGTGATGATGAGAGCGCTAGGTTGATTCTGCAGCTGCTCGCGCATCGCGCTCGTAAATCCACCGCCGTCGTCGTCGTTCGCAGAGGAAAGAACGCCTCTGCTCACTTCTCCGTGCATCGCTCGCTCCGCTCGCTGAGGCTGGCGCTTGTGAGCCGCTGCCTTCCTCACTTGCTCGCAGACGAAAAGCATGTCTGCTCGCTCACTCGTCCAGGACAGCGGCGCGCCAGCCTGGTCCGCGCGTCGGCGCGCGATTCCCGACGCTCGCAGCTGGGAACAGCACGGCAGAATGAAGCGGTGCCCGAAGGTGACACCGTCTGGCGAACGTGTCGGCGGCTTAATGAGGTATTGGCCGGTCGCATGCTGACCAGATCTGAGTTCCGGGTGCCCTCATTGGCGGCAACCGACCTGACCGGCATCGAGGTACGCCGGGTGATCTCGCGTGGCAAGCATCAGCTCTTCCGCTTCAGCAATGAGTTCACCCTGCACACCCACTTCAAGATGGACGGGATGTGGAAGATCTACCCGCGCGGTCGGCGGTGGAGCGGAGGCCCTGAGTTCCAGATCCGCGCCGTGCTCGCGACCGGTGATCATGACATAGTCGGCTACCGGCTCCCTATCGTGGAGCTGGTTCCGACCGCTGATGAGGACACGGTTGTCGGACATCTCGGCCCAGACCTCCTCGGCCCCGATTGGGACCTCGATGAGGCTGTCCGGCGGATCAGTGCTCAGCCCGACCGCACGATTGGTGAAGCGCTGCTGGATCAGCGCAATCTGGCCGGTATCGGCACCTTCTATCGCGCGGAGCTGCTCTTCCTGCAAGGCGTCCACCCGCGTACGCCGGCCAGTAGCGTCGCCAATCTGCGGCGCATCGTCGTGCGCGGCCGGCAGCTGTTGCTGGCCAACCGATTGCGTGCCGAGCAGTCCACCACCGGCGATCTACGGCGTGGTAGTCGTGCCTATGTCTTCGAGCGGGTGGGGCAGCCGTGTCGACGGTGTGGCACGCCGATCCGTACCGAAGAGTTCGGTCCGCCAGGCCAGGAACGGCGCAGCTACTGGTGCCCGCGCTGCCAGCCCAGTCCATGACCGATCAGGATTCTCCCGTCGTGGACGAGGTAACGCGCACGGCGTACGAGGCAATGCTGGAACGCGATTGGGATGGGTTGCGCATGCTGCTCCATCCGTATCTGCACTGGACAACGGCGAACGGCACTCGGTTCCGCGGCCGTACCAAGGTCATGGAGCTGCTACAGGCTGGACCGCCACCAGCCGCGCCGATCGCAGTTGAGCTGCGCGACGGGCAGATCTATCGCTGGCAAGAGCCGCCCTAAACAAGGCTGCAGGGTGTCGAGCGGGTAAGCCATGTCCAGGACAGTGAAATAATCTCCGTCTGTGTCTTCCCTTGCTGCATTGCTGAGTAGCCGGGTCGAGGCCGTCACCGGCATCGACCCCGAGCTTCGGCCTGCCACCAGACCACAGTTCGGCCACTACCAGTCGAACGTGGCATTGCGCCTGGCCAACACGGAAGGCAAGCCACCGCGGGAGATTGCCGCCCACGTTATTGCCAAGCTCGAGGTAGCCGATCTTTGCGAGCCGCCAGAGATCGCCGGACCCGGCTTCATCAACTTCCGACTCCGGACCGACGTGCTGGCCCAGGCTGTCACCGATCAACTCGTCGACCCCTACGTTGGTGTGCCGCAGACGTCCGACCCTCAGGTTGTGGTGATCGACTACTCCGCTCCGAATGTCGCCAAGCAGATGCATGTCGGGCATCTCCGCTCGACCATCATCGGCGACTGTCTACGCCGAGTGCTCATTGGTCTGGGACACGACGTCATCGCGCAGAACCATGTCGGCGACTGGGGTACCCAGTTCGGGATGCTGGTCGAGCAGATCCTCGATGAGCGGCTCGATCCTGCTGTGCTCGACCTCAGCAGTGCGGAGGCGCTGTACCTACGGGCCAACATGCATTTCAAGGCCGATCCAGACTTCGCCGAGCGGGCGCGGCGCCGGGTCGTGTTGTTGCAGACAGGTGATCCCGACACGCTAGCGATCTGGCAGCAGTTGATCGACATTTCCTTTGCCGGGTTCGATGCCGCGTACGCCCGGCTGGGGGTATTGCTCACCGACGCCGATCTGGCGGGGGAGAGCATGTACAACGACGACCTTGCATCGGTCGTCGAGGATCTTGTGGCGAGTGGCACTGCGGTGGTCGACGACGGCGCGCTGGTGGTGTTCGTCGAGGGTTTCAACGCGCCAATGATCGTCCGCAAAAGCGACGGCGGGTTCGGATATGGCGCGACCGACCTGGCAGCGATCAGGCACCGGGTGCGCACCTTGCAGGCGGACCGGTTGATCTACGTGGTGGGTGCGCCGCAGTCATTCCACTTCGACTTGGTCTTCGCGGTATCACGCAAAGCAGGCTTTCTGCCCGACGACGTCAGCGCCGAACACGTCGCCTTCGGACAGGTGCTGGGGCCCGACGGGAAGAAGTTCTCCACTCGCGAGGGAACGTCCGTAACTCTGAACAGCCTGCTCGATGCGGCCGAGCGAGAGGCGGCGCCGCCTGTGGCGCTCGCGGCGATCAAGTACGCCGATCTGTCCAACGGGCTGAACAAGGACTACGTCTTCGACATCCACCGGATGGTGCAGACCACGGGAAACACCGGCCCGTACTTGCAGTACGCGCACGCGCGCGTGACTCAGGTGCTGCGTAAGGCCACGGCTCGAGGCTATGGGGAGCAGTCGAAGGTCTTGGTGCTCGAGGATTCGGCCGAGCAAACGCTGGCCCTGCTCCTGACTCGGTTCGGCGACATGGTGGACGAGGTCGGACGGACACTGCAGCCTCACCGCCTCTGCAACTACCTCTATGAGCTGTCCGGTGCGTTGGCGGTTTTCTACGAGCAGTGCCCCGTGCTCCAGTCCTCGGGGGCGGTACGCGACTCACGGCTTGCCTTGTGCTTGATCACGAAGCGGGCGCTTGCCGCCGGGCTGGCCATGCTCGGTATTGAGCCATTGGAACGCATGTAGCTCAGCCACATGTCAGCGGTGGCGAGATCTGCTCGCGGCTGAAGCGCTCGGGCATACCCCGGTTGCTGCAGCAACCCTTCCGACCGCAACCTAGGTTCACCTAGGTTGCTCACGGTCTGCATAGGTAGCAACCTGTGCAGACCGCATGCAAGCTACGTGAACGTAGGTTTCTGACAGGGGACGCGGCGGTGCGGGCCGCCCTGCGGGGACGCGACGGTGCGGGCCGCCCTTGCGGGGACGCAGCAGTGAGGGCCGCGCCCGTGAGGGCAGCCGCAACGGCTGTGGGGGCAGCGCAATGAAGCTGCAGCGGTATGCCGCTAGGTGCTGTACAGAGTTGAGTTATCTGAGGGCGTCGGGGTGAATCTGACGGTCGGCGGCGAGCCAGGCGGCACCAACGATGCCCGCAGTGTTCAGCAGTTTGGCGGGCACGACCTCGGCGTTCAGCTTCAGCCTGGGGATGAACTTGTCGGAATTCTTGCTGACACCGCCGCCAATCACGATCATGTCTGGCCACAAGAGCGACTCGAGCCGCTCATAGTAGCGCTGCAATCGCTTGGACCACTCCTTGTAGGAAAGGCCTTCCTTCTCCTTGATGCTCGCTGCGGCGCGGGTCTCAGCGTCGTGGCCATCGACCTCAATGTGGCCAAGCTCGGAGTTGGGGATAAGCACCCCGCGGTAGAGGATTGCCGTGCCGATACCGGTGCCGAGGGTGGTCATGAGCACCAAACCCGGATGCCCGGCTGCCGCGCCATAGTGCACCTCGGCAACTCCAGCGGCGTCGGCATCGTTGACCAGCAAGATGTCTCGACCGAGGTGTTCTTCGAAGATCTTTTCGGCCTCGGCATCGATCCAGGACTTGTCGATGTTGGCTGCAGACCGCGTCTTACCGTGGGTCACCACAGCGGGGATGGTGACGCCGATCGGGCCGTCGCCGATGGTGCCGGCGAAGTGTTCCACGATCTCACCAACGACCGCTGCCACGTTCTTCGGCGTCGACTGTTCTGGGGTCACGATGCGAAGTCGCTTATCGACGAAGTCGCCGGTTGCAAGGTCGACGGGCGCTCCTTTGATGCCACTGCCGCCAATGTCGATGCCGAGCACGGGTGCGCTTGCTACTGGTTGCTCGCTCATGCTGGCGAGCCTAGCGATATCCGACCGCTCCGGGGAATGCCTGAGTCCTGCTATATCGGTAAGACTTGAGTCAAACGAGCACCTCGTCGATATCCGACCCCGTATCGAGTTCCAACAACGCTGCCAACAGCTTCAGGAGTTGCTCTTGTTCTGGTGTGATCGTTCTGCCGTACGGACCGCGATGCCGAGCGATCTCAGTTCCAATCCGCAGCAGCGCCAAGCGAAAGCCGCTCGAAGCCTCTGGCTCGAGTCGGTCGAGGACTTCCAGGATTTGGCGTAATCCGGAGACGACAGGTCGGTCGTCGAGCTCGAAGTCGAGCAGTAGGCCGGAACGGTCTGCCGCCATCGAGGTGAGAATCTCACGTGCCGGGAGCGACGTACGCAACGCGACTGCGACAACTGTGTCCCAGAAGGCGGCAAGTTCGTAGCTCTCGAATCGGTTGTAGGTCCCCGCCAGCGCACTCAACACCCAGAACGGTCCGAACTGGAGAGTACGCATGTCGGCCGGTTCCAGATTCATCGCCAATCCTCCGCCCTTTCTCTGCGCCAACTATCCGCCGCTACGGGTGACCAGACAAGCTCAGAACGCCGTTGGCCGACTCTCGTTGAAGACTCAGCGGCTCAGCTGCCGCAGGCACCAGGCGTACAAGGCCGGATCGAAGGAATACGCGTTAGAGAAATAGAAGCCGTAATAGCGACGGTAGACATCGATCCAGCGGACGATGTCACGGCCGTGCCGCTCAACCGCGACGGCCTCCAGCCATGCTGCGTCGGCCGGCGCGTCGGCGTACGGCTCAAGCTCGAGGAAGATCAACGCGCCGGCTACATCCAGCAACGGATCCGCGCTGATCGTGTGCGGACTGAAATCTCCAATTCCAGTGACCACCGGACCGCGGGGTCCTTGACTGATGTAGGCGTTGGGCGGGCAGACGTCACCATGCACCACCGCTGGGCTGATCGAGCGCTCCGCGAGGTCGCCGTGTAGTCGGTTCCACACCTCGACAACGCCGGGTACATCGTGCTCCAGCCGCGCTCGGCTGCTCGTGAGTGGCCCCTGAAGCATGGTCGCCAGCAGCTCACTGAGCGTGCCGAACTGCTGGGGCGCGGCGTCACCGATCAACCGCGCAAAGCCCGGTACCGGGCTGGGCAGTCGCTGCAGCTGCTCCGTCGCGTCAAGAAAGCTGACCAGCGCCGGACGCCGCTGGGCCATATCGGCGTCCTGCAGCCAGCTGGAGAAGTTCCGGCCGGAGAACCGCCGATCGACGGTATAGAAGCGTCCACCGCGCGCGCCGGTGTCGATGATCAGTGGCAGCTCGATGCCGATATCGATGCCACGCCAGCTCTCGTACAGCTCTTGCAGCTGAGTTGCCGTACGCTGCGGCGCCTCATGCCGGCTTCGATACAGACGCAGCACTCGATCATGATCAAGTGCGAACACCTCGCTCTCGCCGCCCGAGCCGAGAAGCTGATCACGACCGGTACCGAACGCTCGCAGCAGACCGGCTTCATCGGAATGATCACCATCGGCTACCGCCGCGACCGAGCGACGTTCACGTTCCGCGGCTCGAGCGACCCGGGCCCGGTCCAGCTGAGTCAGCGCAAGCTCCCGGGCAGCATGTTCGTCCAGCTGGTGGGCGACGGCATTCACCGGCCCTCGCGGCGTATGCACGTGGACGTCGGCGAGCCTCAGCAGGCGTTGCAGCGGCCCCTGCTGAACGTTGACGGATTGAGTTTTGGCGTGTGGCACGATGTCACGCTCATGGTTGAACCAGCCCTGCTCGGTGATCAAGGTTCGGTCGTTCCAGCCGTAGCGGAGTGTCCAGAAGTCAAACCATCGAAGCCACCGCGCTCGGTTGGGTACGGGATGCAGCTCGATGCCGTCGAGACCGAAGCCCGGCATTACCCGTCCCAGCGCGAGGTCGACTTCCTCACGGGTTGCCACCGGGAGCAGCACGCTCGACGCAGTCGACTCATTGCTCTCGCCGTCGCCGTGGGCATACCCCAAGATGTCGATGTCTATGCGATACCAGCCGAGCAGCCGCCAGAGCAGTGGCTGGCTGGTCTTGACCCCTTGGACTCGGTTGATCGGCACAGATTGGCTGGTCAGGTTGGTCAGACCTCGGGTGATCCGCAGCCCACGTGGCGATTCAGCCAGTGTGAAGTTGAACATGCCGATCACCCGCCGCCAGATCAACGACAACATGCCGATGAGCAACGGAATCAAGCCGCCCAAGGCAAGGGGGACAACGCCCAGCGATGCGGTGATGACCACGATGATGATCGAGATCGCTGCCGGGACCAGCCACTCCGTTGACAGCAGGAAGCTGATGATCAATCGCTGCGGGGTCACTTGGACGAGTGGCCGATCTCCTACCCCGAGATCGGTGAAGACGCTCGCGGCCGATTCTTGATCAAGATCACGAATGCTGGCTTGCTGACCGTGGGCGCGGGTGAGTAGGTAGTCACGCAACCTGGACGCCTTGGCGCGGCGTAAGTAACGCAGTTTCGTGGTGCTGTTACCGGCGTCGAGCCGCAGCTCGGCCAACCCGAACATCCGCGCCGCGAGTGGCTGGACGATATCGACCGACTGGAGCCGCTCGAAGGGGATTTTGGTGGACTTCTTGAAGATCGCGCCGGTTTCGACGCGCAGCTCCTCGTCATCAATGACGAAGCGGGTGAAATACCAGGCCACGAAGCCGGCCACGGCAGCGAGAACCACGACGATACCGAGGAGTGGCAGGATCCAGGTCAGACCACCACTGTCGAACTGGTTCTCACTGCTGCTCGTGATCAGCTCGCGACCATAGCCGATAGCGATCGCAACAAACACCAACCAGCCGCGAACGAAGGGCGTCAGCGGATGCGGTCGCTCCGTCTGCTTAAGGGGTGCTGTGTTGGTCGCCGATATCCCGGGCGTGGTGGTGACCTCAGGATCCGCGGAGGAGGTGCTCTGAGAAGGCTGCGAGCTGGTCATAGCCCCGACGCGTGCGCTTCGCCGAGTTCGGTGAGCCGGTCCCGTAGCCGGGTCGCCTCCCCGGGCGTCAGACCAGGTATCCGAGCGCCAGTCTCCGGGCTAGCGGTCTTCAAGGTAACCGAGGCGAGGCCGTAAGCGCGTTCTAGTGGTCCGGACTCGACCTCGACCAGCTGCATTCGCCCGTAAGGCACCGCTATCAGGGTTCGGAACATCACGCCGTGGGTGATGTAGAGATCGTCTTCTCGTTCGACATAGCCCCAAGAACGCCAGTTACGCGGGACGAATATCAACCTGATGATCAGGATGACCGCGGCGACGGCCCAGATCACACCTGAGATCCACCACTTGCCCGACGCGAATCCGACGATGATCGCGGGAATCGTGAAGAGGATGGGCACGAAGATCAGGGTGGTCAGCAGCCGCATCGAGCGGTACTTGGGCGACAGTCGCTGCCACTCGTACGCCGGTGGCGCAAACAGTTCTTCCATAACATCTTCAGGCTACGTGCAGCCTCCAGGCCCAAGGGCTTTGCCACGGCGGCAGATCAGGCAGCGATCGTGAGCCGAGCGGCTCGTCGGGCGGACCACACCGGTCTCGGCTGGTCCTGCACGATTGCCCAGCCTAGGCAGCTGGCTCCGTCGGCTCCGTCGGCTCGTAGATGCCGATCATGACGCCAGTCGTAGTGATGGTGCTGTCCAGCAGCTCAAGTCGCGAGTACGGTCCCGAGGTCGGAAAGAGCCGCAGCCCAGGTCCAACCAGCACCGGATGGATCATGATCACGTAGCGATCAACGAGTCCGGCTGCGGTCAGGGACTGGGTCAGCTCGGCGCTGCCGAAGATCACCATGCTGGTGCCCTTCTCCTTCAGGGCTGCGACCTGGTCAACCGCGTCGGTGATGAGCGTTGTCGATGAGGCCCACACGGGTGCCGTGCTGAGGGTCCGCGTCACCACATACTTCGGGATGTTCTCCAACATCGTGCTGAACGGGCTGTCTGGCTGGGTCGGCCAGTATTCGCCCAGTTGCTGGTAGGTGCGGCGTCCGAGCAGTAACGATGCCCCTTCTGGAAACTGAGCCATCATCACCTTCGCCATGATGTCGTCGTTTCCAGGTTGAGCCCAGCCGCCGTACGCGAAGTCTCCGCGCGGGTCCTCGTCGGCCCGGCCCGGCGCCTGGACAACTCCGTCCAGCGTCAAGTGATTGATCATGATCACCTTGCTCATGGCTCTCCCCTTTCCCCATAGTTCTTCCACCTTGGGTCGACCGTAGCTGGCGGGCGACCGCCTTGTCCGACTACCTGGATAGGGTCAGCGGCGTTTCTTGGGACCCTTGATCGACACACCGCCGAACAAGCTCACACCCTTGATCACGAGTGTCGGGGCGCCCGGCGCTGGGTCACCAATGTCGCGGACGTCGGTGCCACCAAAGATGCCGGCGGTCTGATCTTGTATCTCGATGCCTTCTGGCACCTTGATATCGAGGCCGCCGAAGCACCAAAATCCGGAGATTTCCACCACCGGAGCTTCGAAGATCGCATCGCGAAGATCAAGATCCATTCCGCCAAAGAGAGCCAGCGCATGGGTGTTCTTGCGTACCCGCCACCGACCCTTCCGTGTCACGCCTCCGAAAATCGCGATCATCTTGTCCGACTCCGCGTTCTGCCCAGTCGTGTCGATAGCAAAGCGGCTGCTGGATTGCGGTGTCGCGACCGGTGCCGGCGGTCCGACGATGACGAGATCCTGGGTGATCGGCAGGAGGTCGTCGAAGGTCTTCGCGGCCATCAGCTGGTCAATGCGCTCGTCATGCTCTTCCCGGCTCAGTCTGCCCTCGGCGTACGCAGCGCTGAGCAGGGTGGCCACCTGATCACGGTCGGCATCGGAGGCTCGGAGGTTGCCACCAGCAATAGGGCCGACGTTGTTTGGTTCGGGGACGGGCTGCATCATCCCCCCAAGCTAGCCCCGGGCCAACCAGGGAAGGAGGCGGCGCTGCGGCTTTTCAGGGCCGAATAGGGGTCGTTTCGGCCCCACTTGCTAGCCGGACGCGGGCTCGGTATCTCGCCTCAGGCCGATATCGAAGATGTTGCCTTCGGGGTCGGTCAAGGTTGTCCAGGTCGCTCCATATTCGTTGAAATCCGCGATCTTGGTGGCGCCCAGGCTGACCGCACGTGCGACCTCGGCCGCGAGGTCGTCGGCGACGAGGTCGAGGTGTACCCGGTTCTTGCCGTGGCGCGGCTCCGGTACGGCCAGGAACATCAACGCGGGGAAGGTGCCGTCTGGGGACGCCGGGATCATGGCGAAGAATTGGTTTGCGCCTTCGTTGACCGGCCGCTCCAGCAGCCCCGACCAGAAGCCGGCGATATCGTCGGCGCGCAGCGAGTCGATGACGACCTGGCCAAATCCCACGGACATGATGATGTGCTCCCCTTCCTCGTGCGTGCTGAGTGTGCCATAGGTCTAATCGAATTCGATGAGCCCCCAGCTCCACGGCTCAACCTGAACGCGCATCGCTGTCGCTCCGAAATGCGCCTAAATCAGGCGTTTCTGGAGTGATCGCGTCGCAAAATCAGGGCATGCTGAGCAGTTCCGCGCGGTTAGGAAGGGCAGCTGACGCTAAAGAGCTGACCGCTGTAGCGCGTGACCCGCAGGCCGGATGTCCGCACCTGCTTCATATAGATCGAGCCGAAGACGTAGGTCTTGAGGCCGGAGGGAACGCCAGGGCCGGCTGCCTTCTCCTGGTCTGACCAAATCCATAGCCCGGACGGATTAGCGCAATACTGCAAGATCTGACCGGCACGGTCACTCCGATCCCGTGGATTAACGCCCATGGCTGCCCACACGTTGCGCCTGGTTCCTACGTCGCCAGGCAGGAGGCGATACCAGAACTGGTGCCGGGTTCCGTTGTCGTAGGTGAAGATGATCGAGTTGTCCGGCACGACACGGAGTGCGGCGTCGATATCGGCCTGCGGATCAACGGAACTGCGATCGGCCTCCGGATAGCCACTCGCTAGTGCGACGACCGGCAGGGTGATCGCTATCAACACGGGCGCCCACCGCGCCCGGCTCGATAGACCAGCTACGCAGCGATCGATCCCGACCACACCCCAGAGGCCGAGCAGGAACCACAGAGGCAGCATCGTCGTCTCCCAATCCCCGATGGCGTAACCCAGGGCGAAGACGGCGGTACACATCAGCCAGAGCCCGGTGACTGCCGCGACCAGAGGACGCTGCATGATCAGCACGAGCAGGCCAATGGCACATACCACGAGGGCAACGCCCAATTGCCGGATTCCGTCGCTGCACAGCTGCGGCAGGCGCTCGGAGATGATTTGGTGGAGCGGCACCCCGAACATCTGGCCTGAATACCGGGCGCCGCTGATCACCTCCCAGAAGGAGGTGAGGCCCGTGACGCGAGTGTCCAGCAAGGGTGCGCCGGCGGCGGTACGCCAGAGGAGATAGGCGTAGGGCAGCAGAGCCAAAGCCGCGCCAAGAGGGAGGAGCCGTGCCAGCTCCCGGGGCCGAAACAGCCAGGCCGGACGACGGACCGCGAGATACAGCAACAGCCCCGGAATGAGCAAGACCTGCGACGTGGCCTGCGCAAACGAGAGGGCGAAGATGAGCAGTGCAGCACGCAGCCACGCCGGTCGCCTCGTACGGTCGTACCCGAGCAGGCAGGCCAACACGAGCGCCACGAAGAGGATGCTGAGGGTGTAAACCTCGGCGATGAGGGCGAAATGCCACAGCTGCGGAATCAGATCCAGCGCGGTTGCTCCACCAGCCGCGACCACGGGACGCACGCCAAGCTCGGTGAAGATCCGCACCGCGACGAGGCAGGCCAAGATTGCGAAAACCGCCGACAGCAGATTCGCGCGGAACGCCACCGACCCCCAAGGCACAATGCGAACGAAGGCGGCATTGAGCATCGTGTACAGCGGGTAGCCCGGAGGATGGGCGGTGCCAAGAACGAGGCCCAAGTAGTCGAACTTCGTCGTGTCAACAGAGAACTGGTTGCCGGTGCTGCGCTGCACGGTACGCCCGTACACCACGGAGAGCACCAGTAGCGGGACGATGTACGGCCAGGCCGTGAGGAGCCGGGACAGCCGGGATCGGCCCTGCGCGTTTGGCTGCGCCTCCACCCGCTCGCCACGATCGGCAATCAGGCGATCGCTGCGGAGGAGCAGGCCGGTCATGAAGAGCTGCTCACTCTTAGCCGCGGAAGCGCAACGTGACCAGCTGGAACGGCCTCAGCTCGAGGTCGATAGACGGACCGTCGCTGGCGGCACCCTCTGGCAGAGGCCGCTCCAGGAGATCCGTCGCTTCCACCGACCCAACCTCCGCGGCGGCGGTGACCGTGGCCCGCGCCCGGCCGCCCAGCGACTCGTAAAGCCGGACCACCAGGTCGCCGCTGCCGTCCTCGGCCAGCTTGACGGCCTCTACCACGACGCCAGGGTTGCTGACCGTGACGAGCGGCGCCACCTGGTGATCGCCGGCCACGTATCGCAGCGGCAGGTTAGTCCGGTAGCCCTCTTCCACTGCTTGCGGCAGGCCGGCACCGGGCCGCACGGTCGTCCGCAGCACATGCCGGCCCTGGTCGGCGTGCGGGTCGGGATACAGCGGCGCCCGCAGCAGCGACTCTCGTATGGTCGTGGTGGTGCCGCCGTCCGCGCGAGTGCGCCGGCTGACGTCGTGGCCGTACGTCGAGTCGTTGCTGACCGCCACGCCGTAGCCGGGCTCACCGACATGCAGGAACCGGTGCCCACAGATCTCGAACCGCGCGAATTCCCAGGACGTGTTGGTGTGGGTCGGACGGAAAACGTGCCCGAATTGGATCTCCGCCGCCGAGCGGTCCGCGTGCACGTCCAGCTCGAAGCCGAGCTTGAGAAGCTTCTGCCGCTCATGCCAGTCGATGGTGTTGGTGATCTCCAGCGACGGCGACCCGGCTGCTAGCGCCAGCCGCTGTTCGATCCGCGACGCTCCGAAGGACCGCACGACCACGACTGCCGCCTCCTCCGGCTTGCTCTCCAGCCGGATCTCCTCGACCCCGTCGATCTCCTGCATGGTGCGGCGGTAATGCTCGTCAATATCCCAGGCGTCCCATGCGTTGGGGATGTCCCGGTGCAGCTGCAGCCGGTTGCCTCGGTCCCCTGGGGCGATGGCATCGCGGCCGGTGACGGCGTCGACTAGCGACGCAAGCTGTCCAGCCGACGTGATCACGGCTCGAAGGAGTCCGTTGTCCAAGGTGAAGCCGCCGTCGCCTTCCTCGGCCGCCACCTCACGGCCTCCGGTGACCGGGAGCCCGATACCCATCGCGGGGACGCCGGCCCTGGCATGCGGTGCGGCGTTCAGCGCCAGCAGATGCTGCCCCTCGCCCACCAACGCCCGAACGGCCTCATCAATGATCTTCTCCGCCCGCTCCGCGATGGCTGCATAGTTGCGCTCGGCGTCGAAGTGCACCCATGCGATGGAACTGCCGGGCAAGATGTCGTGGAACTGCTGGAGGAGGACAAGCTCCCACAGCTGTTTCAGTTCGGCGGCCGGATAGGGATTGCCGACCCGTAATGTGGCTGTGGCGCTCCAGAGTTCGGCCTCTCGCAGCAGATGTTCACTGCGGCGGTTGCCCTGCTTGGTCCGAGCCTGGCTGGTGTAGGTCCCGCGGTGCAGCTCGAGGTACATCTCGCCCCGCCAAACCGGCGCGTCCGGATACTCCACCTCGGCCTCGCTGAAGAAGGCGGCCGGTGAGTCGATCCGTAGCGTCGGCGATCCCTCCAATGACCGCAGCCGATGTGCCGCAGCCAGCATGTCCCGGTTTGGGCCGCCGCCGCCGTCGCCATATCCGAACAGCAGGAGCGAGGTGGTGCCGCGCCCCTTCTCCCGGTACTGCCGCTCGGCCCGCGCCAGCTCGACACCTGCGAGGGTGGAGTTGTAGGTGTCCGCCGGCGGGAAGTGGGTGAACACTCGACTGCCGTCGATGCCCTCCCACCAGAACGTGTGGTGCGGCATGGTGTTGATCTGGTTCCACGAGATCTTCTGGGTGAGGAACCACCGCGAGCCCGACGCGCGGACGATCTGGGGGAGTGCTGCGGAGTAACCGAAGGAGTCCGGCAGCCAAACCTCCTCTGTCTCGATCCCGAAGTTCTCGAGGAAGAATCCTTTGCCGGCGACGAACTGACGGGCCAGCGCCTCCCCGCCTGGCATGTTCGTGTCTGATTCGACCCACATGCCACCGACGGGTATGAACTGGCCGGCGCGGACCTTTTCGGTGATCTTGTCGAACAGCTCGGGATAGTACTGCTTGATCCAGGCGTACTGCTGCGCCGAGGAGCAGGCGAACTTGAACCTCGCGTCGGCGTCCGCGAGATGGATCACGTTCGAAAAGGTGCGTGCGCACTTACGGATCGTCTCCCGTATGGGCCACAGCCAGGCGCTATCGATGTGCGCGTGCCCGACGGCGACGACCCGGTGCGCGCTGGCTGACGCTGGCCGGGAGAGTGCCTCCGTCAGCTCCCGGCGGGCGGCCACGGCGGTCCCCGCGACGTCGTCCGGGTCAGTGACGTCGATTGCTCGTTGCAGCGCGAACAAGATCTCGGCCCGCCGACTGGAGTCCATCGGCAGCTCGTGCATCAGTCCCGACAACGTCCAGATGTCGGCGCGCAGCTCCCACACGTTTACGTTCTTCAGGGCCAGGGCGAGTTTCTTGATCAGGTACAACGGCGTGTTGATTGCGGTAGCGGGATCCCCGTTGGGAGTTGGCCTAAAGCCGGTGTTCCCGACGTCGGGGTTGGCCGCGGCCTCGAGGTAGAACTCGACGGGTTCTCCCGGCGTGACCGGGAGGTGGTTGTTGAAGGGCGAGACGGCCTTGATCATGCTTCCGTCCGTCCGATACGCGAGCGCCTCAGCCTGAAAGCCGGCGCCCGCCGTGAAGCCGAGGTCGACGACCACCTCGGGTTTGCTCGCTAGCACGTCCAACCAGTCGGCCGGCACGTTGCCAACGGCATGGATCCACAGCGTGCTCCACGGTTCGCCCCAAGCCGCCCCAATATCGATCGATGTGAAGTTCTGCCGGGCCGCATCTGCAAAGGGAACTGGCTCGCCCGGCACACGCCAGGCGGTGAGCGCCAGGGGAGCGCTGGCCTGGTAGATGGCTGGCTCCAGATGGTCGCGGACGAAACGGTTCAGGCGGGCTTCGAGCAACAGGCGTTCATCGTGCATGAGGTCCTCGTCGGCGTTGGGGCACGGGTGCAACTCACATTAATTCAAACAACTGGACTTGACCACGACCGTCAGTCCATGAGCAGTACGGATGGCCGCGGGGAGAGGAAATGGTCGAGGACTAGCGCCGCTGCACCCTGAGCGGCGACGTGCTCGCCGACCGCGGAACCCTCGACGACGAGCGGCTGCTGAGCGGCCACCAGCTGCGGCTGGATCAACTCGGGCAAGACGGCCAAGATCCGACTGCTGATCCGCGACCAGATCGGTCCCCCGAGCACCACTCGATCGACGTCGAGAGCGTTCACCAGCACCGCTAGCCCGGCGGCCAGCGCGGTTGCCGCCTCGTCGATCAGCTGCATGCAGGCAGCGTCGCCGGCGTACGCCCGCTCGCAAAGCGTCGTGAGGACCTCGTCGACGGCCACGAAGTCGTCGGGCGAGACGGTGCTGGTGATCAAGCCACGTCGGGCGGCCCGCACTACCAGGGCTCCGGGATTGCACGCCGCGGCCAGCGTGCCTGGCTGGCCAACCCCGAGGTCCTCGGCTCCGGGGTCGACAAGGATGGTGCCGATCTCGCCGATGTTGTTGCTGGCACCCCGGAGCACGACGTCGTCCATCACTATCCCGGCTCCCACCCCGGAGCCCAGATAGCAGAAGACAAAGTTGTGCCGGGCGCCCTCTTGAGCCCAGCGCTCGCCGGCGGCCGCAGCAGTTACATCCTTGTCCACCAGCACATGCAGGCCGGTGGCGGCATGCAGGTCAGCGCGGAGTTGGACCTTTTCCCAACCGGCCAACTGGGGTGGTTGCAGCAGTACGCCCTCGACTACGTCGAGCGGGCCGGGCGCAGCGACCCCAAGGCCGAGAACTGCCGCCGGCTCGATCCCGGCGGCCGTGACGAGCTGGGTCACCTGATCGGCGATAGCGGCTACCACCTGCTCCGGACGGTGAGTCTGAAGGGTGCTGCGGCGAGCGTACTGGCGGACCTTTCCCTCGATGTCGATTAGGACGAAGGTCAAGGTAGCGGGATCGACATGGACACCGATTGCGAACCTGGCCGACGGCTCCACCTGCAGCAACGTTCTCGGCTTGCCGCGAACCGCCGACTGCACCCGACCGCTCTCCACGATGAGCTCCTGGGCGAGCAGCCGGCGGACGATGTTGCTCACGGTCTGTGCGGTGAGACCGGTCTCTGCGACCAGCTCGACCCGGCTGATCCCACCCGGAGCCCGGCGGATGCCATCAAACACCACGGTCTGGTTGAAGTCGCCCAGCCGGGTGAGGTTGGAGCCGCGCCCCATGTCGGGCTCCTTTCGATCCGCGGATAGGTGTGGCGTCGGCAGGTGGTTGACCGACGGCCGGAGCGTATCGTACGCTCGAAAAGAATTACTCTATCGAAGTGACGTAATCGTTACCAGCGCAATCGGGCGTTGCTCTCCCCCGACGATTCACAGTCAGTCCGGTCTCCGTCGGGCAGCAGTCCTTGGCAGCGAGCTTGAGGCTGGGCGTGAGATGAGGAGAGAAATGCGCAGACGTGAATTCATCCTTACCGCCGCAGGATTAGGAGCCGCCGTCGGCTTGGCCGCGTGCGGCAAGAGCGGAAGCAGCACCACTCCTGGCGCCTCGGCTGGCGCATCGGCGAGCAGCGGCGAGGTTACCGGCGAGGTCAAGGTGACCTTCCAGCAATTCGGCAATTCGAAGGTCCAGGCGAACTTCCTCAACGGGTGGGCGAAGAAGTTCACTGCCGCCCATCCGCAAGCGACGGTGAAGCTGCAGCCGATCACCGCATCCGAGAACGACTACTACACCAAGCTGCAGCTGTCGATGCGCTCGCCTCGTACTGCGCCGGATATGTGCTATGAGGACACGTTCCTGATCAACGCCGACATCGCAGCCGGCTACCTGACCGCGCTGGACGACCGGATCAGCAGCTGGCCTGACTGGAGCCAGTTCAAGGGCACGGCGAAGACCGCGGCGCAGGCGCTCGACGGCAAGACGTACGGGATCCCCGACGGCACCGACGTTCGCGCCCTATGGTTCAACAAGAAGATCTTCGAGAAGGCGGGCCTGCCGACGGACTGGCAGCCGAAGAGCTGGAACGACATCATCACCGCAGCCCAGACGATCAAGCAGAAGGTGCCTGGCGTCATCCCGCTGAACGTCTACGCCGGCACCGGCGTCGGAGAGGCGGCGTCGATGCAGGGCTTCGAGATGCTCCTCTACGGTATCCCTACGGGAACGCTATTCGACAAGCAAAGTCAGAAGTGGGTGGTCGACTCCAAGGCGTTCACCGATGCGCTGACCGCCTACGAGCAGGTCTGGAATCCGGGCCTCGGACCGACGCCGCAGCAGGCGCTCGCGCCGACCTGGACCAACACGGTCGCCCAGGAGCTGCTGCCGCAGCAGAAGCTGGCCATCGACCTC
>Ga0307308_10000284_pt1 | contig 17136 bp, 18 predicted proteins | sample ER_DNA_195_FD_194501 | JGI IMG/M metagenome (GOLD analysis project Ga0307308, IMG submission 194501) | Bulk soil microbial communities from the East River watershed near Crested Butte, Colorado, United States - ER_DNA_195 | ecosystem: Environmental > Terrestrial > Soil > Floodplain | place...
GTCATTTGCGTGAGATGGAAGATCGGGAACGGCTCCGCTGGCGAGTAGTAGCCCGTGTGGTCTCCGAACGGCCCCTCCTCGCCCAGCTCGCCCTTCTCGATGTAGCCCTCGAGAACGATCTCCGAGTCGGCGGGTACCTCGAGGTCGATGGTCTTGCATTTGACTAGCTCGACGGCCTCGCCTCGGAGGAAGCCCGCGAGCATGAATTCGTCGATGTGCTTGGGGAGCGGGGCGCTCGCCGAGTACGTCGTCACGGGATCGCAGCCGAGCACGACGGCCACCTCGAGCCGGTCGCCCATCCCGCGCCAGTCGGCGGCGCCATCCTTGTGAATCTGCCAGTGCATGAAGGTCGTCCTCGCATCGATCTTCTGCATCCGGTACATGCCGACGTTGCGCGTTCCCGTGCGCGGGTCGCGAGTGATCACGGCCGGGAGAGTGACGAACGGAGCAGGGTCCCCTGGCCAGCAGTGCTGGATCGGAAGCGCGTCGAGGTCCGGTTCGAGCACGAGCTCCTGGCAGGCACCCGACCGAACCGTCTTCGGCATCGAGTCCGCCAGCCGCTTGAGCTTGCCGAGGCCTTTGACCTTCTCCACGAGCCCCTGCGGCGGCTGCATCTCGAGGACGTCCTCGAGCTTCCGACCGACGGCGTCGAGACTCGGCTCTCCGAAGGCGAGGCACATCCGTCTCTCGGTACCGAACTGGTTGATGAGTAGCGGGTGCTCCGAGCCCTTCACATGTCGGAAGAGAAGCGCTGGGCCGCACGACTTCACCGTGCGGTCGACGATCTCGGTGATCTCGAGATGTGGATCGACCTCCGCCTCGACCTCGACCAGCTCGTTCTCGCGTCGCAGCAGATCGATCCACGAGCGCAGGTCGCTCGCAGGCATCGGTGCTGAGTCTATCCGCGTGCCGGTGACCGACTCGTTACCCAGCCGCAAGGTCTCTGTTGTACGAGGCGCCCAGGATGAGGCACGAAGAAGCACAGGGGTCACACGAAGAAAGGACCGAGTCATGAAGCGCTACATCGCCCTCGCCGTCGCAGTGGCCCTCTCCGTCGCCGCGATCGTTGCCGCGTTTGCCTTGCAAGGCGGTACGAACAAGGCCTCGGCCGCGCCACCGCAAGAGTTGCAGGACGGCCGGCATTTCGGACTGATCAAATCGGTCGACCTCCAGAGCTCCCCCGGGACCCTGGTTTTCGACGCCGCCGACCTTCTATCAGGCGACGCCGCCAACAAGTATGCGGCCGCCCGTGGCTGGGAGGTTCCCGTTGCGAACGACTCTCTCATCGCCAACGACGACCCGACATTGCGGACGCTCGATGTGTCCCCGGACGCCGAGATCCTGCTGATGGACTGGAGCCGCTGCTGCGAGGCCGTCCCGGCCGACCGCGAACAGCTGGGCGCCGCCGACGTTACTCACGCGTGGGGCTACTGGGTCACGCTCAGGAACGGCGTGGCCGTGAAGATCGAAGAGCAATACCACCCGTAATCGTCATTCGGAGCTTGCGAGGCCCGTCGGCGTTCCCGGCGGGCCTTTGGCTGGGAGCTCGCGGTAACCAACTCGTTACGTCGCTGCAAGGCGACCGTTGTTCGAGAGGGCCACGATTCGCCTCATGAACCGCTACGTCGTCGCAGCCGCTGCCGTCACTCTTCCGCTCGTAGTAGTCGCCGTCGCGATGGCGCTGCGAGGCGGGAACACAATCACTTCCAACCACCCCATTCCTTCTGCCCCCGTCGGCACGGTCTCCCTCCAGACGGAGCCGACGACGACTAGTCCGACCACTACCGAACCGGCGCCCGCCACCCCGAAAGCGGAGCTGGAGGACGGCCGGCACTTCGGGTACATCAAGCGCGTCGACTTCCAGACGTCCACCGTGGTCTTCGATCTCGCCTACCTACTCAAGGGAGAGCAGGCCAACCAGGCCGCCGCGGCACATGGCTACGAGACGCCGGTCGACAACGACTACTTCATCGTCAACGACAACCCGCGGCTGCGAACGCTCACCATGTCCTCCCACGTCCAGATCCTTCTCCTGAACTGGAACCGCTGCTGCAACACCTTCTTCCAGGCGAACCGCCGGCACTTCGAGGCGTCCTTCAAGATCAAGCGCTTCACAGGCAGTAACTATCAGGGGACGTACGGGTCGTACTGGCTCACGATCCAGGACGGCGCCGTGGTCAAGATCCAGAACCAGTATCAGCCGTGAAGCCAGCCCAGCGCTAGTAGGCCCGGCGCTGTGCGCGGCGGGCCTTGCGCTTGTGGCCCAGATACCGGGCGAGCTGACCCAGCAGGACGACGCCCAGGAAGGTCAGCCCGACTAGCAGCATCACCAGGATTACGTCGCGCCCTTCCTGTGCGGGCGTCTTCTCGGCGGCGAGGAGGATGGCCAGCGCGTTCACCGGGCTCGCATCCTAATCGACGCGATCGGTGTGAAGTGAGAGCGCCCGCTCGACCGATTCGCCGGCCGGCCGCGTCTCCCCGAGGCCGCCGACAGTTGCCGCCCACGCGTCTCCGTCTCCTCCGCGACCCTCGGCCCGCAGGTGCGCGCAGAGAGACAGGAGCTCGGCCAGCTGCTCGACGGCTTCGACTTCGCCGAGAGCCGTGATCCGGACCAGGCCGTGCGCGTAGAGGTAATCCCCCAGCAGGATGGCCGAGTCGCGATCAGCCGGCGAGAAGATCCGCGCGCGTCCGTAGTGGAGGAGGTAGCCCTCGTAGATCGACTCGATTCCGAGTGCGAAGCGCTCCTCGGTGAGGGGCGAGAAGACCAGGACCTCCTCGCGCTCCGGCTCAGGCCGCAGAGCGCCTGCCCATAGCGTGCTCTCGCGCTCGGCTTCCTGGGCGATCGTCTCCCAGAGCGTCTCGGTACTAGTCGCCAAGGAACTCCTGGGCCGCCGCGACGGTCTGGTCTATCTCGGCTTGGCCATGGGCGGTGGAGACGAACATCGCCTCGAACTGGGATGGAGCGATATAGACCTCGCGCTCGAGCAAGTGACGGAAGAACGCCGCATAGCGTTCGAGATCGCTTTCCTCGGCGTCGGAGAGGTTCCTCACCGGATTGCGCCGGAAGAAGACGGTGAGCATCGCCCCGACTCTCTGCACGGTCACGTCCTCGTGGCGGAGGCCCTCCTCCAGGGCAGCGCCCGTCTCCTCAAGCCGCCGGTAAACGTCCGGATCGCGGAGCCGCCGCAGCACCGTGAGTGCGGCCGCTGTCGCGAGAGGATTTCCGGACAGCGTTCCCGCCTGGTACACGGGGCCGCTCGGCGCCAACTCGTCCATCACGTCGGCTCGTCCTCCGAACGCAGCGAGGGGCAGCCCTCCGCCCGCGATCTTCCCGACGACAGTGAGGTCGGGCCTGATCCCGTAGAGCTCCTGTGCGCCCCCGCGCGCGACGCGAAAGCCGGTGATCACCTCATCGAAGACGAGCAGCGCGCCGGTGGCATCGCACAGGGTGCGCAGTCTTTCGAGAAACCCCGGCTCCGGCGGGACGACTCCCATGTTCCCCGCGATGGGCTCGACGATCAGGGCAGCCAGGCCGTCGCCGTGGCGCTCGACGGCGGCTGCCACGGCTTCGCCGTCGTTGTATGGACAGACCACGGTGTCGGTGGTCGCAGCGGCCGGAACGCCTGGGCTCGAGGGCAAGCCCAAGGTGGCGACCCCGGAGCCGGCCTCGGCGAGGAGAGCATCGGCGTGTCCGTGATAGCAGCCGGCGAACTTGAGGATTCGGTCGCGGCCGGTGAATCCGCGCGCCACGCGAATCGCGCTCATGGCCGCCTCCGTCCCCGATGAGACGAGCCTGACCTTCTCGACGGAGGGGAATGCGTCGGCGACTTCCTCCGCGAGTTCCACCTCACGCTCGGTCGGTGCGCCGAACGTCGTCCCGTCCGAGGCCGCCTCCTGCACGGCCTCGACGGTCTCTGGATCCCCGTGGCCGAAGATGAGCGGTCCCCACGACATGACCCAGTCGACGTATCGAGTTCCCTCGGTGTCCTCGAGGTACGCCCCTTCGCCTCGGCGGACGAAGAACGGCTCCTCCTGGCCCACGGCTTGCCAGGCGCGCACGGGAGAATTGACGCCGCCGGGGATCAGAGCCCGCGCACGGCGCCACAGCGAAGTTCCTAAAACCACTCGGTGACTTCCTTGGCCCAGTAGGTGACGATCACGTCGGCCCCGGCACGCTTGATCGCGGTCAGGCTCTCGAGCGCAGCCTGGCGTTCGTCGAGCCAGCCTCGCGCCGCCGCCGCCTTCACCATGGCGTACTCGCCGCTCACGTTGTAGGCGAAGATCGGAACGTCGAAGCGCCCCCTCGCCGCTGCGATGACGTCGAGTGACGGTAGAGCGGGCTTGATCATGAGGGCATCCGCGCCCTCGCCGAGATCGAGCTCGCATTCACGCAGCGCCTCGCGCGCGTTGGCCGGATCCATCTGGTAGCCGCGTCTGTCGCCGAACTGCGGCGTCGAGTCGGCCGCCTCGCGGAAGGGACCGTAGAAGGCCGAGGCGTACTTGGCTGCGTAGGACACGATCGGAACGTGCTCGAAGCCTTCGCCGTCGAGCGCGGCGCGGATCGCGCCGACGCGCCCGTCCATCATGTCGCTCGGGCACACGGCGTCGGCTCCCGCCTCGGCGTGGCTGACCGCCGCCCTCGCGAGCAACTCGAGGGAGAGGTCGTTGACCACCTCGCCTCCTTCGACGACTCCGCAGTGGCCGTGCGACGTGTACTCGCAAAGACACACGTCGGTGAGCAAGACCAGCTCGGGAACACGCTCGCGAAGCGCACGCAGAGCCCGCTGGACGATTCCGTCCTCGTCGTAGGCACCCGACGCCGCCTCGTCCTTCTCCTCGGGAATCCCGAAGAGAAGGACGGCTCCGATTCCCGCACCGTGCGCCTCCTCCGCCTCGTCGCAGAGGCGATCGACGGAGCGTTGAGCGATGCCGTCGAGACCCTCGAGCGGATGCACGACGTCCACACCGGGACACGCGAAGAGCGGGTAAACCAGATCGCGAGGATCGACGCGCGCTTCGCGCACGAGCTCTCGCAGAGCGGCGGTACGCCGGAAGCGCCGCAGGCGCGTCACGGGAAACGTGCTCACGACAACAATCTTCGCACGCTGAGACGGGCGGCCGCGCCGAACGCCAATCCGAGGCCGAGAAGCCATGCGGCCTGCCTACCGAGGGCTCCCCACGGGTCGGTGTCATAGAGCGCCGCCTGGAAGAAATCGACCGAATGGCGGAACGGAAAGGCGTGCGCGGCCCACCAGGCAACTCGCGCCGCAGCCTCCGGAACCAGCCCCAGGAGCACAAGCGGCAGCGCGGCGAGAAACGCGACGAGAACGGCAGTACGCGCTTCCTTGGCGAGCGCTCCGATCAAAGCACCGAAGGCACCGAAGGCGGCTCCCGCGAGGGCCAGCCCCACCACGAGCAACGGAAGCCGTTCCCAGGGCTCTCCGCCGGCGACCCCGAAAACCTCCGCGAGCACGCCGAAGACGAGGGCGATGACGAAGCCGAGCGCGATGGCGACCAGCGCCGCGAGCAGGACCTTGACGGCCACGAGCTCGCGCAGCCGAACGGACCCACGCGCCAGGCGCCCGATCACGTTCTCGTCCCGCTCTGCCGCGAGCGCCGCCGCAGCGAGCAGCACGCAGATGAAGGCGAGCGTGAGGCCGAGCGCGTAGGCCTGGAGCTGGGCGGAGAGAAGCCACGTCCGTCCCGCCTTCCTGTCGATCTGGAGCTCGATCGGATTCGCGGTCGCATGGAGCGACTCGTCCGAGGCGCCGAGCGCGAGGCGCGCCTGTCTCACGAAGTTGGAGAGCTCCGCGGCCCGGGCCACGACGGCCGGGTCCGAGGAGGTTCGCTGGATCTCGTCCAGTGCCTGCGCCGCCCCGGAGAGCCCGAGCACGTCGAACTCGTCTCCCAGAAAGGTCCCTTTACCCCCGTTGAGGATGAGGTTTACGTACTGGAGATTCGCCTTGATGTACGCGGTCTGGAGCCTGCGGTTGAGCTCGTAGACGAGAGCCTGCGTCTGCTGCTCGACCCTCCCTGACAGCCCGCCCTGCGTCGTCCGAAGGACGAGCCGCGGACTCTCGACCATGCCGCGGAGCTTCGACGCGAAGCCCGACGGGACCACGATCTCCGCAACGACGCCTCCGGTCGAAAGCTGGTGGTTCGCTTCGGCCTCGGGCATCTGGACGAGGTCAACCGAGCCTTTCACCTGTCCGATCACTCGTGGGACGTTGAAGCGCTGGCCGCCGACCGTCAGCGTCTCGGGCAGGTGGTCGATGTCTACGAACGCGACGCGCGGCCGGTCGCTCGCGTATCGGACAACGAGACCGACGAGCGCGGCGAAGACCAGCGGATAGACCACGAGCGCGGCCAGGAGGGCGGGCGAGCGAGCGAGCACACGCAGGTCCTTCACGAGCAGAAGCCGGATGTTTCTCATGCGAACACGTCGGCTTCAGGCGAGTTCGAGAACTCCTCCAGCGAGCCGTCGAACACGAGCGCGCCGTCGAGCAGAACGACGACGCGGCCGGCGAAATGCTCCACTTCCTCGAGGTTCTGCGTGGCGAAGACGACCGCGCCCTCGCGCTCGCGCACCTGCGTCGCCACCTCCCAGAGCCGGCGACGCTGCCGGGGATCGAGGGAGGCCGTCGGTTCGTCGAGAAGGAGGACCTCGGGTCGCCCGATGAGTGCGATCGCGAGGTTCAACCGCTGCTGGTTTCCGGCCGAAAGGTGGGTGGTCAGGCGGCCGTCGTCGGGCAGCTCGAGGATGCGGATGAAGCTGTCCGTGGTCGCGACCGGGTCGGAGACACTCTCGAGCCGCGCGAAGAGATCGAGGTTCTCACGCGGCGTCAACCGAGCGTATTGGGCAGGCCGCTGAGGGACCCAGCCGATCCGGTGGCCGTCCCCGTTGCCCGCAGAGACGACGTCGCCGGCGCTGGGGTCCAGCGCGCCGGCCATGATCGAAAGGAGTGTCGACTTCCCGGCGCCGTTCGGGCCGATGAGCGCAACGGCCTCTCCGGCGTGGATTTCGAGGGTCGTGGGAGCGAGCGCGACGATCCGCCCGTAGCGGCGGGATACCCCGCGTGCGCTCAGGAGGACAGCGGTCAGCGTCCGCCGCCCCTGGCAAGCTGAATCCCGAGGACGGCGAGCACGCCCCGATTATGACGGCGGTACTCCGGCCCTACGATTACGAACGACAAATGCCTGCAAAGCAGAGCCGTGTGGTCGCGCTGCGACCCCCGGCCTGGGACTGGGCATTCGAAACCGACGGCGCGCTCGCGCTGGAGCCTGAGCCCGCTTCCAGTTTGAAAGGGCAGGAGACCTCGGTTAGGTTGCCGCGAATGGCTCGGCCCGAAGCCCAGGGGCTCGCCTACCGTTCCGCACAGCGCGAAGAGGTGCGGGCAAGGGTGCGCCGGTCGCGGCGAACTGCGGCGCTGCTTGTCGCAGGCTGCGTCTCGCTGGTCCTTTTGCTCCTCACTGCGTTCGGCACCGGCGGGGTCGCCGCCCACGTAAACCGCGGGCCGGCTCCATCCGACCGCCTACTGCCCGCCGGGCCTCCGCGGGCCCAGGTCATCGCTCTGCAGGACACGCTGCGCGTCCAGATGCCCGTCAACCAGAGCCGGGTGACAGCAATCGGCTACCACGCGTCCGGGACGGACGTTCTTCCGTTGCAGCCGGTAGGAAGCCAGGCGAACGCCGGTCTCGTGAAGCGAATGTTCCACCGCCTCTTCGGCCAGAGCGGGTCGAGCCTCAGCTACTACCAGCTCGGAGGCGGCGTCGGTCCCCAGACGGGCGGCCTCGACGTCGGCGCTCCCGCGAACACAGACGTGTATTCGCCGGTTGACGGAATCGTGATGGCCATCTCGGATCAGATCGTCGACGGCAAGGCGTACGGCGTACGGATCGACATCCAGCCGTCCGGAAACCCGGGAGTCGTCGTCACGCTGGAGAATCTGAGGGCGGATCCGGCCCTCACGGTGGGCTCGACAGTGTCTTCGGGGAGAACCAAGATCGGCCGCATCATCGATCTCTCTTCAGTCGAGCAGGCGGCCCTCGCCCGCTACACCCAGGACAAAGGCCAGCACGTCCACATCGAGGTGCGCGCAGCCAGCGGGCTCGCGTCACCCTAGAAGCGCCACTGAAGATCCTCTTCATCGGTGATGTGTTCGGCTCCCCCGGCCGTCGTGCCGTCGAGTCGCATTTGCCCGGCCTCCGTGAGGAGCTGGGAGCGGCCTTTTGCATCGTGAACGGTGAGAACGCGGCCGACGGAGTCGGGCTGACGGCCAAGCTCGCGGCCAAGCTGCTTGCCTCGGGCGCCGACGTTGTCACGTTGGGCAACCACGTCTGGAGGCAGCGGGACCTGATCCCGGTGCTCGAGTCCGGCGACCGGGTCATCCGCCCCGCGAACCTGCGCGGTCCCGGCTCCGGCCTGGCAGTCGCCGACGCCTCCGACGGAACGCCGGTCGCTGTCCTCAACCTGCAGGGTTCCCTGTTCCTCGACGTGCCGGTGCACCCGTTCTTGATGGTCGACGAGCTCGTCGAGGAAGCCCGTAGCCGGGCGAAGATCGTCGTGGTCGATTTCCACGCTGAGGCAACGAGCGAGAAGGTGGCACTTGCGCGCCTCCTCGATGGGCGGGTGACAGCGGTGATCGGCACGCACACCCATGTCCAGACGAACGACGCACGAGTTCAACCCGGCGGCACCGCGGCCATCACGGACGCAGGGATGACGGGACCGCACGATTCGGTCATCGGCGTGCGGGCCGAGCTCGCAATCGAGCGGATGCGGACGGGAATGCCGGTTCGGTTTCACCCCGCGGAGGGGGACGTCCGGATCGAGGGCGTGCTCGTGGAGTGCGACGGGGAGGGACGGGCTACGCGCTGCGACGCGGTGCGTGTTCCCGTGCCGTAGCGGCGAGCAGGATCCCGAACAGGGCTATCAGGAGCAAGTCTCGGACGAGCACGAGCCACCCGGCCGGCTGTAAGTGGACGACGTGCCAGTAGCGGTAGGGGAACCAGAGCTGCGTGGTCACGAGCGCCGCAGCGAGCACTCCGCAAGCCTCGAGGCCTGCTGCACCGGCGACGAGCGGCACGAGTGGCAAGAGCCAGATGAGGAATTGCGGCGAGAGCACCTTCCCGAACGCGATGAAGGCGACCACGGCCGCCGCAGAAGCCGTGAGCAAACGGTCACGGTCGACCGGCCCGCGCGCGAAGACGACCCAAACCACGCTCAGGGCGACGAGCTGAAGCGCCGTCTGGATAGCGGCGAGGGCGCTGGGCAGCGAGCCGTCGAGATTCTGCGAACCGTGCGTGGAGACGACCGTCGGGTCGTAGGCGCCAAGCTGGTGCGCAGCGAGCAGGATCGCGGAGCCGAGGCTCTCGATCTGGAGAGGACGGCCTAGCTGCTGGGCCAGGCTATGGGCCAGCCCGCCGGGCGCGAGCACGGCGAACGGAAGGACCACCGCGGCGACTACCGCGAAGAACACCGTCACAGCGATCACCGCTGCTCTCCGTCCACTCCGTCGGAAAACCCAGACGACCGCCAGCGGGAGAAGAACCGCGGGATAAATCTTGGCCGCTGTCGCAAGCCCGAGGACGCCGAAGCCGAGCCGGTCTCTTCCGGCGACCAGAGCGGCGAGTGCACCCACCACGAGCGCGGCCGGCCAGAAGTCGAACCGGGAGAGGACGACTGACCCGAGAGCGAGCGGGGCCAGACCGGTGAACGCGCTCGCGGCGAACAACCTCGCCGGCCCGGCTCCGATTGCCGAGAGCGTCTTTCCCACCAGGAGCACCGCCGCCACCGCGCACGCCCACATGAGGAGCTCGAAGGCCGACGCGTAGTCCTCCTTGTCCGCGAGCGCGGGGAGGACGAAGGTCGGAAGCGCCGCCGGCGGATACTCGACGTCGAAGTCCCGGTACGGAACCTTGCCGTCAAGCATGAGCTCGCCGTAGTGCTGGTAGCCGGGCGTGTCGATGATCTGGTTCCGGTCCCAGAAACCGACGTGCAGCAGCCCCCACGAGACCGTGAGAAGGACGAGGCCGAGTGCGACCGCGTGCGCGGCGCGCCCGGCCTCAGCCGGCTGGAACGAGCTCTCGGACCTCGCGCTCATGCTCGGGCCCGGTGTCGGCGGCCTCGGCCTCGGCGACTCGCCACCCCACCGGAGTCAGGACGGCGAAGGCGACGAAGGGGAAAAACCACGCGATGTAGAGGTAGAACCAATGCGTCAGAACCAGCTCGAAGCCGATCATGAGAGCGCCCGAGAGCGCGGCGAGCTGGAGCACGTTCTTCGTCCGCGGGACGAAGTAGACCGCGAGGGCTCCGAGGAGGAGCGCCACCTTCAGCGCGGTCTGGACGTGATGGAGGTCGGGGAAGCCCGGGTACTCCTTCCAGTCCCAGATGGAGAAGGGCGAAGGCCGCGAGAGCTGCCACCCGAAGGTCCGGTCCCAGAAGACACGCGCCGCATGGAGGGGGTCCGGTTCGAGGAAGAGGATCCAGAACGAGAGCGCCGTTGCGAGCACCACGCCAGCGGCAAAGAAAGCCTTTTGGCGCCCGCCCCGGCGCCAATCCGGATAGGACGCCCACAGCGGCAGCAGCAGAAGAGCCGCAAACTTCGTCCAGGCGGCAAGCCCCACGAACAGGCCACGGCCCGCCGGGGACGTGACGACGACCAGCCCCCAGATGAGCAGCGCCGGCATGATCGCGTCGTTGGAGTTCGAGTTCGAGACGTACTGCGTGAAGGGATAGGAAGCCCAGGCGAACGCGAGGGTCGCTCCGAGCAGGCGGCCGCCGAAGCGGAGGCCGAGAAGGCCGAGGCCGAGGACAGCGAGCGCGTCCCAGATGAGCGCCGCCAGGTGCGCGGCCGGTAGCCCGGACCACGTGCTCGAGCCTCCGTTCCACTTCCCGTCGAAGCCGACCAGCTCGTACGCGGGGACGTAGGCGAGATAACTGACCGGCCCGTAGGTGTCTCCCCGCCCGTTCGAGGACTCGCAGCGACCGTTCGTCTGGATGTGCTCGCGGACGTAGCCGTCCGAGTCGGCCGCGCCGCAGGCCTTCCCGTCGTCGGTCGGCATGTGCCCGTAGGGGCTCTCGCCCTCACCGGCGATGCGCTGCGCTCCGTCGATCCCGGCCAACCCGACGTCGATCACGTTCGACGCCTCGACGTTCAATCCAACGCGGAAGCCCATGAGGAAGACCGTCCCCGCGAGGAGCACCCAGGCCGGCCAGAGCGGCCGACCGACGCTGCCACGTCCGCGCCGGGCTATCCAGATCAGGCGCCCGAGGAGGTAGAGAAGCGGCGGATAAATCAGAGGCATCGCCGTGAAGATGCGCCCGTGGTTGAAGTAGTAGAGAGAGAAGCCGAACGAGAGTAGGACGAGGAGGTCGAGGTTGCGCACGGAGACAAGGCGCCGGAAGTCCGCGAGCCCGAGTAGGAACACAGCGCTGAAGAGCAACCAGATCCAGGCGTCGTTGATCGCGCGGCCGAAGGCGCCTCTGTAGCCACGCGCCATCTTCCACGCCACTTGCGGGCCGGTCCAAGCTTCGGTCACGCGGCCCGTCGAGTCCTCCACTTTTGCCTCCACGATCTGGCCGGCATCCGGGAGTGAGGACCAGACGTTCACGCTCCAGACTCCGGTCTTGTCGTCCCGGGTCGCTTCCTTCGTGAGCGTCTTGGCCGGATAGCGCTTGACCCAGTCCGCCACCTTGGGGAAGCGCATCACGGCCTGGATCGCCTGCGCTTCGGTCAGCGTGGCCGCGATCGGCTGGTCCTGCGGGACGAAGGGGAGCTGCGTCAGGTTCCCCTTCGAGTCGTAGACCGGGTTGGTTGGCGCGGCGAGTGCGGCGGGGGCGGCGAGGAAGACGGCCGCGGCGACGGCGGCTACTGCAGCGCGCGGCGTCGGAAGCTCCAGAGCTTGTTCGCGACGAAGTTCCAGGGGGTGACGAGCGCAATCGCGATCGCCTGGGCCGGGACCTTGGGCAACCCGAGCGAGACGAGGCCGGCGAGGAACAGCAGGTTCGCCCCGAGGGCGACCATCGAGACGAGCAGGAAGCGGAGCCCCTGGTAGGCGATGTGCCCGCGCTCGTGCCGGAAGGTCCAGAGCCTGTTCCAGAGGTAATTGTTCGTCACCGCAACGAGGAAGGAGCAAACGGCAGCGAGGAGGTAATGGACGCCGCCCTTGTGCACGAGCAGGGTGAAGACCCCGAGGTTCACGACGTAGCCCGTCGCGCCCACGGTGCAGAACTTGGCCAGCTGGACCCAGTTGTGCGGGCGCCGCAGAGCCTGCCCGGCGGCTTCGCCGAGCGCGGTCGCCCGTTCGGCGACGCTATCCGAGCGGGTTGACACGTTGAGAAAGGTTAGACGGCGGGGCGCAGGGCCTCCGGCCCCAACGTCATCTCGACAGGCGGACTAGAACCCTTCCGCGCCCAGGAGCGGGACGAACCGGCACGGGACCGAGCGCGTGATCGCGGGCCCTTCCGGGCTCCGCACGATCACCTCCAGGCGCTGACCTTCCGGACCCCCGACAGGCACGACCAAGCGGCCGCGGGGGACAAGCTGCTCGTAGAGCGACGTGGGCATGTCCGGGGCGGCAGCCGCGACGACGATGGCGTCGTAAGGAGCATGCTCCGGCAACCCAAGCGAGCCGTCGCCTTCATGGACGTCCACCGAGCCGTAGCCGGCGGCCTCGAGTCGCTCTCGCGCCCGCTCGGCGAGCTGGGGAATGCGCTCGACCGTGTGCACGTCCCCACTCAGCTCCGAGAGCACGGCCGCCTGGTAGCCGGAGCCCGTCCCGATGTCGAGGACGCGGTCGCCCTCGCGCACATCAGCGGTCTGGCAAATGATCGCGACCATGTATGGCTGGGAGATCGTCTGGCCGAATCCGATCCGCAGCGGCATGTCGAGGTACGCGCGCTTCTGGTCTTCCTGGCCCACGAATGCCTCGCGCGGGACGCGCGCCATCGCGTCGAGCACGCGCCTGTCGACGATGCCGCGCGCCGCGAGCTGTTCCTCCACCATGCGTTCGCGGGCGGCGTCCTGGTCAGACACCGCTCTTCACGCGCGCGCGCATGGAGGCGGGCCGCTCGACTCCGAAGTGAGCCAGGGCGAGCGGTGCGAGATCGGTGGTGCTCGGGTGATCGGGCAGCGCGCGATTCTCGAGGCCGGCGCTGAGAATCGGCACGGTCGAGTCTCCGGCGAGCAGCGACCCGTGACTTCCGCCCCCGGCGTGATGACGCCGTCCGAGGTCTTCGAACTCCCACCCGGCTGCCGCCGAGACGATCACCTCCCCGGCGTTTGGACAGGCGAGCGCGCACCAGGCGCGCTCGAGCGCGTTCGGATACAGCGCAGCGTCCAGCACTCGCTCGTCGCCGGTCGTTCGCCAGCCGTCGTACGCGGGAGCGAAACGCAACTCGGTGCGCTCGCGGCGGGCGACCGCCTCACCGTCCTCTTCGAAGAGGGCGACGTCGACACCGGGGGCTCCGTCGAGCCTCTCCGCGAGCTCGCGAGGCCCCAGCCCATTGAGCGCGTACACCATTCCGGAGCGGTTCGACGCCGTGACGACGATGTCCGCAGCGCTCGGATCTTCGCCGCGGCGACCAGTGAAGACGTCGAGGTCCGCGTATGCGTCCCGGAGACGAGCTACTCGATCGACCCGGGTCTGTCCATGGTCGGAGCAGACCACGATTGCGTAGCGGTCGAGGAATTCCTCGGGCCCACCAGCAGCCGCCATCAGCTCTCCAACGCTCGAGTCGGCCCATTCCAGAGCCACCAGCGCATCCTCAGGGCCGACGATGTGGGACGCGTAGTCGTAGTCGGGGAGGTAGAAGACGAGGAAGTCGAAGCCGTCGCGCGTGACCAGCCAGCGGCCGATCGTGGCCGCGTAGGCGTCGATGGAGCCTTCGGGCCGTGAGCGAATCGCAAGCGGAGCGCCGGTTGGGTCCGACTCGTAGAGGTTGAAGAAAAAGAAGCGACGGGGGCCCCACACCGCCTCGTACCAACGGTTCCTGCCGGTGGGCACGGGCAGCTTCAACTCGTGCCGCGTTCGGCCCCGATAGCACGTGAAGTTGATGGCGCCCGTGTCCAGCCCTTCGTCCTCGAGGGCCTCGAAAACGGTCACCGCGTCGCGGGCGAGGTGCTCCTGCGTCATCGCAAAGACCGAATCGCGGAGCGAGCGGCGCGTGCCGGCGGCCCGGACGGCGGCAAATGACGAGCCGTACTCCACCACCCGCGCTTCCTCACGGTGGTACCAGACGAGGTGCGGAATCTCGTGCACATCCGGGTGAGCGCCGGTGGCGATCGAGGTGAGACAGACAGGAGTCACCGACGGAAACGTCGTCGTCCCCCGGGTGTAAGTCCCCGCCTCGTGGATCAGACCGAGCGCGGGAAGACGCCCCTGGTCGAGGCCGCGCTCGAGCATCTCGGGCGTCAGCCCGTCGATGATCGCGAGGATCAGCTTCTTGCCGTTAGTCCTTGGCAAGAACCCTGAGGCCTGCATAGCGCGACCCGGCCCGACGGGCGAGCCGGATCCCGGCGATGGGGGCAGCGACCGCGAGCGCGTAGCCGATCGCCGGGAGGAACGCCAGCAGCGCCGTACCGAGCGAGCCGAGCATCCGCGCGGCCGGCGAGAGTCGCCGGAGCGCGAACCAGCTCGTAACCGTAGCGCCCGCGAATGCAAGAAGTGCCCACCAGGCGAGCGCCACCAGCGCGATCACGATTGCTGCTGCGAAGAGTGCCAGCGAGACAGTCCCGAGCACGGGTCGGCGCACCTCCCGTCCGACGACTCCGTCGGCAACGCCGAGGCCGAGCACGACCCCGAGCCAGTACCAGTCGAGCAAACCGTCCATGCCGCTGAGTGTAGCCGCGTCCTTGCCGGTATCCTCGCGACCGCGTGGACCTGGGCAATCTCTTCACGGTCCTTCTGTTCGTCCTGTTCGTCCTGCCGCCGCTCCAGCAATGGGCGTTGGTCGCGCGCAGGGCGCGCGCGCTCACCGCCCTCCAGCGAACGCGCAAGAGCCGGGTGATCGCGATGATCCATCGCCAGGAAACTGTCGGTTTCCTCGGCGTCCCGCTCTACCGCTTCATCGACATCGACGACTCTGAAGCTGTCCTGCGGGCGATCCGTTTGACGCCGGACGAAACACCCATCGACCTCGTCCTGCATACGCCGGGCGGACTCGTGCTCGCGGCCGAGCAGATCGCGTACGCGCTTCGCGACCACCCCGGCAAGGTGACCGTTCTCGTGCCGCACTACGCCATGTCGGGCGGAACTCTGCTCGCACTTGCCGCAGACGAGATCCTGATGGACGCCGCGGCCGTGCTCGGTCCGGTCGATCCCCAGCTTGGTGACACGCCGGCCGCCTCTCTCATCCGCGTGGTAGCCAAGAAACCTGTCGAGCGGGTCGACGACCGCACGCTCATCATGGCCGACGTCGCCGAGAAGGCCGTGCGCCACATGACCCAGCTAGTCCGGGGCCTGCTGGCCCGGCACATGGAGGCCGACAAGGCCGACACCGTCGCGGAGGAGCTCGCGGGCGGCCACTACACCCACGATGACCCCATCACCGTGGAGGAGGCAAAGGAACTCGGCCTGCCCGTCGAGGTTGGGCTCCCCGACGAGGTCTACGACCTCATCGCTCTCTTTCCGCAGGCGGGCCGCCGTAGGCCGAGCGTGCAATACGTGCCTCTTCCGGTGCCCCCCGCGGAGCGCCCCTCCAGGTCGCGCGGCGCGTAGTACCCCGTCGAATACCCCTTCCCAAGCGTTTTCAGTGACCCCAAAAAAGGGAATTACTGGAACATGACGAAACGCCCCTCTACCCCCACCCTCCTGTTCTTCACGAACGGCCGATCCGGCCCTGCGCGCCGGATGGAGAGCCTCCTCGCGCACCTCGCGCGGAAGGAGCGCGCGCGGCTTCAGGTCGCGCGAATCGACGCCGACGAGCAGCCGGACTGGATCGAACGGCTGAACGTGACGGAGATTCCAACGCTCATCCTCATCAAAGACAGCCGACCGGTTGAACGGCTCGAAGGTCGCGTGAGCGCACCCCAGATCGAGCGGATGATCTCGCCGCACCTCGCACCGGTCGAGGAGATCGCAGCGGTCGCTTAGGCCGGCTGCTCCAGCCGGCCTATCACCCCGAGGAGGAACTCGCTCGCGCGCGCTCCGTCCACGACGCGGTGGTCGAACGTGCACGAGATCCAGCCCACCTCGCGGGCGACGATCTCGCCGTCCCGAACGAGGGGCCTGGCGGCTATGCGGTGCAGCCCGAGGATCCCCACCTCCGGATAGTTCACGAGCGGCGTCGCGAAGAGGCCGCCCAGGCGTCCCGCGCTCGTGACCGTGAAGGTCGAGCCACGGAGCTCCTCAGGCGTCAGCGTTCCCGCGCGGGCGCTCTCGGCGAGCCGCGCCGCATCCGCCTCGAGTTCCTCGAGAGACTTTTCGTCGGCAGCGCGCAGCACCGGGACGACCAGGCCCTGGTCGGTCTGTACCGCAAGTCCGATGTCGTAGCGCTCCCAGTAGACGATCTCGTCGCCCGCGAGCGTCGCGTTCAGCTCTGGGTGTTCCTTCAGGCCCACGACCGCCGCGGCGATCAGGTAAGGGAGATACGAGTGCTTACCCCGAGCCTCCGAAAGCGTCGTGAAGTCGCATTCCTCGACCACGGTGACGGCGGGAACCTCTCGCTGGGCGCGCGTGAGGTGCTCCGCGATCTGGCGCCTTGTTCCCCGCAGGGGCTCCCTCCGCTCTCCCTCCCGAGCGGGGGCCGCTGACCTGACATCACCTTCGGTGACGCGGCCACCGGCGCCCGTTCCTCGGAGAGCATCCAGATCGACCCCTAGCTGCCTGGCGAGCTTGCGAACGGCGGGCGTTGCCTGGGTCTTGGCCGGCTCGGAGGGGGCCACGCCGTCGCCGATGATCACGAGCGGCGTCCCCACCGGGACTATCTCGCCCTCGGCAACAAGAATCTCTCCCACACGACCGCCCGCGGGAGAGGGAATCTCCACGGTGGTCTTGTCGGTCTGAATCTCGACCAGCGGATCGTCTTCCGCCACTTCCTGGCCGACCTGGACGAGCCAGCGGGCGATCTCGCCTTCGCGCACGCCCTCGCCGAGGTCCGGAAGCTTGAACTCGTATGCCATGGTGATCAGCCCG
>Ga0307308_10000291_pt1 | contig 17065 bp, 16 predicted proteins | sample ER_DNA_195_FD_194501 | JGI IMG/M metagenome (GOLD analysis project Ga0307308, IMG submission 194501) | Bulk soil microbial communities from the East River watershed near Crested Butte, Colorado, United States - ER_DNA_195 | ecosystem: Environmental > Terrestrial > Soil > Floodplain | place...
GAAGATCCGGCGTCGTGCGCGTGCCATCTTCGCGGCAGTCTCGGGCGCGCAGCTCATCGCCCACAGCCGCGGCGACGTCTCCATCTATGAAGAGATCATCGCCACCTATCGAGCGAGCGGTTTGATTCCCTGATCCACCTAGTGTCCAGCGTGTGGTGTAACAGGCGGCGCAATTGGACTGGCCGCTCATGGCGCAAAGCGGACCATCGCTTAGATCAACCCGCAAAAGCTGACTGGGTGAGAAGGAGCGAATGGCACTGCGAACCCGGCGCGAGCTCGTACATGGCTTAGGCGTCATCCGCGTGTGGGTGGCAGTCTGAGGTGGCATTTTTCAAACTGGGGCTTTCTACGGGGCGTTCGAAACTCGACGAATCGGATCGTTCGGCCCTAGGTGACCTGCCTGACATGCGCCACCGAGCTCATGACCGAAGCGCGCCGCTCTGACAACTTAGAGCGCCAAAACAGTCTGTTCGGAACGTCGGTCTTCGCCGGCGGAGAACCCAGAAACCGAAACGCCGAGCAGCCTGACAGCTTTTGCCATGGGAAACAGCGTTTTCAACAAGTCGACGGACACGGCTTCCAGCTCGCTGAGGTTGGCGATCGGCACGGCCTTGGTGCGGCTCCTAGTGATCAGTTCAAAGTGGCCAATTTCACCTTCAGCGTGACCGTTCTGCCTTGCGAGCCCTTATGCTCCGCGAATATCTCCCGGATCTGCTGGGAGACCGCCTTGTAGACCTCGAAGCGCGGCTTCACGAAGATCAGGTCCGGACACTGCCGCTTGGCCGTCACCGAAGGCATGGCAGACGGGACGCCGAACTTGCGGGCTTCGTAGCTTGCAGCCGCCACGACTCCTCGCTCGTGGGATCCGCCGACGGCAACCGGCTTGCCCCGAAGCTCCGGATTGTCCCGCTGTTCGACGGATGCGTAGAAGGCGTCCATGTCGACGTGGATGATCTTCCGCTGTCGGTCTTCGTTCATCGCGCTCTGGTGAGTTACCGCACATACCGTCGACGCGCGCCTTGCCGCGCGCTCGCTTCTTTTCGACCCGCTCGCACCTGTTCTCGGCCGAAGGTCAAGCGTTTGTGCTAATAGATGAAGGCGGCAAGTTCCTCCGGCGCCCCCGAGGGGAAGGCTTGCTTAAGAAATTCCAGGAACGCCGATACGCGAGCGCTTAACAGTCGGCGCGACGGGTAGAGCGTCCAGATGGCGATTTCGGGTCCGTCGACATCACCCCAACGGACAAGCCTGCCGGCGGCCAGGTCGTGACTCACCAGCGACACAGGGAGGCGCGCAGCGCCTATGCCCGCGCGGACGGCATCGCGGACCATGACGAGGGACGTGAGGCTAAGCACTGGATCGATCGTTATCTGCGACTTTCCGCGGGGCGCCGCCACTTCCCAGGCGGTGGCCAAATCGCTCGCGCCGCGCATCACGGCCGGAACGGCGAGACCTGCCTTTGGACGGGTTAGGGCAGGGCTCGCCACGACCACAAGCCGGTCGCGCAGGAAGATCCGTCCGACGAGGCTTTCATCCGGATCCGGATTGACCCTTATCACCAGGTCATAGCCTTCCTCGATCATATCGACCTTGCGGTCTTCCGCCGTGACCTCGAGCCGGACCTCCGGATATTTCAGCGCGAACGCCGCGGCCAACTTGCCCATCGCGGTTTGCGAGAAGAGCAGAGGCGCGCTGATCCGTAACCTGCCTCGCGGCTTCTCCCCACCTGATGCGATCGCGGCGGCCGTCTCGTCGAGCTCGGCGAGCAATGCACCTGTTCGCTCATAAAGCGCCCGACCTTCCTGGGTGAGTTTCAGTGCGCGCGGTCCTCGCTCGAACAAGCGCAAGTCGAGGCTCTTTTCCAATTCGGACACCCGGCGGGAGAGCGTCGCTTTCGGACGTCCAGCAGCGCGGGCGGCCCGTCCAAATCCTCCGTGACGGGCGACCAGGTTGAAATCGGCGAGCGCAAGCAAATCCATGTGTTTCACCAGTGAGACGGTCTGTCCAAATATAGCGTCTATCGGCACGAATGTGGATCACTAATTTGCAGGTGTGTCTTCCAACCCAACCCGGAGTGATCCCCATGACCATCCTCGTTACAGGCGCCACCGGCAATGTCGGCCGCCAAGTCGTCGAACAACTCGTCAAGCGCGGCGCCGATGTCCACGCGCTCGTCCGCGATCCCGCAAAGACTAACCTCCCGGCGGGCGTCACTGTCGTGAAGGGCGACCTGTTGGACGTCGACTCGCTGCGGAGCGCGTTCTCAGGGGTCTCGACCCTTTTTTTGCTCAATGCCGTGGTGCCGGAAGAATTCACCCAGGCCCTGACTGCGCTCAACCTTGCCCGCGAAGCCGGTATTGAGCGGATTGTCTACCTCTCGGTGATCCACAGCGACCTCTACGTGAACGTGCCGCACTTCGCGGGCAAGTTCGGCGTCGAGCGCATGATCGAGCAGATGGGCTTCAAGGCCACCATCCTGCGCCCAGCGTACTTCATGAATAACGAACTCACGATCAAGGACGTAGTGACCGGATACGGCATCTACCCGATGCCGATCGGCAGCAAGGGACTCGCAATGATCGACGCCCGCGACATCGGCGAGATCGCGGCCATCGAACTCATCCGCCGTGAGAACTCCGCCAAGCCGCTTCCGCTCGAACGGTTCAATCTCGTTGGTCCCGACACGCTGACGGGCGCGAAGGCCGCCGCCATCTGGTCGGAGGTGCTGGGCCGTACGATTACCTATCCCGGCGACGACACCGCCGGGTTCGAGAAGAACCTCAGACAGTTCATGCCGAGCTGGATGGCCTTCGACATGCGGGTGATGAGCGAGCGTTTCCTCACCGAAGGAATGGTTCCCGAGGCCGGCGATGTCGAGCGTCTGACCAAGCTCCTCGGCCGTCCGCTGCGGTCCTATCGCGACTTCGTTTCCGAGATCGCAGCCACTGCCTGACGGCGGCGGCAAAACCCCAGCACAAAGACAAGGAATACGACAATGATCTATTCGACAGCCACCGTCCCCGTGAATCCGGAAGGCGAGACACCGCTAACCCGCGCGCAGGCGTGGAAGGGCCTGGTTCTGAAAGCCCGCGACGCCCGGCAGTTTCTTCCGCCCAACCTCTGTACCCGTTGTGAGGTCGTGGAGGAGAGCGCGACGCACATCATACGTGAAGCCACAATAGCAGGCGACGATCTGAGCGAGATCATCGCCTTCGAGCCGGAGAAGAAGGTTACCTTCTTCCAGGCCACCGGTCCGCGCGAAGGCGCCATCGTCAACGAGCTCTTCGAGGACGATGCCGGCGCGCTACAACTGCGGTTCTATTGCTACACCGGCCTGCGCGGTAAGAAGCCGTTCGGCCCCGAGGAGCAGGCCGAGCAGGCGCAGTTCGACAGCGACAAGGGCTACAAGGCAGCCCTGCTGTCCACCCTGAAGCGGACCCGAGAACTGATCGCGGAAGGCAAGCTCTGATCATCACCGGGAACCAACACTGGGGGACGGCCTCTTAAGGGGCGTCCCATTAGCCATCGCGGACGGCGTGCTGTAGCAATGGAAGGATGTCACCCGGTCGCGTCGCTATGACGCTTCAGCGGCCTTCGCTCCGGCGGTCCGAGGTCGTAAAATCGCGTGAGGTCGTCATGTGGGAAGCAATACAAACGTCTGAAAACAAACATGGCGAGCAGCAAGGGACCGCCAACTTTGGGTAGCCCCTTGCGCAAGCGCATTACCTATTTTTTCATGCCGGATTCGCGCTGACTCTTTTTATACAGAGCGCGGTCAGCATCGCTAACCTGCCCAATCATGAGCGGACTTGCCGATCCCGAATTCGCAGTCACAACCGCAGCAGGTGCCTTCGGCTTTGCGCTTTTCTTCGCCAAAGCGCCGGATGTGGAGACAGCGAAAATTGCGAGGCTAACAACCAATATTTTCTTCATGCTCAAGCTCCTTTGATGGAAAAAGACGCGCAATTGAGCATAATCCCTTTGTTGAGAGAGTGTTCCAGCCGGAACACTTGCACCACCCTATGATGCACCGCGTCATGTGTCCGTGACACCACAGTCGGTAATTCGAACAAGCGTTCAGCTGTAAGTGTTCTAACTATCCGTTAACGGCGGTTAGGCAGGACGCGCCGAACACCTTTGACCTGATGGCCGCAGAAATCGATTGGCTGGATGCCTATCTGCCCATCGCGCCTTGTGAGCTTGGTCGGAGTGTTTGTGGCATTCGGAATGGCGGGGGTGGTCTGCCAAGACGTCCGCGTTCGGCAGATTTTGTTGCAAAAGTCGAAAATCCGACGACGTCAAAGGATCTCAATAATCCGAAGGGCAGCTTCTGGCGCAAAGCGGCCGTTCATTGGCGACGACCTACTGGTGCAAGCCCATCGGCGGGGTCTCAAAGTTCTGCTCGATTTCGTGCCCAACCATAGCTCCGACCAGCATCCATGGCCAATATGGCCAAGCAGGCCAAGGCTGTTCTCCAGACCGAGACGATCGAGGCCGCAGCCGATCGCGGCTACTTCAGTGCAGCCTTACACGCGGTTGGAGCTGACGGAACGCTCGGGGATGTGTCGACTATCTCTGAAGAGGCGGCGGCCCGGCCGCCGGCAGTCACCGCGTGCGACGGATCAAGGACCGGGTGCCGTCGGGTCCGCTTCCGGGTCGTCGCCCCAGTCCTCGCTCGAAAGCCATGCGCCGTCGCGGCACATAGACGGCACCATGGTGCATGGTCGAGCGCTCGGTCGACGGCGCGGCGACAAATTGCAATGCCGCGCTTCACGTGCCCGGTCGCATCTCCGATTGCTCCATTTAGGCCTCTAGCCTTTCAAGTGCTCCCAAACCTTCGAGATGACGACAGAGCCTTCGCCCACCGAGGAGGCAACCCTCTTGACCGAACTGGACCGAACGTCGCCCACGGCGAAGATGCCTCGCCGCGATGTGGCATAGGGAGAGTCGGCGCCTGCCGCCGCTCCGGTCAGGACGAACCCGTTCTTATCGAGATCGACTGTCCCCGAGACCCACGCCGTGTTGGGCTTCGCCCCTATCATGACGAACAGCGCGCAAGTAGGAAGGTTGCGGCAAGTCCCGTCTCGGACGTCGCGGACGGTCACGGCGTCCAGCTTCTCGGCGCCGTGCAACGAGACGACTTCGGCCCCGTATTCGATCGAGATTGCAGAGGCGGCTTCGAGCCGCCTCGACAGGTAGCTCGACATGGACGCGGCCAGCGACGTCCCTCGAACGATCAGACGAACGTGGCTCGCCGTGCGGCAAAGGAACATCGCCGCCTGCCCGGCGGAATTTCCACCGCCGATGACGAGAGTCTCCGCATTCCTGCAGTAACGCGCCTCGTTCTCGGTCGCCGCGTAGTACACGCCGGCCCCCTCGAATTCGGCAAGCCGGTCGATCGGCAGACGCTGGTATTGAACCCCTGTGGCGACCACGACGGCACCGCTCCGGACGCATTGGCCGTTGTCGAAGGTGGCGCAGAATTTCCCGTCTTCGAGCGGATCGAGTTTCGTTACGCGCCGCGGCAGCACGAACCGCGTACCGAATTTCATCGCCTGCACTTCGCCCCGCCAAACGAGGTCGGCGCCCGAAATTCCGGTTGGAAAGCCCATGTAGTTTTCGATCCGGCTCGACGCTCCGGCCTGCCCTCCGATCGCGGTGTCTTCGACGACGAGAGCGTTCAAGCCCTCCGCCCCGGCATAGACTCCCGCAGCGACCCCGGCCGGGCCGGCACCGACGATCAGCACGTCGAACGCATCTTCTCCGGTGAGATCGCGGTTGAATCCCAACAGCCGTGCGACCTTCTCCGGCGTAGGTTCGGTCAGAACCTGGCCGCGACCGAAGATCACCGCCGGCCGATCCGCCGCGACCCCGCTGACGGACGCGACCCGCTCCGCTTCCCGACTGCCCACCGCGTACGACGCATAAGGTAGACGACTGCGGCTGAGGAAATCGGCTATCCGCCTCACGTCGCGGTCGGCGTCTTCACCGATGAGAACGAGCGTGCCGTAGCCGACATCCAACTGACGGCGGCGACGCGCCGCCAGCACGGTGATGATGATATCCGACATTTCGGGAATCTCGGACATTAGACCCAACATCGCGGACCGGGGCACCTCGATCACGCGCGTGTCGCAAACCGCGCGCATCGGCACCGACCATGCGCCGCCGTTGAGCAGCGACATCTCACCCATGAACTGGTTGGGGCCGAGAGTGGACGGAACGTGACGCTCGTCGGTGAAAGGGTTTACGACTTCGATCTCGCCGTCTTCGACATAGACGAAGCGATCGACCCGGTCGCCGGACTGGACGAGGAATGTGCCTGCGGCGTAGTGCGCGACGGTGCCCGCGGCCCGAAGCGCAGCGACATGCGACTCCGCCAACGGTACACGTTGCATCTCGTTCAAGTCGCGGCCGATCGTCTCCAAGCTGTCTCTCCGATGTCTCTGAATCCGGCGCCGCCAACGGTGGAGTTCAATCCCGTTTCTTTTTTGAACGCGCCATCGAGGTTAGGCTGCGGAAGATACGCGCAATTGCACGGGATCTGGGCTGGTGGGACGCACGCTTTGCCGATCGCCGGCCGGCGCGGATCGCTGTACTTCCTGACCAACCAGGCTTGGCGAAAAGGTTAGTCGTTCTTTTAGAACAGCCTGCCGACGGCTGTCATATCGAGGTCTCCGAGCTTTTCGTCCATGGCCTTCTGGAAAACATCCCGTGCTGCGCTGACGGTCGGTACCGATACGTCCTCGCCGGCCGTCTTTACCGTGTAGGTGAGGTCCTTCAGGAGTAGCTTGATTGGAAAATGCGGCTCAAAATTGCCGCTCAGCATGGATTCCGCATCACCGGTGAGGTGAGCGCTCCATACTCGGGTGGCTGCTACGGCATCCAGGACCGGTTTGGGATCGACGCCCCGCCTTTTGAGCATGCCGATCATCTCCGCGAGGGTACTCAATTGAACGCCCATCAGTGCGTTTGTGATCAGCTTTGCCAGTGCCCCGGCACCAACAGGGCCTGCATATCGAACGCTGGAACCCATGCCCTTCAGCAGCGGCTCCGCGCGCTTCAGCGTCTCTCCATGGCCCCCGATTAAAAATACCAGTTGCGCATTCTCTGCCTGCGGAGTGCTGCCGGATACGGGCGCTTCCAGCATTGCGATGCCGGCCTTGCTGATGGCGCCGCCGAGTTCATGGGCCCACGCAGGGGTTATCGTCGAGCACTCGATGGCGACGGCTCCCGGCTTCATGCCTGCCAGTGCGCCGGTCGTTTCATCCAGCCAGACCTTGCGCGAAATATTATCGTCACGGACCATCGTAAGGACGAAATCGTTTCCTTCCGCCGCTTCTCGAGCGGAAGGCGCCGTCTTCGCTCCGGCGCGGGTTAACTTGTCGACCGCCTCCAGAGCCAGATCGCACACCGTAACCTCATGACCCGCCTTCAGCAGATTGGTCGCCATGCGCGCGCCCATTGCGCCCAGCCCGATGAATGCCGCCTTGCTCATGGTTCTACTCCCCTCCCTGCAACCGCACAGGGAGCTCAGGCGTCACTTACAGATGCTCTATCCAGACAGTTTGCGGATTCACGAAAGCATGAAGCCCGAAATGAGAAAGCTCCCGGCCGTACCCGCTGTTCTTGACTCCGCCGACCGGGACCCGGGGATTGGACGCGGTGAAGCCATTGATGAATACGCCGCCGGTGTAGAGGTCACGGGCGATCTTGCGAGCCGAATCCACATCCCCGGTCCATATATTGCCGCTGAGACCGAACTCGCTTGCATTCGCCGCGTCGACGGCAGCGTTGATGTCCGGGACGCGCACGACCGCGGCAACGGGACCGAATGTCTCTTCGTCGAAGGCAGGCATCCCCTGCGTCACTCCGCTGAGCACCGTAGGCACGTAGAAGGCTCCCTTTCCTTCCGGGCGTTTGCCCCCGCAGAGTACCCGTGCGCCCCTTGCAATGCTGCCTTCCACCTGCTTATGCAGGGCGTCCCGGAGATCAATCCGTGCCATCGGTCCCATATGCGTCGCTGGATCCGTCGGGTCGCCCACCCGAATCGCCTTTGCCGCCTCTACGAACAGCTTTTCAAATTCATCCGCTATCTCTTCGACCAGGATGAACCGTTTTGCCGCGAGGCACACCTGGCCTGCGTTACTGAAGCGGCTCGTGATGCCTGCCGCAACCGCCTTGGGTATGTCCGCGTCCTTGCAGACGATGAAAGCGTCAGAGCCACCCAACTCCATAATGGTCTTCTTGATCACTTTTCCCGCCTCCGATGCGACTGCAGAGCCGGCTCGCACGCTTCCCGTAACGGAAGCTCCTTGGACACGGGGGTCATTGATGACGTTGACAATATCTTCCGTCTTCAGGATCAGGTTCTGAAACGCCCCTTCTGGATAGCCGGCTTCGCGCATGACGCGCTCGAACTCGAGCGAGCTCCTCTGCGTGTTGGGGGAGTGCTTTACCAGGATTACGTTCCCTGCCAGGAGCGTCGGAAGGGCCATGCGGGTCAATTGCCATACCGGAAGATTCCACGGCATGATCGCAAGTATGGCGCCGAGCGGCAGATAGGAAACATATGCTTCAACTCTGCCCGTTGCAGCGGGTGCGTCGGCTAACATCTGTGGTCCGTGCTCGGCATACCAGTCCGCTTCCATGGCGCATTTTTCGATCTCTGCTTCGGCTTCGGCAGTAATTTTCCCCATCTCGGTAGTGATCACTTTCGTGAGTCGATCTTTGTTCTTCCGCAATGTCACCGCGAGGTTTGACAGAAGCTGCGCGCGCTGGTGCACCGACAGCTTTCTGAAGAATTGGAAGGTCTTCTCGGCGCGCGCGAGCACGGCTTCGGTTTCCTTGGACGTAAAGAAGGAAAATGTCTCGATCTGTTCACCGGTAGCCGGGTTCACGGTGGAAAAAGTGGACGAGGTCATTTGCTCTCCTTGTCAAAACCGTTGGTTCTTTCGCGCCTGCCGCCTATGGATCAGGCTATCGCAAGTCGCGGATTGCCTCGGTAAATTGCGGTAAAGCGCGGCGACAGCGATTCGAGATTCGCTGGGGACGGAGACCGCGGTTTTGGCATTGAACCCAGATCACACCGGGTCAAGCCGCTCCGGCGCACCAATTGAGTTCGATCATTTTGTTGTCTGCTTGATGAGCAATTCGTCGATGGCGTAGATAAAGGCTGCGATGTCGAGTGGCCCACGAGACGTAACGATGTTTCCATCTGTCACCGCCGGCTCATCGATGAAGGTCGCGCCGGCATTTTCCAAGTCCGGCCGGATAGCCAACCAGCCGGTAACGCGTTTGCCTCGTGTCAAACCGGCGTCGGAAATGACCCATGGGCCGTGGCAGATCGCGGCAACTATCTTGCCCGCCGACGCGGCTTTTTGGACGAAGCTGATCGCTTTTGGTTCGGCACGCAGCGTATCGGGATTCCAGGCTCCCCCCGGAACGACCACCGCATCGTAGTCGTCGCCGGCGGCGTCCTCCAGCAAGCGGTCGAACTTGATCCAACCGCCCGTGGCGACATAGGTAATGGTCATGATGTGCGTTTCGCGGATCGCGGGAAACTGGATGCCCAGAGCCGTGGGGTAACGTGGGAGCCTGGGTGCGATCAGATCAACCCGTGCTCCGCGCGAGCGGAAATAATGCAGAACAGTGTTGATTTCGATCTCCTCGACGCCATCCGTTGCGAGTACGGCGATCCTCGAGCCTGCGTGGAGTCGGGGATTATCGGGCGGAAGTGCCCAGATATCCTGGATTGCCTTGTTTTCCGGGGCATCGAGCAGTTGCGCACTGGAAAGCCTGGGCGCAGATGGAGACGCCTCGACCTTGAGAAGGGCCTTCAGCAGCGAGATATTTTGACTCATGAATTTCTCCTGGTTGGTGCGACGGCGTTTTGCGGCGGGAAGCCAAGTCTCGGCCTTTTGAAGTAACGGGTGTCGCGGGAGCCTCACATGGGTGGCGTAACGCCCTTGCCTACGGCGACAAGGCCGGCCTGGTTGCCAGGGTTGGTCTTGATGAAAACGCTGGAGCCTATGGCGACTGCCGACCGGTCTGCCACCACGAAGCGGGTGATCGGTGCGGTGGGCGGCACGCTTATTCGAAAGCTCTTGCTGCCGCCGTCGTAGGTGACTGTCAGCGTGAGGCCGGCCGCGCCGCCCTTCTCGGCGGAGACCGTGCCGTTGGTCATGCTGGTGTTGGTGAGCGACGCCGGCGAGACCTTCGACACCGAGCCGTTGGTCATGCGGGTCGCGGTAGTGCCGGACGTGTCTTTGGCGTCGGGGTCGGGCAGGGGATCCCATCCGTAGTAACTAATTCGACCGGCGCGCATGCCCTCGGGGATTATCACGAGCTCGACCGCGACCATGGCGCTCGGCGGCCCTTTGACGGCGGTGCCGACGAAGTCGTTGACCCGGATCACATCGAGGCTGGAGGGAACGACGTAGGCGTAGGGGGTTTCCGCGCTGGCTTTCAGTGTGACCGTGCGCCCGTCCCGCTGCTCGACTGTGATGCTGCCGTTGTCAACCGCGGTGACGACGCCGCGAACGCGGGACGGCGCTTCAGCGAAGGCTGGGAAAGCGGCGAGCAGGGCGACGGCAACGGCGAGCAGCCACCACCGGAACGCCTCAGCGAAGCCACCCAGCGAGCGTTCGAACTGGGGCGGCGCCTTCGTCGCGTAGGTTTTTGTGAGTGCTGCTTTGGCGGGACGGCGCGAGATCACGCGGACTGCCGAGCGGTCTGGCATGATCTTCTCCATGGCGCTAAAGGTCATCGGACAGCATTGTCCGGCGCCGGACGGTTTCAGATAGTTATCAACCCGGTCTCCGTGGGCTTGGAAAGGACGTGAACGTCCAATCCAAGCCAACAGGCGGGCGCGTGTCTCAGCCTGGTGAGTTTATAGGGAAGGCCTCCGTCGACTTTCCGTTGAACCGTGTCGAGCGGCGAACCGTTAATTCCACGGTTCGCCATTACCGAATGACCAATCCTCGCGGGCGACGAAGACCATGTTGATCATGATGTCATCGGGGCGGATGGATAGCTTGCTCTTCAGTTGGTCGGCGACATATCGGAAGAAGGCAAGCTTCGACTCTTTATTGTTTCCGACGGTGCTGGTCACCTGGATCAAGACGAAGTCGGGCGATCGCTTCCAGCCGAGAAAGTTGGGATCATAAATCAAGTTTTCGGGTGAATGCTCGCCGACAACTATGAAACGGTCGCCGTCCGGAGCCTTGAGGACACCGACAATCCCCTCGTACACGACGTCAGCCAAGGTGGCGCGATACTCGGGGCTTTTTCCTTTTACCAGATCGATTCGTGCAAATGGCATGCTAAACTCCTTTTGGGTACGGAAACGCCCCGACGTCAGCATCGCGCGGTCAAGTTCCAGTACGGCGACTGCCGCTTGACCGTCATGCCGGCCAAGCTAGTCTGTAAGGCCAGAGGCGGTGTTCCCCGAGTAAATTGAGGTAAATCGGCAGGCGACAACTTCCACCCAGTGCCTAAGCGGTAGGCACGAGTGGCCGTCGCTGACAGCCTCGCCCGTATGAGGCAAACAAGGATCGGCTGTCGCCGACAACGACCGTCTCAGCGAGCGCACGGAGGTCATCTTGTTGGAGCAGTTCATTGCCGTGCTTGAGCAAGATCTACGCAATCCGCTCGCCTCAATTTGCGCCAGCACAAGGGTCTTGCGAAGGCCAAATGGACGAATGGAGGAAGACGACAGGGAGATTCCGGGCCTGCAAGGCAGCGTCCCATGAATGTCCGCCTTGATCGAAGGTGTTATGGATTTTGCCTGCGGTCGACTGGCGAGGGACTGACATTGAACCAGGGCGCGGACGAACTTTTGGAACCCGCGCTTGGAGTGTTATCGCAGCTACCGACTCCCGGCGCCGCTGTCACGAGATGCAAGCGATAGGGTCGTCGTAAAATCGTGCGTCAGGAGTAAGAACGAAGCAATGCTGGATAAATCGATTGACGTTGCCTTCGCGTTCGGCCCATTCAGGCTCATTCCGGGCCAGCACGTCCTGCTGCGGGATAACCGACCCGTGAAGCTGGGTGGCAGGGCGCTGGACATTCTCCACCTGTTGGTGATGCGGGCGGGACAGGAGGTCAGCAAGAATGCCCTGATCGAGTCCGCCTGGCCCAATGTCTTCGTCGATGAGCACAACTTGAAGGTCCACATCAGCAGCCTGCGCAGGGCACTAGAGGATACTCTTCCCCAAGCAACCTACATCGCGACGGTAGTGGGACGCGGATACCAGTTCGTGGGACGTGTCCAAACGGAAAGCATCGAGGTTGAGGGCTTTTCCGTCGATGAACAGCCGATTGTCAGCAGTCTGCCCGCGCCTTCCACGCTCGTTGGCCGACAGCGCGATGTAGAGGGCGTGGCCAGAGCGCTAAACTTCACAAACCTTGTGACTCTTGTCGGTCCCGGCGGCGTGGGGAAGACCAGCCTCGCCATCGCGGTCGCCCACACAATACATGACGAATTTCCTGACGGCGTTCGTTTCGTGGATTTCTCCGCGACCGACCACCCTTCGCTCGTCCCACACCTCGTGGCCACGGCCCTGGGCGTTCGCGGCGATCCCGCAGACCTGATCTCGGCCGTGGTGGAACACCTGCGGGACCGGCGCATCCTGCTCGTCTTGGACAATTGCGAGCATTTACTCCATGCCGTCGCGGCGGTTGCTGCACGGTTTGTCGAGGCGAAGATCAGCAGTTGTTTGCTGGCGACCAGTCGAGAGCCACTTGGAGTCTCTAGCGAGAACGTGCAACGCGTCGAGCCTCTCGCGTTTCCCCCGCGCGCGGAAGTGCGAAGCTTAAGCGAAGCACTGGCCTATCCCTCGATCGCGCTTTTCGCCTTGCGTGCGCTCGAAACGGCTGACTACCGACTGGCCGACGAGGACACCTACGCCGTTGCGAGCCTCTGCGAAGCACTGGATGGACTTCCGCTCGCGATCGAGATCGCAGCCGCGAAGTTAGACCAATTCTCTCCCGCGGAACTCCACAATTCCGTCGGCCGGCGCCTCAGCGAACTCCGGAACGAATGTGAAGGCGCGCATTCGCGGCATCGGACGATTTGGGCGACGTTGGACTGGAGCTACCAGCTACTTTCCACGCAGGAGTCGACGATATTTCGGCTCATGTCCGTCTTCGCGGGCTCCTTCGAGTGGACCGACGTGGTCTGTATGGCGCGACTGATGCAATACGACCCGTATCAGACCACCATGGCGCTCGGCGGCCTACTCTCCAAGTCGCTGCTGTCGGCGGAGATTGATGGGGAGCAACTCCGCTACCGGTTACTGGAAAGCACCAGAAGCTACGCAGCAGAGAGATTGCTGCAGGATCCCCTCGCACAAGACGTGCAGCGCGAGCACGCGCAACTCCTGCTGTCGGTGTTCGAAAAATCCGAGGCGGAGTGGGCCCGGGTCGACTGTCGGGTCTGGCGCGAACGGTACGAGGCGCGGTCCGGAGATCTACGCAAAGCTCTGGACTGGTGTTTTAGTAACGGAGGCGATGCGTCCCTTGGCGTGGATCTTGCCATCTCCGCGATCCGGCTCTGGAACGAGCAATCGTCCGTTTTCGAGCAACTATTTCAGATCGACAGGGCGATAAGTCACTGCGCATCCATAATGGACGTGCCCCGACGAATGGCGGTACTGACATCTTCTCGGGCATGGTGCATGACCTTCGCCGGACAGCTCCTAGCCGAAACAGAAGACGCCTGGAACACTGCCCTCGGCTTTGCCGAACGCAGCGGTGACGTTGGTCAACGCCTGTCAAATATGTGCGGTCAGGCTTACTTCCTCATCGCGCAGGGCCGCCATGAACATGCCGTTAGCCTTGCCGATGGCGTTATCCGGCTCGCCTCCCAAGTCGGTGACCGAGTATCGCGCTTCGACGGAGAAATGCTGGGCGCGTTGGCAGAATTGCATCTCGGGAAATTGGTTGAGACGCGCGTAAAAGTCGAACAGCTCGCGAAGGAACTTGCTCACGACATGCCTCCATCGAGGATCGAGCGCTTTCAGTCACAGAGATACTTCAACATCCATCGGCCGCTCGCCTCGACGACCTGGCTGACCGGTCAACCCGAGCGCGCACTCGCGATGGTCGAGGAATTGGTTCAGACCGCTGGCCAGACAGGCCAGTGTATAAGTCAAACAATTATTTTAGCGGCCGTCGCTCTGCCGCTTGCACATTGGAGCGGCGCGGCCGACGCCTTAGATCGATACATAACTATTCTTCAAGGCAACCTCAAACGCGAAAGCACCGCGCTCTATGCTCCGGTGCATCGGTTTTATGCTTCTGCCAGCCGACACGCACGCGGCGACCTGAACGCCATCGAAGACATGCGGGCGGCTGTCGACGAGCTTATCCGCAATAGGTTTCTTGTGCGCGTTCCGGGGTACCTTGGCATCTTGGCCGAAACCCTACTCGAAAGGGGCAGATCCGCTGATGCCGACGAAACGATAGAAGCCGCATTGAGGCTGCAGCTCCAGACAAAGGAGATTTGGTGTCTGCCTGAACTACTTCGAGTGAAGGCCCAAATAATGGCCGCGCGAGGGGAGGCGGACCCTGCCCGTGCGATGCTTGCTACAGCACGCGAAAACGCCCTCAAGATCGGTGCGCGATCCCTCGAGTTGCGGATAGTAAATGACATGGCGCAGATGGCGATCGCAGAAGGGAATAACGAGGAGGCAGTCGAGCTCCTTTTGCCTGTGTATGAGAGCTTCGGAGATGGAACGGCGACGGAGGATCTGAAAAGGTCCGCTTGCCTGCTCACCGCCGCGGGCGCGAACCGGGCTCCGATGCCGCTGCGGGATAAGGTGGATGTGAAGAAGTCAGCCTAGGATCGCGGGGCGAGGATTTCTCTGCCCCCGGTTCGGGCGCAGAGAAGCTTGAAGCTATCGCTGGACGCGGATCACCGGTCACAAGCGCTTCGGAGAATCTAGGCTAAGCGGCTGAAACAGGCGGCTCACCTAGATTTATCCCTGAGAGCCTAGCTCGCCCGATTGTCCAACTCCGGTCCGCCGCTTTGGCGGTCGGCATAGGCAGCCTGGTGAAGATCGCGCAGATCCCGACCGCAAGCACCATCTGCGTCGCCGACGGCACGTGAATTGTGCACCCGATCACGCTTACCGAAAGGCTGATGGCGATCCCTAGCAAGCTGCCGCAAATGCGACCCATCGAGCAGGATTGCGTATCATGAAGCCGTATTACCTGCGAAATGATCAGCGCGGAGATCGCCGCCCAAACGGTCACCAATAATCCTAGCAGGGGGGAAACCTCCCAGGCGGCGGTAGCCGAGCCGGAGCGACGAGATAGAAGGGCGGTCAAGTGGAGGCCCGCCATAGTCGCGTTTTGCCGATATTTGCCCAACGCATCGAGGAGCGCGACGGAGAGCTTGCCGAGCTTTTCGTGGGGCGTGAGGACCATCAGGGCTTTCATGCTGCTCTCCTACGGGTGAACAAGGCAGGCGATTATAGTGGACAGTCTCCCAGAACTCGGGATGCGGTCCTTCAAGTTGTTTTGGGTGTAGTTGATGCCACCGCAGATCATTCGGCTGTGGCGGTTTCGTTGGAGATCGCGGCTATGATGGGCGCGTGTGACTGCGGCCATGACCTCGTGAGTTAGGCCATGGCCGCGGTCTGCACGATCAGAGTTTTTCCTGGGGGTTATCCAACTCGGGGACGCCGCTATTGCGGTCGGCATAGGCAGCCTTGAAGGCAGGACGGCGCTGCCAGCGCTGCCAGAATGCATCCAAATGTTCGAAGCGCTCGTCGAGCGGGGTTGCGTTTACCGGAAACTTGGAAAAGGCGATGGCGGTGGCCATCGTGATGTCCGAGAAGGTCGGCGCGTCCCCGCCGAGGATCCAGTCGCGTCCGTCCGCCAGATGCTGGTTGACCAGGCTCGCATGCGCCAGCGCTTCCTTGCGGGAATGTTCGCCCCAGGCGTGGTTGGTCGTCAGTTCGAGCTTCGGTCCGAGCCCTTGATGCAGGACATGGAAGGCAGTGACGATGCGATAGAGGATATGCACCCAGATGCGGTTGTCCCACATATTGTCTAGACCCTGTTCCAACGGGGTCGCGCCCATGATCTTCCGCCCGGGCATGGACTGGTCGAGATAGCGGGCGATGGCGGCCGTCTCGGAAATAAAGCTGCCGTCCGCGATCTTGAGGGTGGGAGTTTCGCCCCAGGGGTTCATCTTCAGGTGCCGCCACTGCCGCTGCTCGCCGACCGGCGACATGTCGTAAACGTGCTCGTTGAACTGATCCGCAATGCCCTTTTCGTGCATAAAAATGCGCAGGCGCTGCGGGTTCGGGAAGGCCGAAGGCGAGGTGAAGAGTTCGAGTTTCGTTGTCATGGTCGCGGTTCCCTGGGTTTGGAGCGGATCGTCTCGCTCATTTATCTACCTGTCGTCAGGTAGGTGACAATGCTCAATTAGACCTTCCCTTTCGGGATGTCAACGCCTATCTGTCGTCAGGTAGATAAAAATGGAGATGACGATGGTAGCCGACACGAACACGAAGGAGCGGATCATGGAGGCGGCACGGCTTACCGTGCAGGACCTTGGCTACAGTGGCCTCAGTTTCCGGGAACTGGCGAAGGACGTCGGGATCAAGAGCGCCAGCATTCACTATTATTTTGCGACCAAGGGAGAACTGGGCGCAGCGCTGGCCAGTCGCTACACGGCCCACTACGCCGAATATTTTGACGGACTGCTGGCGCAGGGGCTCGATCCCGAAACGTGCATGGCGCGCTACACCGACGTGTTCGCTGACACCTTGCGCAACGAAAACCGCATGTGCCTTGCCGGAATCTTGTCGGCCGAGCGCAACGAACTTCCGGACGATGTCCGAACCGAGGTCGTCAAGTGGGGTGAGATGAACGAACGTTGGATCGCGCGGGTGTTGGCAATGCCCAAATCTGGGAAGCCCGAGAAGAGCCGGCGTCGTGCGCGTGCCATCTTCGCGGCAGTCTCGGGCGCGCAGCTCATCGCCCACAGCCGCGGCGACGTCTCCATCTATGAAGAGATCATCGCCACCTATCGAGCGAGCGGTTTGATTCCCTG
>Ga0307308_10000293_pt1 | contig 17052 bp, 20 predicted proteins | sample ER_DNA_195_FD_194501 | JGI IMG/M metagenome (GOLD analysis project Ga0307308, IMG submission 194501) | Bulk soil microbial communities from the East River watershed near Crested Butte, Colorado, United States - ER_DNA_195 | ecosystem: Environmental > Terrestrial > Soil > Floodplain | place...
TTTGATCGGCGTGATGATCGTTTCGGAGATCGCTGTCTCGCCAAGCTGCTGCATTCCGCGGTTGATCTTGTTGTAGGCAATGACCGCTTGCCGTTCGGTGCTCGCGCCGGTGAGAAAGTACATCAGTTTGGCGATGTCCTGAATCGGCTTCAGGTGTGCCAGCGCTCCCAGGATCTTGATCCCGAACGAGACATCGAGGTGTGGATCTGCTGCCGTTCTGCCGAGATCTTGCTGCAGCCGGTCCAAGATCAACCCGTGCTGGATCTCCTGCGGCTGCCAAACGTCGGCATAAAAAGTCTTGTTGGTTTCGTCGGCCTCGGGGAGCAGCACAAGCAGCTCGAGCACGTTGCGATCAACTTCCAGCTCAACGCGCGCCAGATAGTCGATCACATGACCGAACTTCCTCGCCACGAGCCATGGCCGTTTGATCGTCCGATCGACAGAGTCCAGAGGTATCGGCGGGTACAGCTCACCCAAGCGCTGCACATGCTCAGCGATCTTCTGATGGGTGATGTGTTGCCGGGGCACAATCGCCATTTTAGGTACCCATCCTGCGTCAAACATTGTAGGAACTGTGTTCCATACACAGTTAGGTTAGCCATACCAAACCGCTGTAGGCCAATCCTCGATCCATATTCGGAGCGCAGCGCCGACGTGTTTGGTCGGAGTTAGAGGTGTCTCGGAGTGCTCAGCGCGGGTGAGGAGGGCCCACCCTCGACCGCTAGTGCTAGATCAAGAGCACGAGCAAAATTGCAATGAGGATAACTGCTGCAGCCACCCCTCCCACGACGGCGGCGGTCAATCGTCCCGGTGGTCGCGCCTCCGACAGCTCTCCCGGTTCGCCACCGGAGCTGGCGACGATCGCCGGTGAAGAGTGGGTTGGCAACGGCGGCAAACCTTCCACCACCGGCACCAGTTCGCCAAGCCGATGCGCGGCGAAGAGGAGATCTAGCCGAGCCTCATAGTCCTCCTGCTCCAGCGCTCCGGCGGTATAGGCGGCATTAAGCCGCGCGTTGAGCCGATCGCGTTCCGCATCGGTTACCGGGGCATCGGGAGTGCTCCGGTAGGGCGACGAAATCGGCAGGTTACTGCTCACTGGTCCAGGCTACTCGGGGCGCTTGCTGTCATCCGGCGGCGCGAAAGGCGGGACTTTCCGCCATGGTGACGACAACCACTGCGACCTTCCTGACCGTGGCGCTCTATCTTCTCGACCTTGCCCTCAAGGTCGCAGCATGCGGAACCACCGCAGATGCGTCATGTCGAAGATCATTACCGGTCGCTGTCCCGTGAACTCACTCTCGATGAATGGCTCCGTAGACAGCTGCCCAAGCGCTACATCGACAAACGTCATGCGTCTCACGTCTGCGTTGCAGTAGCTCTCTTGTCTCGAACGAGCACCTCAGGCAGTCCGAACGTATCGAACAGCGTGAGGTCGAAGAACGTGCTCACATGCGAAACGCCCTGGTTGGTCAAGGTGAGCACTTGGAGCTGGAACGCTTGATGTGATCCATCTGGCTGCCTCATATAGAGGCCAAAGGCGGGCTGACCGTTCGCGAAGACTGGCACCAGGATCTGATCTCCAGGCGACTCGGCGGGACAATGCCTCTCGATGAGGTGACCAATAGCTTTCGGCCCTTCGTACCAGCCAACATACGGTGGCATCTCCCAGACCGCGTCCTCGGCAAGCAGTTCGACGATTCTTTCCACGTTGTAGTTCTCGAACGCCGTCACATAGTCAGCCAGCAAAGCCTTCGCATGCTCGTCATCGAGCTGCTGGTCTGGGTTCTCCGAGTCAATCTTGTGCACCTGCGCCCGGGCTCGCTGCAGGCTGCTGTTGACCGCAGCCGTCGATATGTTCAGCAGTTCGGCTACCTCGCTGGCATGCCACGCCAGGACGTCACGCAGGATCAAGACCGCACGCTGGGGCGGCGTCAGATGCTGCAACGCTGCGATGAACGCCAGCCGGATGCTTTCCCGGTCAACGACTTCGGCCGCAGGGTCATCGGGAGGGCCGCCCCACACCACCGCATCGGGCACCGGCTCCAGCCAGGTCACCTCTGGGCGCGACTCCAGTGCGCCGAACGGATCCGAGCTGGGCTGGCCTAGGCCGGTTGGCATCGGCCGGCGAGCCCGGCCGTCCAGCGCGGTGAGGCAGACGTTGGTGGCGATCCGATACATCCAGGTGCGCACCGACGAGCGATTCTCGAAGTCACGAAAGCCGCGCCACGCCCGCAGGTAGGTCTCCTGTACCAGGTCCTCGGCGTCATGGATCGAGCCTGACATCCGATAGCAGTGGACGGTGAGCTCTCGACGTAATGGCTCGACGAGGGAGGCGAAGACATCGTCATCAACGGCAACAGTCACGCCTGCGAACTTACCCCCTTTGATTTTGGAGCTGCTCGCGCAATCGCGCGTGGCACCCGCCTACTTCGTCGTCGCTCGCAGAGGAAAGAACGCCTCCGCTCGGCTTCTCCTCAGCACGGCGGCGCGCGATTTGCCGACGCTCGCAGCTGGGCTATGTCACCCTCTACCACCGCGAGGTCGAAGGCCGGTGTGGTGGGCAGCGAAGGTCAGCAGATCGGCCCACTCCGCGGCGATGAGGGCGGTCGGCTTGCCGATCCCGTGGCCGGTCAACACCTCGATCCGGGTCAGGATCGGCTGATCGCCGGCCTGCGCATGCTGCAGGGCCGCCGTGAACTTGTGGCTGTGCAGGGGCACCACCCGATCATCATGATCGGCCGTGAGCACCAAGGTCGCTGGATAGCTGGTGCCGGGGCGGACATTGTGCAACGGCGAGTACGCCAGCGCCTGTTGGAACTGCTCGGGATCGCCCGGGTCCCCGTAATCGGAGATCCATGCGGCGCCGATGGTAAAGAGATGGAAGCGCAGCAGATCCATGACCCCGACCGCCGGCAACGCCGCTGCCGCCAGATCCGGATGCTGTGTCAGCACAGCACCCACCAGCAATCCCCCGTTGCTACGGCCGTGCAGCGCGAGCTGTCGGGTGGTGGTGACACCGGTCTGCTTGAGATGCTCAGCGACCGCGACGTAGTCGTCGAAGACGTTCTGCTTGTGAGCCAGGCGACCGGCCTCGTACCACGCCGTACCGAACTCTCCCCCGCCCCGCAGGTTTGCGATCGCCAGTACGCCGCCAGCAGCCAGCCAGCACGGCCAGCCGGGGCGATAGTCAGCGAGGATCGGGATCTTGAAGCCGCCATAGCCCCACAACAACGTGGGCTGCGGTTGCGACAGATCAGCATCGACGGGAGCGATGACGAAATACGGCACTGGCGTGCCGTCCTGGCTTGTCGCCGTACGACGCTCCATCACGATGTCTGGGGCGACAAAGGTGTCAGGGCCAGGCTTCACGAGACCTGCGAGTGAGCTGGCGGTCGCGGAGCGTGTGTCAATCAGATAGCTGTGGGTGGGCGTCGTCACCGAGGAAAGGCCGATGAAGGCCTCCTGATCTTCGCTCTTGGCGTTCAGCCCGACCACGGCGCCGCCGGTGATCTCAACAATCCGGGGCGACCCACCATCGCGATCAACCTCAACGATCAGCGGCAACGCGTCAGCGAGGTAGACCAGGATGAACCCGTCGCCAGCTGCCCGGGCGTCGGAGAGCGTGTGATCGTTTTCCGCTACCAGCTCTCGCCAGCGAAGCTGGCCACTTTCGGCGAAGTCGTCGAGATCTACGGCGACCAACCGACCGGCTTCGGCCTCGAGATCGGTTCGCAGAAACAATGTGGCGCCTCGCGAGCCGGCTAGCGCAAATTCTGCAATCGTCTCGTCGATGATCTTGATCGGGCTGCCGAGCGTGGCACGCTCCCCCGTGATGATCGGATAGACCCATAGCCGGTTCCTATTTTCGGTCCCTTCCATAATGCTGACGATCAAGTAACGGTCGTCATCGGTCACTTCGCCCCAGAACATCAGCTGATCGTTCTCCGGGAAGGCCAAGATCACTTCATCATGATCTTGCGACTCGCCGATGCGATGTATCCGCAGCTTAGGTCCGGGAAGCGCGGTGGTCTGCGTACCGTCCGCATCTCCGACGTGATCAAAGTGGGTATAGACGTAGGAGCGATGATCTCTCAGCCATTCCGCCTGGGAGAACTTGGTCTGGATCGGTGCGTCGTCTTTTCGGTCGCCGCTGGCCAGATCGAGCAGCCGAAATGTGGTCCAGTCGCTCCCTGCTTCACTGAGCCCATACGCCACGAGCCGACCGTCACTGCTGACCGTGAGGCTCGTCAGTGAGCTGGTGCCGTCGGTGGCAAAGGTATTGGGATCGATCAGCACGCGCCCGCCGGCCAGTAGCTCCGATAGTGACGTCGCGACGAAGATCACGTCCTGGTTCTGGCTACCGTCGTTCCTGGAGACGAAGTAGTGCCCGGCCCGTTTGAACGGCACGCCTGCCCGCGGCTGTCCCATGACTCGCTGCATCGTGTCAAGAAACCATCCGCGCTCCGGCAGCGCCTCCAAGTAGCGAGTAGTGGACTCGTTCTGGCGCTTCACCCAATCGGCGGTCTCGGCCGAGTCAGGGTCCTCCAGCCAGCGGTACGGATCGGCAATGCGCTGTCCATGCAGTACGTCAACGACATCGTCTCGACGAGTTTCTGGAAAGCGACTCACGCCCGAGAAGGCTACCCGGCCTCTGCCCAACGAGCTTGAGGGACGGGTCTGCATAGTCTGCTGACGGTCTGCACAGTTTGCAAACTATGCAGACCGTCAGAAAGGCACGTGCACGTAGGTTTCGCCACCGGAGCGGCGAGACAAGAATTCATCACTTGTTGAATTTCTTGTCACTTGGCTTTATCGTCTTGTCATGACGTTGCTCGTGGACTTCTCGGCCATCGATTCGACCATGATCAATGCGGTCGGCGGCAAGGCACTCAATCTCGGAATCATGAGCTCAGCGCGGCTGCCGGTCCCGACTGGCTTCTGCGTGACCACCGCCGCGTACCGCTTGGTCATTGCTGACCGGCTTGACGATCTGATGGGAAAGCTCGCCGATGCCACCGACCCTGGCGGCGTGGCTGCCGCCGCCGAGGAGGCCCGGAGCCGCGTGCTGGCACTCGAGCTCCCGGACCAGCTCGGCGCCGCGATCACCGAGCGTTATCACGCGTTCGGAGACAAGTCGCTTGAGGGCCCTGGGGAGCCGGTCGCCGTACGCTCATCGGCAACGGCTGAAGATCTGGCGTACGCGAGCTTTGCCGGCCAGCAGGATACCTACCTCAACGTGGTGGGTGCCGCTGCGCTGCTCGATGCGGTCCGGCGCTGTTGGGCGTCACTGTGGACCGATCGTGCGGTCAGCTATCGCAATGCCAATGCGATCGATCACCACAGCGTGACGCTCGCAGTCGTCGTGCAACGCATGATCGATGCGACCGCAGCCGGCGTGATGTTTACGGCGAATCCGATTACGGGTACCCGCCACGAAACCGTCATCGACGCCAGCCCAGGCCTCGGGGAGGCAGTGGTCTCCGGAGCGGTGAACCCAGACCATTTCGTGGTGAACACCCTCGATCACAGCATTGTCACGCGTCGACTAGGCGACAAGCGAATGATGATCACCAGCCGGCCTGGTGGCGGCACCGAGCTTCACGAGCTGACCAGCGGGGCCTCCGAAGCATGCCTCGATGACGAGCAGGTGTTGCAGCTTGTTGATCTTGGTCAACGGGCCCAGCGGCAGTATGGCGCACCTCAGGACACCGAATGGGCGTTGGACTCTGTCGGCCGCTTCTGGCTGACCCAGGCACGACCGATCACCACCCTTTATCCGCTGATACGCACCGATCGACCGGGCCTTCGGGTCTTCATGTGCCTGAGCCTGGCGCAAGGCCTGACCAGACCGATCACTCCGATGGGAATCGCGGCCATTCGTCTGATCGGCTCGTCAATAGCTACCGAAGTCAAGATGCCGCCCGCCCAGCCATTGGCCGGCCCAGCCGCCATGCATGCCCCGGGTCAGCGACTCTTTCTGGATCTGACGAGTGCGCTGCGAAACCGGGTGGGTCGCCGGGCGATCCTCGGCGCCTTTGGAGTCATGGAAGCACGTGCTGCGACTGTCCTCAAGCGGCTCGCAGAGCGCCCTGAGTTCTCGATCATCGAAACGCGTGACCACACGGTACTCCGGCACATTGTCGCGGCCCTGATCCGCAATAGGGTGCCATTGCGCGCGATCGCCGGCCTGATCAACCCAAACCTGGCCTACCGCGGAGTGGCCGCAACGGAACGGCGGCTGCACCAAACACTGACGCTGCCAGCTAATGCGACAGCGTCCCAACGCCTGGACTTCGTCGAGCAACGGCTCGGCAGCGTGTTCCTGCTGATGCCGCGAACCTTCGCGTACGCGGTGGGCGGCCTGTTGATGCTCGCGGCATCACGACGGTTGCTGGGTGACGTCGCGCGGCCGGACGAGCTTCAAGAGGTGTTGCGCGGCTTGCCCCACAACGTCACCACCGAAATGGATCTCGAGCTCTGGAGGCTCACCGAGCAGATCCGCGACGACGAGCCGTCCCGTGCCGCCTTCACGGCATTGGCGGTGTCCGATCTGCTCGAGCGTTATCGCGAGCGAAGGTTGCCACCGGTCGCGCAACGCGGGTTGCAGAGCTTCCTGCGCCGCTACGGCCATCGCGCCGTCGCAGAAATTGATCTCGGCATGCCGCGCTGGTCAGATGATCCGAGCCACCTGCTCGGAGTGATCAGCAACTATCTGCGACTTGATACCGCTGATCTTGACCCGGTCGCACAGTTCCACGCCGGCCAAGCCAAAGCCGAAGCCACGATCACCAGCCTGACCGGAAGGATGGCCGAGCGCAGCCGGCTGCGCGGGCGACTGGTCGGCTGGACGTTGCGGCGAGTTCGCCAGCTTGTCGGCCTGCGCGAAGCTCCGAAGTTCCTGCTGATCGTGGCACTCGCAACCATGCGAGAGCATCTCAAGGTCATTGGCCGGGAGCTGGCTGCCACCAAGGTGATCGATCAGGTTGACGATGTCTTTTTCCTCGACCTGGGTGAGGTTCGTCGCGGTTTGTCCGGCGAAGACATGCAGCACCTGGTGGCCGAGCATCGGGAGGCATACGAGCAGGAGCTGAAGCGGCGGCACATTCCGCGCCTGCTCCTCTCCGACGGCACCGAGCCCGAGGCAGTCGCCACGGAGGATGCCCGCGCGGATGGAGCCCGCGCGGATGGAGCGTTGTCCGGCAGTCCCGCATCGACGGGCACGGTGACGGCACGGGCTCGAGTCGTGCTCGACCCGGTGGGTGCCCATCTCGAGCCCGGCGAGATCTTGGTCGCGCCCTCAACTGATCCCGGGTGGACACCGCTGTTCCTGACGGCTGGCGGCCTCGTGATGGAAATGGGCGGCTCGAATTCCCATGGCGCTGTGGTTGCGCGAGAGTATGGCATCCCTGCCGTCGTCGGCGTGCCTGAAGCGACACACAAGATCGAAACCGGTCAGCTGATTACTGTGGATGGCGCGGCCGGTTTGGTACGCCTTCCCGGCTAGCCACTTCGCGCTTCGACAAGCCCACAGCCCCGTACTCTCCGTTTGGGAGCGTGCACGTGCGTTTCCAACACGCCGGTTCGTGTGCTCGTACGTGCTGAGTGCGCAATGCGCGTTTACTTGCGCCTTACTGCGGTTCCACGAGCTCGCGTGTCCCACGCTTTCCTTGAGCGTCCAAGGCGGCGAAAACCCGATCGGAGACTTCGTCGATCTCGCCGAGACCATTCACCTCGACGAGCAAGCCACGCGAGCGGTAGACCTCGAGGAGCGGCGCGGTCTGATCGGCGTAGACCTGCAGGCGTACTCGGATGGTTTCCTCGTTGTCGTCGGCGCGGCCATCAATCTCTGCCCGCCGCAGGAGCCGCGCGACGACTTCTTCGGTGTCGGCCAGGAGTGAGATGACGGCGTCGATCGGACGATTAGTCTCGGCAAGGTTGTCATCGAGGGTCTGGACCTGCTGCAACGTACGCGGATAGCCGTCCAGCAGAAAGCCCGACTCGCAGTCCGGCTGCGCGAGCCGGTCGGCAACGATCTGATTGGTGATCTCGTCACTGACATAACCGCCAGATTCCATGATCGCCCGTACTTGCCGGGCAAGTGGGGTATCGGCGGTTTGCAGGGCGCGAAAGATGTCACCGGTCGAAATCGCCGGGATCCCGTAGTGCTCCGCGATCTTGATCGCCTGGGTGCCTTTGCCTGCCCCCGGAGGGCCCATGATGAGGAGTCTCATTAGCGGAGGAACCCTTCGTAGTTGCGTTGCTGCAGCTGGCTCTCAATTTGTTTCACTGTATCCAGTCCGACCCCGACGATGATGAGGATCGATGTGCCACCGAAGGGGAAGTTCTGGTTGGCGTTCAACAAGATGAACGCAACCGAGGGTAGGAGCGCGATCAGCCCCAGATACAGGGAGCCGGGGAACGTCAGCCGGGACAACACGAAGGCGAGGTAGTCCTCGGTCGGCTTGCCGGCACGGATGCCGGGAATGAAGCCGCCGTACTTCTTCATGTTGTCGGCGACCTCGTTCGGGTTGAACGTGATCGCGACATAGAAGTAGGCGAAGAACACGATCAGCAGGAAAAAGCTGATGAGGTAGACCGGATGGTCGCCCTTGACGAAGTTGGCGCTGATCCAGGAGGAGAACTTGTCTTCCGGCCGGAACTGGGCATAGAGAGCCGGAAGGTAGAGCAGCGACGAGGCGAAGATGACCGGGATGACACCGGCCTGGTTGACCTTGATCGGGATGTAGGTGGTGGTGCCGCCGAACATCCGGCGGCCGACCATCCGCTTGGCATATTGCACCGGGATCCGACGCTGCGACAGCTCGACGAAGATGACACCAAGCATGACGAGCAAGCCCAAGCCGATCACCAGCAGGAAGATGATCCAGCCCTGTGAGCCAGGACGGGCGACCTTGAGGCTCCACAGCGCAGTCGGGAACGTCGCCGCAATCTGGGTGAAAATCAGCACCGACATGCCGTTACCGACACCGCGTTCGGTGATGAGCTCACCTAGCCACATGATGACGCTAGTGCCGGCGGTCATGGTCAAGATCATCACGACGACAGGAAAGATGTCCTTGCTGTAGACCAGCCCTGGGCATCCGGTGAACAGCCGGTCGTTGACAGCAACGGTGACGAAGGCAGTTGAGTTCAAAACTGCCAGCACCAGAGTCAGGTAACGGGTGTACTGAGTGATCTTGGTCTGGCCCGCCTGGCCCTCTTTCTTGAGAGCCTCCAGACGTGGAATGACGACCGTCAGCAGCTGCAGGATGATGCTGGCGGTGATATAGGGCATGATGCCCAAGGCGAAGATGGTCAGGTGCAGCAGCGCCCCGCCGGAGAACAGATTGATCAGGGAGTACAAGCCCTGCTGGTCGCCCGTGGTGGCCTGCTTGAGGCAGAAGCTCACCTGTTTGACGTTGACGTTGGGGGTCGGCATGGTCGAGCCGAGACGGAAGACCGCGAGGATCGCGAGTGTGAAGAAGATCTTCTTGCGTAGGTCCGGAGTTCGGAACGCGTTGGCAAACGCCGCGAGCACCCGTGCCCTCCCTTTCTCGTAACAATCCCGTACGCTGCGCTGAACTGCTGCGCCTCGCCACTCTAGGCGGCTGATGCGAACAGGACCGACCGACTTTATCAAGGACCGGCGCGGAACCCTGCATCGTCTCGGTAGCCTCCGAGAAGCCGTTCCCTGAGAACTTCACTTTAGGTGACTCGCCAAGACCCCGATGAGGCTCAGTCAGCTGGGGCTATGCGTCGTCGCTGGAGTGAGCTTTCGGGGGGTGGAGAACGTCTTATCCGAAAACCCTCGAGCGCCGATGACAGGACTTGCCATGATGCGTCTGTCCCCGCAACGGCCCGTCACCGTGACTCTCGGGAAGGGTGTAGCCGATGCGCTGGCCTGCGTGCTCGTCCTGTTGACCTTGCTGGCTTCCCCTGATATCAGCCGACTCACCGTCGGTGTTTTCGTCAGCGTCCCGCTCGAGGCACTGCTGGGCGTCGCCGTACTGCTGCTCTCCCCGGTACGGGCGCGCCCGGCGATCGCGACATTGTTCGGCGTTGCTCTCGGCCTACTGGCCTTGATGAAGCTACTGGATGTGGGATTCCTGGGAATCCTTGGGCGACCATTTGACCCGGGGCTCGACTGGAGCCTGCTTGAGGACGGCATGAGATTTCTGGCCGGCGCCATCGGGCCCTTCGCAGCGATCGGCTGCCTCGCCGCAGCAGTCGTGTGCTGCACTGTCCTGATCATCGTGCTGGCGTGGTCAAGCCAACGCCTGAGCCGCTTCCTGGTCCGGCATGATGTGGTCGCTAGTCGCGTAGTCATTGTGATCGCAGCTCTATGGCTCGCCGCCGCCGTCAACGGCATCCAGGTCCTCCGCGGGGTTCCCCTCGCGGCCGAGACATCAGCCATGTACTTCAAAGATCGGGCCCTGGCCCGAAACGCGGAGGCTCAAGGTCAGGAGCAGTCCGCCACACTCGGCGGAGCGGATCCCTTCGCGAGTACGCCAGGGGATCAACTGTTGACGGCACTGCGCGGCAAAGATGTGATCGTTTGCTTCGTCGAGAGCTACGGGCGTAGCGCAGTGGAGGATCCAGAGTTTGCGCCGGGTGTCGATGCGGTGCTGGATGCCGGCGATCGTCAACTACGAGCCCGCGGTTTTGACTCTCGGAGCGCATTTCTCACGTCGTCAACGGTGGGTGGCGGCAGCTGGCTAGCGCACGGAACATTCCACTCAGGCTTGTGGATCGACAATCAGCAACGCTACGACGAGCTCGATGCCAGCCAGCGCTTGACGCTCACCCGTGCGTTCCGGCGGGCGGGCTGGCGCACGGTTGGCGTCATGCCCGGCAACGACGCCCCCTGGCAACAGAGCGAGTCGCTGGGCTATGACCGGGTCTACGACGCCAACGACCTGGGTTATCGCGGGCCACGATTCAGCTGGGCCAGCATGCCCGATCAGTACACCCTCTTCAAGTTCGAACACACCGAGCATGCCGCTCCGAACCGCCAGCCAGTCATGGCCGAGATCACCCTCGTCTCGAGCCATGCGCCATGGGAACCGATTCCGCGGCTTGTCGACTGGAAAGACGTCGGTGACGGCTCAGTCTTCAATGGCATGGCCGAAACGGATGACCCGCCGCAAGCCATCTTGACCAGAGCTCCCGGGCGCGTACACGCCGACTACCGGGCTGCGATCGAATACTCGCTGACCAGCCTGATTTCGTACGTGGAGACCTACGGTGACAAGAATCTCGTCGTGATCTTCCTGGGCGATCACCAGCCCTCGCCGATCGTCACAGGCTACGGAGTCAGCCGCGACGTACCCATCACCATCGTCACGGGAGATCGATCGGTGCTGAACAAGATCTCGTCATGGGGTTGGCAGGACGGCCTGAGACCGAACACACACGCCCCGGTCTGGCGGATGGACGCGTTCCGGGACCGATTCCTCACCGCATTCGGGGCGCGGAACGACAAGCCCGTCAGTGACCGCCATTAACGGCGGTCTCGACCTCTAGAGCTCGGTAACGCTGCCGCCAGCGGCAATGATCTTTTCCTTCGCCGATGCGGAGAACGAGTGCGCACTCACCTGCAGGGCAATCGAGAGGTCGCCGCTGCCGAGGATCTTGACCCGAGTTCCGCGGCGCACGGCCCCCGCTGCGACCAGATCCGCCACGTCGAGTGCACCGCCGTCTGGGAACAGCTGGCTCAACCGATCCAGGTTAACGATCTGGTACTCCACGCGGAACGGATTCTTGAAGCCACGCAGTTTCGGCAGTCGCATGTGCAGCGGCATCTGGCCGCCCTCGAAGGTCTCCGGCACCGTATGCCGAGCTCCCGTACCTTTGGTACCGCGACCGGCCGTCTTACCGCGCCGGCCGCCTTCGCCTCGACCCACCCGAGTCTTCGCCGTCTTGGCACCCGGTGCTGGCCGAAGGTGATGGACCTTCAGCGTCATGTCAGTCGACCTCCTCCACGGCCACCAAATGAGCAACCGTCTTGATCATGCCGCGCACCTCAGGCCGATCCTCACGCGTCGATTCGTCGCCGACTCGCTTCAAGCCTAAGGTCCGCAGCGTGTCCCGCTGGTTCTGCCTGCCTCCGACGGAGCTGCGCACCTGCCGGATCCGTAACTGCGTCATCATGAGCTCACTGCCTCACGAGCCCTCAGCAATGCGGCCGGAGCAACGTCCTCGACAGCCTTGCCGCGACGTTTGGCCACTGCCTCCGGCTGCTCGAGACTCTGCAGCGCAGCCACTGTCGCGTGCACGACATTGATCGCATTCGACGAACCGAGCGACTTCGCCAACACGTCGCGTACGCCGGCGCACTCCAGTACTGCACGAGCAGAACCACCTGCGATCACTCCGGTGCCAGGAGACGCCGGTCGCAGCATCACCACACCAGCGGCCTTTTCGCCCTGCACGGGATGCGGGATGGTGCCCTGAATCCTCGGCACGTTGAAGAAGTGTTTCTTGGCCTCTTCAACACCCTTGGCGATCGCGGCAGGGACCTCCTTGGCCTTGCCGTAGCCCACACCAACGTTTCCGTCACCATCACCCACCACGACAAGCGCGGTGAAGGAGAACCGGCGACCACCCTGGACGACCTTGGCCACCCGGTTGATCGCGACGACGCGCTCGATGTAGTTGCTCTTCTCGGAGGCCGGGCCACGACGATCGTCACGGCCACGACGCTCTCCACCGGCACCACTACTACGGCGCTGGGTTCCCGTCATTCGCTCTTACCTTTCGAAGTTTCTTGCATATCTAGAAGCCGAGGCCGCCCTCGCGGGCGCCATCTGCAAGGGCCGCAACGCGGCCGTGGTAGGCATATCCGGCACGGTCGAACACAACCTTCTCGATGCCGACGGCCTTGGCCCGCTCGGCAAGAACACCGCCAACCTGCTTGGCCTTCTCGGACTTGTCACCACGCGCTGCACGCATCTCCGGCTCCATGCTGGAGGCCGAGGCAAGCGTGCGGCCCTGGGTGTCGTCAATCACCTGGGCGGAGATGTGTCGCGCCGATCGGGTCACGACCAGGCGCGGGCGCTGCGTCGCACCGAACACCTTTTTACGTACCCGAATCTGCCGGCGCGCGCGGGCGGCGCTTTTGGGCGCCATGCGCCGGTGTTGGGATAGCGATACCGCCATCGTCACTTACCAGCCTTTCCAACCTTGCGGCGAACCCTCTCGCCCGCGTATCGGACACCCTTGCCTTTGTACGGCTCGGGCTTGCGGATCTTACGGATGTTCGCTGCCACCTCGCCGACCTGCTGCTTGTCGATGCCCAAAACCGAAAACCTGGTCGGCGCCTCGACGTTGAACGTGATGCCCTCCGGCGCGGTCACTTTCACCGGGTGGCTGAATCCGAGCGCGAACTCGAGCTCAGTTGGGCCCTTGGAAATGACTCGGTAGCCGACACCGACGATCTCGAGTTTCTTCTCGTAGCCGGTGGTCACCCCAGTCACCATGTTGGCGACCAACGTACGCGTCAGGCCGTGCAGCGACTTGCTGACCCGCTCGTCGTCGGGCCGAGTGACCTGCACCTCCCCGTTTTCACCGCGCGCGACCTTGATCGGCTCGGCGACACGATGCTCCAGTGAGCCTCGAGGGCCGAGCACAGTAACGAGCTGGCCGTCGACCGTTACCTCGACACCGTCTGGAACGGTGACGGGCAACCTGCCAATGCGTGACATTCCTCTACCTCCTTGTCCCGCTGCTCACCAGACGTAGGCGACGACTTCGCCGCCTACGCGGTTGCGGTGCGCCTGCCTGTCGGTCAAGAGACCTTGAGACGTTGAGATGATGGCAATGCCGAGACCGCCAAGCACCTTGGGAAGTCCAGTCGACTTGGCGTAGACGCGAAGGCCAGGCTTAGAGATCCGGCGCACTCCCGCAAGAGAACGCTCTCGGTTTTGGCCGTATTTCAGGGTGATCGACAGCGTCTTGCCCACCTGGCCCTCCGCGGGCTCGTTCACGGTGTAGCCGGCGATGTAGCCCTCATTGGTCAAGATCTCGGCGATCTCCACCTTGATCTTGCTGTGCGGAATCGTGGTGGTCTCGTGGTACGCCTGGTTAGCGTTCCGCACCCGGGTCAGCATGTCCGCAATCGGGTCAGTCATAGTCATGAGTTTGCGTGTTTCCTTCTCGGAGCGGTTTCCGTCACCGGACCTGCCCCGTTGTGGTCTTCTAGGGGCCTCGGGCGACCGGCATCAGCAGGTCGCCTGGTGAGGAGGCCTTCGTCGCTCTTCGGTGCTGATTTCCGGACATGGGTGGGCCTGGCCCCCGGCCGCAGCCTGCGAAGGCCGGGCGGTTGTCCGGGAGTCAGCGCCGAAGAGCGGCGAAGGCCGATCATCATCACCACGACGACTTCGTGATGCCGGGCAGCTCGCCCCGGTGCGCCATTTCGCGCAGGCAGATCCGGCAGAGGCCGAATTTGCGATAGACCGCCTTGGGCCTGCCGCATCGCTGGCATCGGGTGTAGGCGCGTACGGGGAACTTCGGTTTGCGAGCCTGCTTGACTCGAAGCGCTGTTTTGGCCATGGGTTTCCTCCTTCTCAGTTCGCCCGGAACGGGAAGCCCAGATGGCGCAGCAGCGCCCGGCCTTCATCGTCGTTGGTTGCTGTGGTGACGAACGTGATGTCCATGCCGCGTACCCGGTCGATCCTGTCCTGATTGATCTCGTGGAACATGACCTGCTCGTTGAGACCGAACGTGTAGTTGCCGTTGCCGTCGAACTGCTTGGGCGACAGGCCGCGGAAGTCCCGGATGCGGGGCAGGGCGAGGGTCAGCAGCCGGTCGGCGAATTCCCACATCCTGGTGCCCCGCAAGGTGACATGCGCCCCGATCGGCATGCCGGCCCGCAGCTTGAACTGGGCAACCGATTTGCGTGCTCTGGTCACGACAGGCTTCTGCCCGGTGATCGTCGCAAGATCACGGACCGCGCCATCAATCAGTTTGGAGTCGCGAGCCGCCTCACCAACGCCCATATTGACCACGATCTTGACCAGATTGGGAGTCTGCATCACGTTGGCGATCTTGAACTCATCCCGCAACGCGGGTGCGATCTCCTCGCGATAGCGCTGCTGCAGTCTGGGCAGCGTGCGCTCGGAGGCTGACGCGGCGGGCTCAGTCGTCGGAGTCTCAGTTGTCGGAGTAGACATCAGATCTCCTCTCCGGTCGCCCGGGCAACGCGTACGCTGCGGGTCGCCTTGTACTCAGTGCCGTCGGCGCGGCGCTTCTTCACCTCGACGCGGTCGTAGCCGACCCGTGTGACGACCTCTTCGCCTTCGGAGTTCTTCACCACCAACTGGACGTTCGAGGCGTGGATCGGCGCTTCGGAGGAGACGATGCCTCCCTTGGTGGTCTGGCGGGCCTGCGGCTGAGCAGCGCTATCGCGTAGATGCCGCTTGACGATGTTGACCCCCGCGACGGTGACCTTGTTGCGCTCGGGATACACCGCGATGACCTCGCCAACGAGACCGCGATCTTTGCCGCTGATCACTTTGACGCGGTCGCCCTTACGGACGTGCAGAGTGGGTTTGGATTGAGTCATGGTTTTTACAGCACCTCCGGTGCCAGCGAGATGATGCGCATGAAGCGTTTTTCGCGGAGCTCCCGGCCAACCGGGCCGAAGATGCGGGTGCCGCGGGGCTCGCCATCGGCCTTCAAGATCACCGCTGCGTTCTCGTCGAACTTGATGTACGAGCCGTCGGCGCGGCGACGCTCCTTGGCGGTCCGTACCACCACGGCCTTGACGATTTCGCCCTTCTTGACGTTGCCGCCCGGGATGGCGTCCTTGACGGTGGCGACAATGATGTCGCCGATGCCCGCGTAGCGGCGACCGGATCCTCCGAGCACGCGGATGCACAAGATCTCCTTGGCACCGGTGTTGTCGGCAACCTTGAGTCGCGACTCCTGCTGGATCATCTCTGCTCTCTCTTCTCAGACTTGTCAGCGTGGATGGCGGCTATAGCAGCCACAGACGCTGACAAGTCGGTGTCACTACTTGGCCTTCTCGAGGATCTCGACGAGGCGCCAGCGCTTGGTAGCGCTCTGCGGCCGGGTCTCCATGACGCGTACCCGGTCACCAACGGCGGCACTGTTCTGCTCGTCGTGCGCCTTGAGCCGGCTGGTCTGGCGCAGCACCTTGCCATACAGACGGTGCTTGACCCGGTCCTCGACCGCAACCACAACGGTCTTGTCCATCTTGTCGCTGACGACGTAGCCCTCGCGGACCTTACGTCGGCCCCGCTCTGCGGCGGGCGCATCAGTGCGTGCGCCGTCATCAATGGGTCCCGAGCTTGTCGAAGGGTCTTCGACAAGCTCAGACCGCACATCCGTCGTTTTTTCAGTCATGCTTGAACCTCCTCGGCGTCGGGATCGTCGATGATGCCGAGTTCACGTTCGGTCAGCACCGTATAGATCCGCGCGATGTCTTTGCGTACGGCGCGGAGCCGGCCATGCGACTCGAGCTGACCGGTAGCCGCCTGAAAGCGAAGCGTGAACAGCTCCTCCTTCAGCTCGGTCACCTTCGTGTTCAGCTCGCTCCCGCTGAGGTTGCGCAGCTCGGCCGCGGTTGCAGCCTTGGCCATCAGATATCACCTGCCTCACGCTTGATGAAACGCGCCTTCATCGGCAGCTTGTGAATGGCCAGGCGCATCGCCTCGCGGGCCACGTCCTCATTGACCCCGGACAGCTCGAAGAGCACCCGACCAGGCTTGACGTTCGCGATCCACCACTCGGGAGAGCCTTTGCCAGAACCCATCCGGGTCTCGGCCGGCTTCTTGGTCAATGGACGATCCGGATAAACGTTGATCCAGACCTTGCCACCGCGCTTGATGTGACGGGTCATGGCGATACGCGCCGACTCGATCTGGCGGTTGGTGAGGTATGCACTCTCCATTGCCTGGATGCCGAAGTCGCCGAAGGCCAGCCTCGTGCCGCCCTTTGCTGCACCCGTCCGTTTCGGGTGATGCTGCTTGCGGAACTTGATCTTGCGTGGAACGAGCACGGCTCAGCCCTCCTGTCCCGACGTTTCGGCCG
>Ga0307308_10000294_pt1 | contig 17040 bp, 14 predicted proteins | sample ER_DNA_195_FD_194501 | JGI IMG/M metagenome (GOLD analysis project Ga0307308, IMG submission 194501) | Bulk soil microbial communities from the East River watershed near Crested Butte, Colorado, United States - ER_DNA_195 | ecosystem: Environmental > Terrestrial > Soil > Floodplain | place...
CGTCTCGGAGAGAGACACCGGCGACATGCTGCAGCCCGAAACGATGCAGAGGACTGCGAGGATCGAGGCGGTTCGGCGGGCAGGCAAACGTGCGTTCACGATGTCCCTCTCGGGTGAGTTGGCGGGCCGGCGGTGCTCGCATACCCGCCAGCCCGCGTACCCTGCCGCTGCGGCAGGGTGATCCGGACGCGCCGGACCACATGTTCGGGCAGGTACCCGACGGTCGGGGGACGGCATCGACGTCTCTGCACGCTCGCAGCCTGCCGGGGCGATCCTGTCCGTCGGATTACGACGCCGCGGGTCTGAATTGCTGACAGGTCATGTCAGGTCGTCCGTCGAGACTGGAGGCTCCGGGACCCAGGAGGACGACATGATCACCGAGCTGCGGCGCTACCGGATCAAGCCCGGTCGAATGGAATCGTGGATCGCGTTCTTTGTCGAGGCGGCCAGAGAGAACGAAGGGCACGGTATTCGAGTGGAATACGCCGGCGTCGATACCGAGACCGGCACGTTTGTCTGGCTGCGCAGCTTCGTCGACGAGGCCGACCGGCAGGCCCGCAAGGATGCGTTCTATGGCTCCGCCTGGTGGGTCGAACGAGAGGCCTTTGCGATGGACCACGTCATCGAGTACGACGTCACGTTTCTCGACGCCGCGTTCTACCGAGATGGCGGCGATGTGATCACGGCACCATGGCCCGCCGCTGGTGAGCCAGCCGGCAGCCGTGCCGACAGCCCACCCGACGGTTGGGCGCCCTCGACGCGCCGAACCTTCGTCCCGGTTCAGGTGCAGGGTCGGTGCGAAACCTGTAAGTCCGACGCAAGGTGCGCGACCTGATTCGGGCGTAGGCTGAGCGCCGATAGGAGGTCGCCATGAACCAGCTGATCGTCGTCGCGTTCGATCATTTCGACGATGCCCGGGCCGCCCTGGCCAGCCTGCGGTCCCTCGAACGGGAGGGCCATATCCGCTTCGAGGACACCGCGATCGTCGAACGCGATCCGGATGGGACGGCTCACGTCAAGAACGAGGTCAGCGGGACCACCGAAACGGCAGCCGTCGTCGGCGCCTTGATCGGCGGTCTTGTCACGTTCGTGTTCCCGCCGGCGGGAGTGCTGATAGGGGCGGCGGTCGGTGCCGCGGTCGGGGCGGCGATGGACAGGGGCGTCAGTGCCAGCTTCATCGACGAGGTCAAGAAGACGCTGCGGCCCGGCCGATCCGCTCTCTTCCTGGTCGTCAAGGAAGCCGATGCCGACGCGACGACGGCCGCGCTCCGCCAGTTCAAGGGCGACGTCATCCAGACGACCCTTGACAGCGAAGCTGAAGAGGCCCTCCGCCAGGCCCTCGTCTAGCCGGCGGGGCTCAGGCCCGCGCTAGGAGGCTGTTGGGAAAGCGACCGGCCGGGCGAGGCTGAGCCTCACCCGGCCATCAGTCGCGCCTGGGGGCTCAGCGTGTTGGAGCCATGGCCCGCTGGCCACGCGTTGCGATGCGGTCGGTCGTTGCTTCAGACGTCACCTGGGCCGCGGTCGTCGCGGCCGCAGGGTCCGCGCCGATCGACCGAATGAACTTTGGCGGGACCCGAACGTGCGTTGCCTGCTCCCAGGCGTAGGCCAGACCGATCAGCTTCGGCTCGTCCCACTTGCCGCCGATGAAGGAGACCCCGATCGGCAGCGGCCCGACGTAGCCCGCCGGGACCGTGATCGTCGCGTAGCCGGCGATCGCCGACGGGCTCGATGAGCCGACGAACTTCGAAAAGTCGCCCCCGAGATCGCCGTTGACCGGGTCGGTCACCCAGGCCGGGCCGTTCGTCGGCGCGATGATCGCGTCGAGGTTGTTCGCGGCCAGCGTGTCGTTGATCGCCGCCTGGGCGATCGAGGTCGCCGTCTGGCGGGCGGCAATGCAGGCAGGATCGGTCCGGCCGCCGGTCGCCTGGGCAAGGTCGAAGATCGCCGAGTTCCACGGCCCTTCGAGCTGCGGATGGGCGTTGTTGAAGTCGATCAGGTCCTGGAGTGATTTAGGGAAGCCGGCCGCCGTGTGGGCGGCGAGATAGGACGCGACGTCGGTCTTGAACTCGCAGAGGAGGGCGTCGAACTCCGGTCCGTATGCCGGCTCGATCGGGATCCTCGCCGGGTCGACGATCGTCGCCCCTTCGGCCTCGAGCTTTGCGACCGTCGCGTTCATGATCGCGTCGATCTCGGGGCTGATCGTCGGATCGTACGTGCCTTCGCGCCAGACGCCGATCCGGGCGCCCTCGAGCGCATCCTTGTCCAGGAATTGCCGGTAATTTGTGTAGGCGTGGCCGACCTGGTCGGCGGTCGCCGCGTCGGCAGGGTCGACGCCGGTCATCGCCCCGAGCAGGACGGCGGCATCGGTGACGTTCCGGGCCATCGGCCCGCTCGTGTCCTGGTCGGCCGTGATCGGGACGATACCGGACCGGCTCAGGAGCCCGAGGGTTGGCTTGATGCCGACGATCCCGTTGGCGCCCGACGGGCAGACGATCGAGCCGTCGGTCTCGGTGCCGACGCCGACCGTCGCGAGATCCGCTGCAACCCCGGCGCCGGTGCCGGAGCTCGAGCCGCACGGGTTGCGATCGAGGACGTAGGGCATGTTCGTCTGGCCGCCGATGCCGCTCCAGCCGCTCGACGAGGGGCTCGATCGGAAGTTCGCCCATTCGCTGAGGTTGGCCTTCGCGATGATGATCGCGCCGGCGGCGCGCATTTGCTGGACGATGAATGCGTCCGACGGTCGACTGCCCTTGAGCGCGTACGACCCTGCGGTCGTCGGCATGCGGCTCGTGTCGACGTTGTCCTTGACGATGACCGGGATGCCGAGCAGCGGGCGGTGGTCGCCGTGACGCCGAGCCCGGTCCGCTGCGCGGGCATTGGCCAGGGCCTTCGGGTTGACCGTGATCACCGCGTGGAGCTTCGGGTTCAGCTTGGCGATGCGATGGAGGTAGAACTGGACCAGCTGGACCGACGTCAGGCGGTGTCGGTCCATGAGGCGCTCGAGCTGCGGGATCGTCTTGGCGTCGATGTTGATCCCGGCGACCCTTGTGGCGGTGTCGCTCCTGGCGAGCCCGACCGGGGCCGCGGCCCCCGCGGCGGTCAGCAGGAGCGCGAGCAGGGTCAGGAGCGCGAGCCAGCGTCGTACCGGGCGATTCATGGTCGGCGATCCTCCGCGATGTGGGGCGGCCGGGGTTCCATAACCATCAAACCGCTGGTGTCAAGTGAGGTTTTGTGCAGTCCTGTGTAGATCGCGGGGGTTCCGCGGCGGGCCGGCGGCGATCCGGGTTCGCATCGCGTCGACGGATGAGTTGCCCCAGTCGGCCTCGATCCACCAAGTCGCGCCGGCATCCGCGTGGGCACGGGCGAGGGCGGCGGCAGCGACTGGATCGTCGGCCCGCGTGGTCCCCTCGACGACCACATCGAACGGCGTGTCCCGGAGGTCCGCGGGCCGCTCGCGGCCGACATACCCCACGACGCCGCGAACCGGCTCCGGCCCGCTCGCCGGCCTGCCGCTGGCGTCCTGGGCCTGGACGTAGATGCCGTCCCAGCGGACGGCCCGTCGCATTGACCGTTCGTGCGGCCAGGCCCCGATGACCCAGATCGGGACACGCGGCCGCTGGATCGGCGTCGGCCGGAAGGTCATCGGCCCGAATCTGTAGTGACGCCCCTCGAAGGCGAATGGCTCGCCGCTCCACAGGCCGGCAATGATCGTCAGCGATTCGTCCAGCATCTCGGCCCGGACCCGAGCCTCCGTCGGCTCGCCGACGTTGGCGAAACCGGCATCATCGAGCGTGCCGAGCCCGACCGGCAGGATCAACCGGCCGTTGGACAGGCGATCGAGAGTCATGGTCTCGCGGGCGAGCTTCCACGGGCGCCGCCGGGATGGTGGCGTCACGATCGCCCCGATCCGGACCCGCTCCGTGCGCATCGCCATCGACGCCATGACAACCCATGGGTCGTAGGACTCCGCGTCGCCGATGGCGATCGCGTCGTAGTAGAAGACGCCGTCCCAGCCTGCCACTTCGGCCTCGGCGGCGAGACCGGCGATCGTCCGCGGATCGCCGGTCGTGACGATGAAGCCGAATTGCATCAGCCGACCGGGGCGGCGAGCCCCTCGACGACCTCGGCGCCCGGCAGGGTCAGGAGGATCCCTGGGGAGGCGATCACCTTCCAGCTTCGACTCCCGCCGCCGAGGACGATCCGGGGGCGCGCCATGACCGCCGCGTCGACCCAGATCGGGAGGTCCGGCGGCAGCCCGAACGGCGTGACCCCGCCGATCGCCATGCCGGTAAGCGCCTGCGTCTCGTCCGCTGAGGCGAACGACGCCTTGCGCGTTCCCAGCCGGTCCCTCACCGCGCGGTTGACGTCGAGCCGATGGGTGGCGAGGACGATGCACGCAGCGTACCGTCGAGGCTCAGCCTTGCCGACGACGACGATCGTGTTGGCCGAGTCCCCGAGCTCGAAGCCGTAGGCAGCGCAGAACTGGGCGGTGTCGGCAAGGGCGGGGTCGCAGGGAAAGAGCTCGAACGGCTGGCCGAGACCTGCGAGGACCGCCTCGAGGCGATCTCGGTCGATGTCCATCGTCATGGTCCGGAAGACTAGCGGAGGCAACGCAATAGCTGCGCCCAGTTCCGATCGGCGCCGGCGCGCAAGGGGCGCCTCGTTCGACAGTCGGCGCCCGACGGGTGGATCATCTGGTCAGATCGGTCGGTCCTACCGACCGCGCGCCTCGTATCGCACCGGGAGGAGACCTCCGTGGCTGATTCACGCTCGTCGCTCATGCCCCGTGTCGGTCGCGCCCTGATCGCAGTCGCGGTGGCGTCGGCCCTCGCCGCCGCCCCCGTCGCCTCGTCGACGCCCGCCGTGGCCGTGCTCCCCGTGAGCGGCCAGGTCGTGACGACGGCGGGCAGCGACGGCGTCGTGACGACGGCTGCGGCGTTCACCCTGACGCTGACACCGTTCAAGAGTGGCTTCGCGAACCCGGTCTTCATGACCAGCGCCCATGACGGGACCGGCCGCCTGTTCGTCGTCGAAAAGGGCGGAAGGATCAAGGTCATCAGACGCGACGGGACGGTGCTCCCGACCCCGCTGATCGATCTCTCGGCGCGGGTCTCGAAGGGCAGCGAGCAGGGCCTGCTCGGCCTCGCCTTCCACCCGAACTTCCGGACGAACGGCAAGTTCTACGTCGACTTCACCAACCTGGCTGGAGCCACCGTCATCAACGAATACCGGCTGTCGCCGCCCGGCTCGAACCGGGTGACCCTCCCCGGCAGGCGCGTCCTGACGATCGCCCAGCCGTACGCCAATCACAACGGTGGCGATATCGCCTTCGGTCCGGACGGCTTCCTCTACATCGGCATGGGCGACGGCGGTTCGGCGGGCGACCCGGGAAACCGAGCCCAGAGCCTGAACACCCTTCTCGGCAAGATCCTCCGGATCAACGTCAACGGCCACACCAGGACCCGCGGCTACCTCATCCCGTCGTCGAATCCGTACGTCGGGCGAGTCGGTCGGGACGAGATCTGGTCGTACGGGCTGCGCAACCCGTGGCGCTTCTCGATCGATCCGGCGACCGGCGCGCTGTGGATCGGCGACGTCGGCCAGAATCGGTACGAGGAGGTCGATCGCTCGCTGCGGGGGATCTATCGGGTCGGCGGACGCGCCCGGAACTACGGCTGGCGAGTTCTCGAAGGACGCCACTGTTTCATCCCGGCGACAGGCTGCTCGAGGGCCGGCAAGACGATGCCGCTGATCGAATATGCCCACGACAACCCGAACACGAGCGACGACAACTGCTCGGTGACCGGCGGCTACGTCTATCGCGGCAACGCCTATCCGCTGCTGCGCGGACAGTACGTGTACGGCGATTTCTGCTCGGGCCGGATCTGGACGATCAGCGCCGGCGCGTCACCGCTCGTGAGACCAACGCTCCGCCTCGACACGGCGCTGGCGATCAGCTCGTTCGGGCTCAACGGCGGCGGCGAGCTGTTCGTGCTCAGCCTGGATGGTGGCATCTATCGGGTCGGCGCGACACCGTAAGCCCCGATCCACTCGGGCAAGCGTGACCTCAGTGGTAGCTGTACCGCGCTGTGCTCAGGTTGGCGGCCCGATCCCGGGCGCGAACGATGATGACGAAGTGTGCCGAGTGGGGGATGCGCAGGGCATATGAGGTCGACACGCGAGCGTTGGCGAGGACCCTGAGGATCCCATTTCGCCGCAGCACGATCTTGTACGACCCGACCCCGGAGCCGACGTCCTTCCCGGCATAGCGGATGATCCAGGCACGGGCGGTCGCCGACCAGGCCACGGTCAGCTTGGTCAACGTGGGGCGAACCTGGTCGACTAGGACGTTCGTCGACGCGATCAGGCTCGTGGCGCCCGCGCCATCGCGCAACTGGACCCGAACCGTCCGGCGAACAATCGTGGGACCCGTTGGCAGCGTCCATGGTGTTGCGGCCGCGATCGGCTGCCAGGCACTGAACGTGCTCGTTCCGTTGGCGATGCGCATGTCGGTCGCCGAGGCCGCGCCGTCACTCCACGCCAGCCGGAGCGACACGGACCGCGTGTTCGTGGGGGAGGGGACGACCGCGAGGCCCGTCACCCTCGGCGGCCCGAAGACGTTGCCGATCGCCGTCCAGTACTCGGGCTGTCCGGTCGAGTAACCGAGGGCCCACAGGCCGGCCCCGGCGAGGTGCCGCTGGAGGACGACGCGCATCTTCGCCTCGAGGTTGGCCTGGGAGTCGTAGAAGCTCTGCCAGTAGACGCCACTCACGGTCCGGACGAGCCGGGACGCCTCCTCCACGGGCACGTAATCCTCGGCAACGATCGTGCCGGTCGCGCGCAGGGTATCGAGATTCTGGTAGACGAACGTGCTGCCCGTGAGGTCGGTCCGGCGCGGGGAACCAAGGGCCCCGCTGACCGTCGGCCAGGTGCGGCCGTAGAGCGGTAGCCCGAGGAGCACGCGCTCGAGCGGGACCCCGTACTGGCTGTACAGGTCGAGCGACGAGGTCAGCGAGAGGCTGCCGCCGGACCGAGCCAGGGGATCGATCGAGCCTGGCGCCGAACCGGCCGACCGGTACGCATAGCCCATGAGGAAGGCCCGATCCGCACCGGCCGCGATCGCCTGGGCGGCCATCTTCGCACCCGAAACATTGGCGTTCGTTGCGACCGTCACCTGGGCGCCGGGATTGGTTGCCCGGAGGGAGGTTCGAAGCGCGCCGGCCATCGCGGCGTACGCACCGAAGTACGTTCCCGAGATGAGCTCGACGTCGACGTCGGCGCCATCGAGGCCCTGGGAGTGGACGAAGGCGGCGGCCTCAGCGACGAAGGTGGTCCGGGCCGCCGCATTCGCATCGGCAAAGAAGGCTGCGTTCTTCGTGGCCCCGAAGCTGGTGAACGAGACGAGGACGCGGACACCCGCGGCTTTCGCGGCTGCGACGAAGGCGATCGTGTCGCTCCTGGTGATGGCCGCGTAGCCATTCGCGTTGGTGATCAGATGGCCGGACGCATTCCAGCCGATCGAGAAGAGGACGATCGACGAGAGCTTCGTCAGGTCGAGATCGGCGAACGTGCCCGCGTTCATCTCCCAGTACGGGAGGTAGCCGACGACCTCGGACGAGAGGTGATGCGTCGCGGCCGCTGCGGGGGCGACCGTCGTCGCGGCGGCCTCACTTGGGGCGAGGGTCCGGGCCATCGTCGCGGAGGGCGCGGCAATCTGCGAGCCCACGGACAGGATGGCGGCGAGAAGGACCGCTGCCCGGCGCACGGACGAGCGGCGCCTCGGCGGCTGTGACGGTTGGGTGATCCCCACGGCACAAGGATGCCGGGTCCGGCCGATCTTTGCCAGTCCCCCGGATGGACCGGGTTGACCCGGGACGTTCCGCTGAACCGGACCGGCAGCGCTCAGACGTTGCTGCCGGTGACGATGACCAATGCGGGGCCGTCCGGTCGCGGTCCCGCCAGCAGGCCGGCCCACGAGGCGCCAGCGGCGCCTTCGACCGTGATCCCGAGTTCCATCGTGAGCTCCGCCTGGGCCGCCCGTAGCTCCTCGTCGGTGACGAGGAGCATGTCGTCGACGCGGCCGGCCATCAGCTCAACCGCCCGCGGGATGGCGACGCGCGACGCGATGCCGTCGGCGTAGGTCGCCGCCGAATCGGTGTCGATCGGCCTGCTGGCCCGCCAGCTCAGCGTCATTGCCGGCGCGGCGCTGGCCTGGATGCCGACGACGCGGCAGCCCGGTGCCGCCACCCGCAACCAGGAACCGACTCCGTTGATGAGCGCGCCGTTGCCGACCGGCACGGAAACGACGGCAGGGTAGGGAAGTGCTCGCGTCTCCGCCGCGTCTGTGACCTCGAGGGCGAGGGTCGCAGCGCCCGTCGAGATGCGTGGATCGTCCCCATCGACGAGGAGTTCACCGCCGTGTTGGGCGACAAACGCCTCGGATGCGACACGTGCCTGATCGAAATCCTCACCAACCTCGACGACCTCGGCGCCAAGGGCTCGCATCCGTCCGATCTTGGCCCGGTTGGCATGGAGCGAGGCAAAGACGACGGCGGGAACGGCGAGAGCCCGGGCGGCGTACGCCACGCCCTGGCCGAAATTTCCCGCCGAGGCGCAGACGATCGGGCGATCGGAACCGATCCGGTTCTCCGCCGCGAGCGCGCTGAGGGCCACCCACGTGCCGCGGCCCTTGAACGAGCGGATCGGGTTGACCGTCTCGACCTTGACGATCACCGGGACGCCGAGCCGGGCGGACAGGCCCTCGTGAACGTACTGCGGCGATGCGGTGAAGGCGGGATCGATCGTGCCATGGGCAATCCGGATTGCCGCGGGCTGGAGCTCCGGGATCGCGATCACCGCGGCGTGCGGCGGCGACGCTTCGGGGGCTCCTTGGCGGCCTTCGCCTGGGAATCCTTGATCTGCTTGAACACCTTGCCCATGCCGGGGCGCATCAGGTCGCGCGCTTCTGCCTCCGCCTCGCGATCGCGCCGGCGAAGGCGTTCGGCCTCGCGCGGGTCGAGCTCGTCCGTCATGGCGGGATCATCCCACGTTGGCAGCCGGCAAAAACTCCTACCTTGTCAGTCGGACTTCGGTATGCAAGAATGCCGGACCATGAGAAGTGTCATTCGCGCCAGCCGGGGCTGTCGCTGTTGCACCCTTGCCGAGCAGGGCAGGCTATGTATCTGAGCGCCGACTGAGGCAGTCGCGCGCCGACACAGACCTCGTACCCCTGCTGTGCAGGGGTTTTTGTTTGGCCCACAACGCATCCGACAGCCAAAAGGGACGACAGGAATGACAACCGCACACCTGGTCTCCGAGGAGACCACCGAATCGATCTCGACCGCGGATCTCCGTGACCTTCTTGCGGATCCCGCCACCACCATCGTCGACGTTCGACCGCTCGCCGCGTACAACGGCTGGCGTCTCGACGGCGAGGCGCGCGGCGGACATATCCCGGGCGCCGTCTCGTTTCCGAGCGCCTGGCTGACAAGCGTCGATGGACCCGAGATCCAGCGGATTCTCGGTGAGAAGGGTGTCCTGGGGAGTGACAGGGTCGTCGTGTATGGCGCCGGTACGGACGATGCAGAGGCAGTCGCGTTGAGTCTTGCCGAGCTGGGCGTCGGGGACGTCCGCGTCTACGGCGACGGCTTCCCGGCCTGGGCCACCAATCCGGAGCTGCCGGTCGAGCGCCTGGCGAAGCACGATCGCCTCGTCCACATCGACTGGCTCCGCGCGGTCCTCGCCGGCGAACGACCGGAGGCCGCCCCCGAGGGTCGCTTCGTGCTCTTCCACGTGAACTTCGGCGTCCCCGAGGAGTACGCGGAGGGCCACATCCCGGGGGCCCTCTACCTCGATACCAACTGGCTGGAGGATCCGGCCGACTGGAACCGCCGATCGCCCGAGGCGCTCGAAACCGCGTTGCGATCGCTCGGCATCACCCACGACACGACGGTCGTCGTCTACGGACGCGACACCGAGGGCCATGCGAACGAGAAGTGGCCGGGCCGACGGGCGGGCCAGATCGCCGCCACCCGGGCGCTGATGATCCTGCGGTACGCCGGCGTCGACGACGTCCGGCTTCTCGATGGCGGCTACGACTGGTGGGTGCGCACCGGCAACGCGCTCGAAACCGTTCTCCGGGAGCCGACCCCCGTCGCGACCTTCGGAGTCCAGGTCCCGCTTCGGCCGGAGGTCATCGTCGACATCGATGAGGCGAAGCAGATCATCGCGGATCGAGACGGCGCCGCCCTCGTAAGCATCCGCACCTGGCGCGAGCACATCGGCAACGTCAGCGGCTACAACTACATCGGCCCGGCCGGCCGGATCAAGGGCGACGTGTGGGGCAACTGCGGGACGGACGCCTACCACATGCAGCACTACCGCAACGTCGACAACACGATGCGTGCGTACCCGGAGATCGCGGCCAACTGGGCCGAGGCTGAGATCACCGGTGACAAGTGGGTCGCCTTCTACTGCGGCACCGGCTGGCGGGCCAGCGAGACCTGGTTCTATGCCTACCTGATGGGCTGGGACAGGATCGCGGTCTACGACGGCGGCTGGTTCGAGTGGAGCCAGGACCCGATCAACAACCCGATCGAGATCGGCGAACCCCAGGACGAGTTCGCCGCCTAGCGCGACCGAGGCCGGCGGGGGAGTCGCGCTCACCCTCTCGTCACCGGGAGGGCGTAACCGGTCCCGGTTCGCTACGATCGGGCCATGCCCAATGATCGGATCCGGATCGCCCTCGTCGGCTGCGGCGACGTCGCTGATCGGCACTATCTGCCCGCCCTCGAGGCACTCTCCGAGCAGGTCGCGGTCGTCGCGCTCGTCGATCCGCGCCCCGGCGCTGCCGAGCGCGCCGCCGACGCCATCGCGGGATGGTCGCCGGGGGCTCGATCCCACCTGGATCTCGACGAGATGCTCAAGGCTGGCGGCGTCGATGCCGCGATCGACCTGACGCCCGCCCCGTTCCATGGCCACGTAAACCTCGCCTGTCTCGAAGCCGGACTCCATCTCTACTCGGAGAAGCCGCTCGCTGCCAGCCTCGACGATGCGGATCGGTTGATCGCCGCAGCGGCCAAGCGCGATCTGATCTTCCTGTGCGCGCCAGGGGAGGCGGTCACGAAGCGGGTACGTTGGCTCTCCGACGTCGTCGAATCCGGGCGCTTCGGAGCTCCGACCCTCGTGGTGACCCACCACGCCGACCCAGGCCCCGCCGCCTGGCGCGAATATACGGGCGATCCGACGCCGTTCTACCGCGACGGTGTCGGTCCCTTGTTCGACCACGGGGTCTACCGGTTGCATGCGCTGACGACCCTGCTCGGGCCAGTCAGTCGGGTCCAGGCGATGGGCGCGATCTCATCGCCCACCCGCGGTGTTCGCGGTGGCCCATTGACCGGCCGGAGGATCGACGTCACGACGCCTGATCACATCCTCGTCAACCTCGAATTCGCGAACGGGACGCTCGGCCAGCTCCTGGCGAGCTTCGGCACCCCGGCGACTCGCGCTCCGTGGCTCGAAGTCCATTTCGCGATGGCGACGATCAGCTTCAGTGGCCAATCGTGGGAGGCGGACGCGCCGGTCAGCCTCTACGTCGACGACGACAGTCCGCTGGGGCTCGAGGGCTGGTTGGAGGACATCCAAGTTCCGCGGGATGACGTCGGTGTTGTCGAAGCCGGCGTTCGCCATTTCGTGGCCTGCCTTCGCGGCGAGACCGAGCCGGTTCTCACGGCGGAGCACGCCCGCCACGTCCTTGACATCATCCTCAAGACCTACTCGTCGATCGAGGACGGCCGGTCGCATCCGACCGAGACGACGTTCTGAACCTTCAGTGGCTGTGTCCCCGCCGCGGCATCCCGCGCGGGTGTCACAATCGCGACGATGACTGAGCCAGCAACGCCAACGGAACCCACATCGGCCGATTCGTTGCTGGCCGGCCGGGCCGCCATCGCCCGCCATGCCTGGGGGGAGGCCTTCGATGTGTTCTCCCGAGCCGACCAGGAGAGTTCCCTTTCGGGCGCCGACCTGGAGTCCTTCTCCCAGGCTGCCTTCTTCACCGGCAAAGCGCCCCTCGGGATCGAGCTCAAGGAGCGAGCCTTCAAGGCACACCTCGGCGAAGAGGACGAGATTCAAGCCGCATATCTGGCTCTCGACATCGCGCACGACTACGGGATGACCGGCAGGATCTCGATCGCGTCGGCCTGGCTGCGGAGGGGGGAGAAGCTCCTCGAGGGCAAACCGGAGGGCTACGCTCACGCCTATCTCGCCCTCGATCTCAGCGAGGCGGCACGATCGGCTGGGAATATCGACGAGGCGCTCGCGCAGGCCGAGAAGGCCGTCAAGCTCGCGACCACTGCCCGCCATCCCGACATGCAGGCCGCCGCCCTGACGAACTTCGGCTCACTCCGCATCGCCACGGGGGCGACCTCGGACGGCATCGCCATGATGGAGGAGGCATCGGTCGCCGCCGTGAACGGCGAGCTTTCACCGATCGCAACCGGTGTCGCCTGCTGCCGGATGATCGCCGCGTGTCGCGACCTGACCGATTACCGGCGGGCGACCGAGTGGACCGAAGCCACCGAACAGTGGTGCGAGCGCCAATCCGTCGCTGGGTTCCCGGGCGTGTGCCGAATCCACCGGGCGGAGGTCGTGGCGATCGGCGGGGCGTGGGACCGCGCCGAGATCGAACTTCGCCAGGCGGCCGACGAGCTGGTCGGCTACAACGCGAACATGCCCCTCGCCGACGGCGTGTACGCACTTGGAGAGATCCACCGTCTGAAAGGCGATTTCGAGGGTGCCGAAGCGGCCTTTCGCCAGGCGAACGGTCTCGGCCGGACGCCACAGCCCGGGCTCGCCCTGATACGTCTGGCTGAAGGGAACGTCAAGAACGCGGCGGCGGCGATCAACTCGGCTCTCGGCGACGAGACCTGGGACCAGTGGGCTCGGGTGCGGCTGCTGCCGGCCCAGGTCGAGATCGCGATCGCAGTCGGCGACGTCGGGCTGGCTCGTCGGGCTGCCGAGGAGCTTGGCAAGATCATCGAGACCTACAAGTCCCCGGCACTGGAGGCGGGCCGCCGCCAGGCACTGGGCCGTGTTCTGCTCGCGGAGGGCGACGCCACCAGCGCCGCCACCGAGTTTCGTGGCGCGATCCGCGACTGGCGCGAGGTCGGGGCGCCGTACGAGATCGCCAAGGGACGCGCGCTCCTGGCGCGAACGCTGCGAGCCCTCGACGACGAGGAGGCCGCCGATCTGGAGCTCTCCGCCGCCCGGGACGAGTTTCAGCGCCTCGGTGCCCAGCCGGACGCGGCCGCGGCCGAGAAGGAGTTGCGAGCAGCTGCGGACCGCCGAACCGGGCCGCTGACGACGCGCAAGACGTTCATGTTCACCGACATCGTCGGATCGACGAACCTCGCCGAACTGCTTGGTGACGAGGCCTGGGAGCGTCTGCTGCGCTGGCACGACGATACGCTGCGGGCCCAGGTCAGAAAAGGTGGGGGACAGGTGGTCAACTCGACCGGCGACGGGTTCTTCGTTGCCTTCGACACGGCCCGCGAGGCGATCGACTGCGCGATCGCCATCCAGCGTGCGATCGCCGCGCACCGGACGGATATCGAGGTTCGGATCGGGCTCCACAGTGCCGAGGCGAACCAGCGGGGCGACGACTTCAGCGGCGTCGGCGTGCACCTCGCGGCGCGCGTCGCCGCCCTCGCGACCGGCGGTGAGATCCTCGCGACCGCGGAGACGCTGGCCGATGCGGGCGACGTCGCTTCATCGGGTTCGCACGAGGCATCGGTGAAAGGCGTCGCGGCGCCCGTGACCGTCGCCGCGGTGACCTGGGTCTGACACCGCTCGAGGCTGGCGCACAACTGGCCGCCGACCATGGTCTTGACCATGGGGAAATGACGGTTCTCAAGGACGGCAGCAACCTTCTCGTCCACCTCGCTCCGGCACCGGTAGTCCTTCGGGTCGCGACCTTCACGGCCCTCATCCGCGGCGATGGGCTGCCGTGGCTCGAGCGCGAGGTCGCGCTGGTCTCGTACCTCGCAGGCGTGGGCGCGTCCGTCATGCCGCCGAGCGATCTCGTGCCGCCCGGTCCGCACGTCGTTGGTGGCTGGGCGATGAGCGCGTGGCAGTTCGTTGATCACGAGCGCGGCGTCGTTCCGGACCCCCTGACCGCCCTCCGTGCGCTGGATGAGCTCCACGAGGCCATGCGTGGCTTCCCGGGCGAGATGCCGCTGCTCGTGCCCGCCGTCGATGACCTCGACCGCGCGATTCAGTTCGGTGTCGAGCGCGGGGTCATCGGTGCAGATGCGGCCGACGAGCTCCGAGGTCGACGCGACAGACTCCTCGAGGACCTCCTCTCGAGCGCGCCCGAGATCCAGGCACAGCACGGCGATGCGTTTCGCCGGAATTCACTCGTGACGAAGGCCGGCGTCGTCTGGATCGATTTCGAGGACTGCTGCTCGGGTCCGCTGTTGTGGGATCTCGCCACGATGGTCCGCCAGGGTGGAGGCGAACAGGTCGCGGCGGTCGTTCGCGCCCGGTTTGGCGATGTCCCGATGCGGAACGCGATCGCCCTGAGGCAAGTGCAAGCCGAAGTCTGGACCATCCTCCATGACGCCCGCCAGATGAACGGCTGGTGACTCACGGCCTTCCTGGTTCGGGTACCGTGCGCCGCGTGTCTGAAGGTGTGCGCACGACCGGCGCTGTCCCGCTCCGCGTCGTGGCCGGGCTCTTCATTGCGTCTGTCGCGCTCCGGCCGCAGCTGCTCGCCGTCGGCCCACTGTTGCCGCTGATCCGGAGCGACCTGGGCCTGTCGGCGAGCCTGGCCGGCCTCCTGACGACGATCCCCGTCCTGTGCATGGGGATCTTCGCGCCGGTTGGACCGCGCGTCGCGGCCCGGCTGGGCCCACGGACGGCCTTTGCCATATGCCTCGGGCTCATCGTCGCATTCGGGCTGCTCCGGACGGTCGTTCCGCAGTACCCGCTCGTGCTGCTGGCGACGCTCGGCATTGGTGTTGCGATCGGGATCGGCGGGGCCATTCCGTCCATGGTCGTCTCGGAGCGCGTTGCCTCGCGCCCGGCTCTCGGAACCGGAGCCTATGCCGGCGGGATCGTCGCGGGCTCGACCCTCGGGGCGGGGCTGGCCGTCCCGCTCGCCGTGAACGGTAACTGGCGGCTGTCTCTGCTGGTCATTTCGCTCGCGTCGCTGGCATCTATCGGAGCGTGGCTGTTCCTCATCGGCGAAGAGCGAGATGGGCAGGTGCCGCGACCACGCGCCACCCGACTTCCGTGGCGCAGCGCGACGGGCTGGCTGCTGGTCGTTGTGTTCGGGCTCCAATCGATCCTGTTCTACGGCGCCGTCGCGTGGCTGCCGAACGTCTTTGTCGAGCGCGGCTGGTCGACGATCGAGGCGGGATCACTCGTCGCGATCTTCAACGCTGTCGGTCTGGCTACGACTCTCGGCATTCCGCTCGTCGCCGACCGCATCGGCGAGCGTCGTCCGCAGCTCGTCTTCGCGTCAGTGGTCGCCGCCCTGGCCATCGTCGGGATCATCGCCCTGCCGGACTTCGCCTATGGCTGGGTGGTGCTCCTCGGACTCGCGCTAGGGATGGTGTACCCGCTGGTTCTCACGCTGCCGCTCGACGTGACGGACGATCCGGGCCGGGTCGGCTCGGTGGCAGCGCTAATGCTGCTCGGTGGCTACATCCTCTCGTCGACCGGCCCGATCGCACTCGGTGCCGCGCGTGACGCCACCGGCAACTTCGGGGCAAGCCTCTGGATCCTCGTCGCAGTTTCAGTGGCGCTCATTGCCTGTTGCCTCTTCCTGTCGCCGACTCGACTGCGGCGAGGGATCCGCCGGCCGGTACCGTCCTCCTGACGCCCTACCAGATCACGGGCCGTTGACGAGACCGCTCGTGTCCACGACCTCGAGGTCGGCGCCGGTGATCGCGCCGAGCTCGTGAAGGACGTCGTCGTCGAAGCCCGGATCGCTGACGCCCGAGACGTACCAGGGGGAGCCGTTGTCCGCGAGGATCATGCCGTACTGCTTGAGGGCGGCGGCGATGACCCGCGCCTGGGGTGAGAGGCCGCTCGTGTCGTAACCCGCCTTGAGCCTGACGCGGAGGCCCATCGGCGGCAGGCTGGCGGAGGTGTCGCTGCTCGCGTAGTGGCGAGCCGGGTAGACGTAGGCCATCCGCGTGACGTTCGTCGTGAACCGCAGCGCGTGGTTGATCGCTCCGGCCGTCACCTCGTCGTAGCGCACGAGGCCGGGCAGGATCGGCAGGCCGGCTGCGTCCGCGCTCGTCCAGCCGTCGGGTCGAAGGGCGTTCGATCGCAGGTCCCAGCTGGCGCCAGAGCCGGCCGACCACGCGCCCGACACCGACTGGCGGGCGTCGAAGAGCTCAAACAGCCGGCAGGCATCGCGATCGACGATGAGGATGTGATGATCGGAGCCACCTTCGATGAGCGGCGTTGCCGGGATCGGGTAACTGAGCGGATCGGACTCGTCGGCGTAGTCGAACGTGACCGTCGACGTGGGCGTCGTGGCCCCGACGACGTTGTACGGGATGCCGTAACCGGCGTAGGACCCGAAGTCCATGTGCAGGCCGCGTGTGAGCCCAATGGTGCCGATCATCGTCGCCGTGTTCCCGGCCACCGGCAGAGCGGCCACCGGCACGTTCCAGACGTTGTCGACTGGCAGGACGGGACAGCCCGGTGCACCGGACAGCGTCGGCGACAGGCCGGAGCCGGGGGCTGGCGTCGGCTGCGGATGACTGCTTGCGAGGCGCGGGTTGGTTCCGGCCCTCACCTCGCCACCGTCGGTGTAGCCGTCGCCGTCGGTGTCGGCCCGGCGCGGCAACGTGCCAAGCCTCTGCTCGGTCAGGTTTGACAGGCCGTCGTGATCGGGGTCTTCGCGCCCATCGGCCCGGCCATTGCCGTTCGTGTCGACGCGCCGGGGATTGGTTCCGGCCAGGAACTCGAAGCTCGTCCGCAGGCCGTCGTGATCGGTGTCCTCTCGTCCATCGCGAATGCCGTCGC
>Ga0307308_10000297_pt1 | contig 16934 bp, 17 predicted proteins | sample ER_DNA_195_FD_194501 | JGI IMG/M metagenome (GOLD analysis project Ga0307308, IMG submission 194501) | Bulk soil microbial communities from the East River watershed near Crested Butte, Colorado, United States - ER_DNA_195 | ecosystem: Environmental > Terrestrial > Soil > Floodplain | place...
GCCGATTCGCGCGAGAACTGGACCTTGATGGTGAACTTCCGCGACCGGCTGATATCAGCGCCGTCGCTCGAGGCGTTGTATACCGCGCTCGCCCGCAAGGGCGCCGGCGAGCTGCCGCCGATCTTTCTGTCCCAGCTCTGCCATCTGATCTTGCGCAACGCGCTCGAGGGTTGCGACGATCCTTACACGCTGCGCGCGGCCGAACTGTTCTATCGCAGCCAGCTCGCCGCCGTTCATGAAGGTTCGCTGCTGTTGGCCGATGCGGAAGTCATCGAGGCGCAGCAACACACCCAACACGACTTGCATTCATCGCCGCTGACGTCCCTGCTGCAGCCGAAGCCGTTCGCCGAGATGGATGTCATGGACGACGAGAACGCCTGGACCTACTGGTCGCGCTCGGACGCGCACGCGATGGTCATGAACATCGGCGGCAATCCGAAGGCACGCGCCGGGCTGTGCAGGGCGATCGAGCGATGGATCGGCCACCTGCTCGGCATTGCCGTCCACGTGGAAACGGTCGCTTCGATCCAGGACCGCGACTGGCGCTGGTTCGTCGGCCTCGACAGCGAGGCGACGCGGATCGGCAACGCCCTGTGGAACGGCGCCGCGCTGGATGACAGTGCCGCCGAACGCATCGTCGCCCTGATGCGCATGGACATCGAGGACGCGCGGCTGGTGGATGAGCGCGTCGGCAACAAGCCGATCTATCTCATTCTGGCGATGGGTGCCGACAGGGTGGTGCGCCTGAAACCGCAGAATCTGATCGCGGGGCTGCCGCTGGCGTCGTCAGCGAACGTCGCATGATCAACCACTGGGCGGAGGATCGACCATGGCAATGACCGAGTGGTCGCGGGAAGTCGGCGTGGTCGTGCGCCGCCGTTCGATCGACAATCCATGGATCGATCATATGTGGTCGCCGGTGACGGTTCTCGAAGACGTGCCCGAGACCGCGCCGTGGACCGTGCTGTCGAGCGAGGCCGATGCAACGATTTACTATGCGGGCGCCGCGAGCATCGACCTGTTCAGTTCCGACACCGCGAATTATCGCGACAATCTCGCCGACGGCGAACCTCGCATCTGGGTCGCGCTGCGGCGTCAGGACGGCGGCCCCGAACTCGAATTGACAAAAATAACGGCCGACCCGACCGAAGGCGAGGCGATGTTCGAAAGCGGTTGCGATGTGATCGGCACCGTTCCGATGCCGGCCGAGATCGCGTCGTGGATCGCAGCCTTTGTGGATCAATTCCACGCCGAACGCGTATTCCACAAGCGCAAGCGGGATCGCGCGGGCCGCGATGGCCAGCGAATGCCGGGTGGCGCGCCGGATGACGGAACAGGCCGCACATGAGCGATTCGGACCAGGGCGACCAGGACAAGGGCTTTCTCGCGCGATGGTCGCAGCGCAAGCAGCAGGCGAAACGGCCGGATCGCGACGCGCCGGCTGCGGACGCCGATATGCCGCCCGGCCCGGCTGCCGAAGGCGATGCCGAGCCGGAGTTCGATCTCTCCAGCCTGCCAAAGCTCGAGGATGTCACGGAGACGACCGATATCACCGCGTTTCTCCGGAAGGGCGTTCCCGAGCATCTACGCAACGCGGCTCTACGGAAATCCTGGGCTCTGGATCCCGCGATCCGCAACTACGTCAATCCCGCGCTCGAATATGCCTATGACTGGAATACGCCGGGAGGGGTGCCGGGCGGTGGCGAGATCGGAGCCGGCATGGATGTCGCCCGGCTGGTTTCGCAGATCATGGGCGGCGGCGAATCGACGCATGCTTTGACATCGGCTGAGCCCGGAAAAGAGCCGGCGAGCGACGCCGTGCAATCTGGCGAACATGATGCAACGCAAAAGCCGGAGCCGGATTTTGCCCACCAGGCTTTAAGCGTGGACAAAGAGACGATTTCAATGATGGAGGAGCCTTGGAATAGTGAAGCAGGCAGCGGTGTTGAAACAGGGTGGGCAAAGGCTTCTGAACAATCCAATGCTATTGCACCGCAGCAGAGGCGGCACGGCTCCGCAAAACCGATTGATTAGACAAAAGTTTTTGCGGGTATGGCCAACGCCTATGCTACAGATTCATATCTGGAATGAGCCTAGATGCCCGATTAAGAGGCACGGGGCGGGGAGAAATCGGTCGCGCCATGCGTGACGCCGGTGTGGAACAGGTAACCAAGACAGCAGGCGGTGTTGCATCGCTCGCGCGAGAGATCGACGAGATCGATCAGCAGCGCGCGGCGGAATACGGCTTGTTGTCCCTGCTGTTCGGCAAGGCGCCCGACGCGGAGACGCTCTCGCGCCTTGCCGGGTTGAAGGGCGATGCGTCCGATCTCGGCATGGCGCATATCGAACTCGCTTCCGCTGCCGCGGCGGCGGATGATCGCGCCGTCAGCAAGGAATTCTTCGACCTGTTCATCGGGCTCGGCCGCGGCGACCTGCTTCCCTATGCCTCCTATTATTTGACCGGCTTTCTTCACGAGCGCCCGCTGGCGCGCGTCCGCGAAGATCTGGACGCACTCGGCATCGAGCGCGCAGGCGTCTCGCGCGAGCCGGAAGATCACATCGCGATCCTGCTCGAGGTCATGGCCGGCCTCGCGCGCGGCGACTTCGAAGCTGAATTCAGCGAACAAGCGCGATTCTTCGAGCGGCATCTCGAGCCGTGGGCCGCGCGCATGTTCGCCGATCTCGAGAAGTCCGACTCGGCCAAGTTCTATCGCACCGTCGGGCGCGTCGGCCGCATCTTTATGGAGCTGGAATCAGAGGCTTTCACGCTGTCGGAGTGACGCGAGAGGCCCCTAAAAGATTGACGTGAAGGAGATCGCAATGAGCAAGCCAACCGACACCAAAATGCCCGCCCGCAAGTCGAAAGCGGCCGGCGTCGACCGACGCCGCTTCTTCCTGATGGGCGGATCGGCGGCGGTCGCCGCGGCTGCGGCCGTGCCGCTTTCGAGCGAGGCGGAGGCGGAGGAGTCGCAGGCCGAGCGCGTCAAGGCTCGCTACAAGGAAACCGATCACGTCAAGAACTACTATCGCGTCAACCGCTATTGATGGGACCACGCACATGCTGATGAAGCGAAGAGATGGATCGGCGGGCCGGGCGCGTTTGCAGGGTATCGCCGCCGGCCTTGCGTCCGGAGTCCTCGACCGCCGCACCTTTCTGCGCCGCTCCGGTCTGGCTGCAGGCGCGGGCGCCGCGCTGGGCTTGATGCCGCTCGGATCGGTGCGCAAGGCGCAGGCCGGGCCGAAAATCGTCGGGGCGCCGACGGACATCAGGAAGAACATCTGCACGCATTGCTCGGTCGGCTGCACCGTGATCGCCGAAGTCCAGAACGGCGTCTGGGTCGGCCAGGAGCCAGCCTGGGACAGCCCGCTCAACCGCGGCTCGCATTGCGCCAAGGGCGCCTCGGTGCGCGAGCTCGTCCATGGCGACCGCCGTCTGAAATATCCGATGAAGCTAGTCAATGGCGAATGGACGCGCCTGTCGTGGGACCAGGCCATCAACGAGATCGGCGACAAGATGCTCGAGATCCGCGCCAAGTCCGGCGCCGACTCGGTCTATCTGCTGGGATCCGCGAAATTCTCCAATGAAGGCGGCTATCTGTTCCGCAAGTTCGCGGCGTTCTGGGGCACCAACTCGATCGACCACCAGGCGCGCATCTGTCATTCGACCACTGTCGCCGGCGTCGCCAATACCTGGGGCTACGGCGCGATGACGAACTCCTACAACGACATCCGGAACTCGAAGACCATCGTCTTCATGGGATCGAATGCCGCCGAGGCACATCCGGTTTCGCTCCAGCACATCCTGACAGGCAAGGAGATAAACCGCGCCAACGTGTTCGTGCTCGACCCGCGCTTCACCCGCACCGCGGCCCACGCTACCGAATATGTCCGCTTCCGCGGCGGCACCGACATCGCGGTGATCTGGGGCATGCTGCACCACATCTTCAACAACGGTTGGGAAGACAAGCAGTTCATTGCGCAGCGCGTCTACGGCATGGACCAGATCCGCGCCGAGGTCGCGAAGTGGACGCCGGAGGAAGTCGAGCGCGTCACCGGCATTCCCGGCGAACAGCTGAAGAAGGTCGCCGAGACCTTCGCCAAGCAGAAGCCCTCGACCTTCATCTGGTGCATGGGGGGCACCCAGCACACCGTCGGCACCGCCAACGTCCGCGCCTATTGCAATCTGTTGCTCGCGACCGGCAACGTCGGCTCCTATGGAACGGGCGCCAACATCTTCCGCGGCCACTGCAACGTGCAGGGTGCTACCGACATCGGTCTCGATATCGTGACACTGCCGCTCTATTACGGTTTGGTGGAAGGCGCCTGGAAACACTGGGCGCGAGTATGGGAAGTCGATTACGATTACTTCCAGTCCCGCTTCGACGAAGTGCCGGCGAAGGCCGGCCGTCCGGCCCGTACCCGCAAGCAGAACATGGAATTGCCGGGCATCCCATGGACCCGCTGGTTCGATGCGACGCTTGCCAATCCCGACGACGTGGATCAACGCGATAGCGTGAAGGGCGTGGTCATCATGGGGCATGGCGGCAATACCGTGCCGCGCATGACGGAGATGGTGAAGGGCCTCGAAAAACTCGAATTGCTCGTTGTCGCCGATCCGCATCCGACGACATTTGCGGCGATCTCGGAGCGCAAGAACGGCACCTATCTGCTGCCGGCCTGTACCCAGTTCGAGACTTCGGGCTCGCGCACGGCCTCGAACCGCTCGCTGCAGTGGGGCGAGCAGATCGTCAAGCCGATCTTCGAATCCAAGGACGATTACGAGATCATCTACCTGCTTTCCAAGAAGCTTGGTTTCGCCGATCCGATGTTCAAGAACATCAAGGTGGAAAACAATCATCCGTCTTCGGAAGACCTGCTGCGCGAAATCAACCGCGGAGGTTTCTCGACCGGCTATTCCGGCCAATCGCCGGAGCGCTTGAAGGCGCACATGAGGAATCAGGGCAAGTTCGACCTGGTGACGCTGCGCGCCAAGGCCGACGAACCCGAGATCGGCGGCGACTATTATGGCCTGCCGTGGCCGTGCTGGGGCACGCCGCAGATCAGGCATCCGGGCACGCATACGCTCTACAACACCAACCTTCACGCCAAGGACGGGGGCGGCACGTTCCGCGCGCGCTTCGGCGTCGTGTATGAAGAGAAGCAGCCGGACGGTTCGGTGAAGAACGTCAACCTGCTTGCCGAAGGTTCCTACAGCAAGGGTTCGGAGCTGACCGACGGCTATCCCGAATTCACCTATGGCGTGCTCAAGAAGCTCGGCTGGGACAAGGACCTCACCGAAGCCGAACTTGCAACCATCAACAAAATCGGCGGCAACAATCCCGATGGCGTCGGCTGGGCAGTGGATCTGTCGGGCGGCATCATTCGCGTCACGCTGGAGCATGGCGTGATGGCCTATGGCAACGGCAAGGCCCGCGCGGTGGCGTGGAATCTGCCCGATCCCGTGCCGGTTCATCGCGAGCCGATCTATACCCCGCGTCCCGACCTCGTCGCCAAATATCCGACGCGTCCGGATGGCCGCCAGTTCCGGATGGCCAATCTCGGCTTCTCGATTCAGAAGGCGGCGGTGGACAAGGGACTTGCCAGGCAATTCCCGATCATCCTGACCTCGGGACGTCTGGTGGAATACGAAGGCGGCGGCGAGGAAACGCGGTCGAACCGCTGGCTTGCCGAATTGCAGCAGGACATGTTCGTCGAGGTCAATACGTCTGACGCGGCCGAGCGCGGCATCAAGGACGGCGGCTGGGTCTGGGTGTTCGGTCCGGAGAACGGCTCGAAGACCCGCGTCAAGGCGCTGGTCACCGACCGCGTCGGCAAGAGCGTGGCGTTCATGCCGTTCCACTTCTCCGGCTGGTTCCAGGGCGTCGATCAGCGCGGCAAATATCCGAAGGGCAACGATCCGATCGTGCTTGGCGAAAGCGTGAACACGCTGACGTCCTATGGCTACGATCCGGTCACCGGCATGCACGAGGGCAAGGTGACCCTGTGCCAGATCCAATCGGCGTGAGGGGAGAATAGATCATGGCTCGCGTCAAATTTCTCTGTGATGCCGACCGCTGCATCGAGTGCAATGCCTGCGTGACGGCCTGCAAGAACGAACATGAAGTGCCGTGGGGCATCAATCGCCGCCGCGTCGTCACCATCAATGACGGCAAGCCCGGCGAACGCTCGGTGTCGATGGCCTGCATGCACTGCACCGATGCGCCCTGCGCCGCGGTCTGTCCGGTGTCGTGCTTCTACACCACCGCCGACGGCGTGGTCCTGCATTCCAAGGATCTCTGCATCGGCTGCGGCTACTGCTTCTACGCCTGCCCGTTCGGCGCGCCGCAATATCCGAAGGTCGGCAACTTCGGGTCGCGCGGCAAGATGGACAAGTGCACCTATTGCGCCGGCGGACCGGAGGCCGATTCCACGCCGGCCGAATACGCCAAATACGGCGCCAACCGCCTAGCGGAGGGCAAGCTGCCGCTTTGCGCCGAGATGTGCTCGACCAAGTCGCTGCTGGCGGGCGATGGCGCGATCATCGCCGAAATCTACAAGGAGCGCGTGATGAAGCGCGGTTACGGTTCGGGCATGTGGGGCTGGAAAACCGCCTACAGCGATTCCCCGACCGGCTGATGCAAACTTCGTCGCCAGTGTTGCGGCGGCGGTCGCGTAACACACGAAATCGAAAGGGCGTTGTGCAGATGCCAAGTTCACTTTCACCTCTGAAGGCCTCGATTGCCCGAGCTCCGATCGTCAAGGCCCTATGGGCCGCCCTGGCGCTCGTGTTCGTGCTTGCCCATCCGGCGGCGGCGCAGCTTTCCTTCAAGCCCACCGCCGAGGCGGTCCAGGAAGACAAGCTCCTGAATGCGCTGAAGGAGGGTGACAAGATCACCGGGCGGATCACCATACCCGACGCAATGGCTTCCAGCCTGATTCAGCCCGCCGGCCGCGACTGGCGCGATTTCCAACGCAGCAAGCTGCCGATCATCGGCGGCGTCGCCATTATCGGAATGTTTGCGCTGCTGGCGATTTTCCTCACGGTGCGCGGCCGGGTACGCGTTCATCAGGGTTTCTCGGGAAGAACGATCCTGCGGTTTGCCGCTTTCGAGCGCTTCACCCACTGGCTGACGGCGAGCTGCTTCATCGTTCTGGCGCTCACCGGCCTGAACATCAGCTTCGGCCGCATTCTCATTCTGCCGCTGTTCGGTCCGGAAGCTTTCGCGACCATGTCGGCTTACGCAAAACTGGCCCATGACTATCTGGCCTTCCCGTTCATGCTCGGCCTCGTGATCATGCTCCTGATCTGGATCAAGGATAACATTCCAGGCAGGCTCGACCTGCAATGGCTCAGGCAGGGCGGCGGCATCCTGTTCGAGGGCCAGCATCCGCCCGCCAAGCGCTTCAATGCCGGACAGAAGGGAATTTTCTGGATCGTGATCATGGGTGGCGCGCTGATGTCGGTATCCGGTTGGTTCCTGCTATTTCCATATCTTCCCGGCAATGTGACCGCGCTGCAGTACTGGACCGTGATCCATGCCGTGATCGCCATGCTCTTGATCGCCGTGATGCTGGCTCACATCTATATCGGCACCATCGGAATGGAGGGCGCGTTCGACGCGATGGGGACGGGCGAGGTCGATCTCAACTGGGCCAGGGAGCATCACTCGCTCTGGGTCGCGGAAGAACAGGCAAAAGGCCACGCGCCGTCGGGGAGCACTCCGCGCGCCATGCCGGCGGAATGATTCGGCCGGAATAAGTTAGATTGAGGAAGTACGATGAAAGTCTTTCTTGCGGCTTTGTTGTTTGCGGCGATTGCAGCCGTGGGCGTGTCGGTACTGCTCAACGCCATCCAGGAACCGAGCTCCGTGGCATTCACCACCGGCGGCGCCAGGGTTGGAAATCCAGGCCACAACCTGATCGGGCCAGGCTGATCCCGGCCTGATGGTATCGGCCGGACGCGGATCGAAAACGTGAACAGGACCGTCCCTTGAGCGCGCCGAATGCCGCCCCGGCGTGGCCGGTAGAAATCCGGCTCGCCAAGGACCGCCGCACCCTCCATGTTGCATTCGACGATGGCAAAGCTTTCGGCCTTTCCGCGGAGCTGCTGCGGGTGACCAGTCCCTCCGCCGAAGTGCAGGGTCATTCCGAAGCGCAACGCAAAACGGTCGGCGGCAAGCGCAACGTGACCATTCTCTCCGTCGATGCGGTCGGCAATTATGCCGTGCGGCTCGGCTTCGACGACATGCACACCACCGGCATCTATTCCTGGGCGTTTCTGCGCGATCTCGGGCAAAACGCCGAGCGGCGCTTTCAGGATTATCTCGACGATCTCCAGGCCAAGGGACTCGACCGCGACAGACCGGGCATGCGCTAACGCGGGCTCGGATGGCGCTTCTGCGCGTTATCACTCATCTTGAACGGTCTGAAAAACGATTGCCGCGAATGCTCCATGCCCGGAAAAAACGCCGCTCGGCATTTCTGACCTGGGCTGCCCTATTGGTGTTTCTGCCGTTTGGGGTGACGAACGCCTTCGCGCAGTTGCGCGGCCATGGCGGGCCGGTGCGGGCGCTGGCTATCTCGTCCGACGGACAAACCGCCGTTACCGGAAGCTTCGATTCCACCGCGATCCGCTGGTCGCTGGCGCGCAATGCGGCCGAGCAGGTGCTCCGTTTCCATGCCGACGCCGTCAACGCCGTCGTGCTGCTCAGGGGTGGACGCGCGGCGACCGCAGGCGCCGATGGGCGCATTGCGATCTGGACTCCCGGCAAGGCCGAGCCCGACACCGTGCTGGAAGGTCATACCGCGCCGATTGCGGCGCTGGCTGCATCGCCCGACGGGGCGATGTTGGCGTCCGCGTCGTGGGATCAAACGGTTCGGCTGTGGCCGCTTGCAGGCGGCGCGGCGCGCGTGCTCGAAGGGCATACGCAGAACGTCAATGGCGTGGCGTTCGCTCCCGACGGCCGCACGCTGGTCAGCGTCAGCTACGATCAGAGCGTTCGCATCTGGCCGCTCTCGGGCGCATCTGACCCGACCGTCGTTGCGATGCCGGGCCCGCTCAACGCGGTCGCCATCGGCGGCGACGGCGAGATCGTCGCCGGTGGCGCCGACGCCAAACTTTATTTTCTGAGCGCAGCCGGCGCGGCCGCAGGCGAGATCGCAGCCGGGCCAAAACCGGTGATCTCGATTGCGATCTCGCCGGACGGCGCGCTGGTCGCCGCCGCGAGCATCGGCGGATCGGTGGCGGTGATCGATCGCAAGACGCGTGCTCTCGCGCGCACGCTGGTCGGTCCCGGATTGCCGGTATGGTCGGTCGCGTTTCTGCCCGACAGCCGCACCCTGCTCACCGGCGGAGCCGACAACATCATCCGCCGCTGGGATGCAGTGACGGGAGACACTATCGATCCGCTTCTTCTGGAAACGGCCGGAGACCCGCTCGCCGCCTATGCCGGAGACCACGGCGCGGAAGTGTTTCGCGCCTGTGTCGCCTGCCATACGCTTGGCGCCGAGCAGGCCAACAAAGCGGGCCCGACGCTGGCCGGCATTTTTGGCCGCCGGATCGCAACCCTACCCGGCTATAATTTCTCGGAAGGACTGAAGCGCCTCGATATCGTGTGGACGCCGGAGACGGTGTCAAAATTGTTCGAGATCGGACCTTCCGCCTACACCCCCGGCACCAAGATGCCCGAGCAGCGCATCGGCTCGGAACAGGACCGCGCCGCGCTGGTGCAATTCCTCGGGCGCGCGACCAGGAAGTAGCCGGTCAAGCTCCCTTCTTCTCAGCATCGGGAAAGAACAGCTGCTGGCCATCGATCTTGTAGCCGGCGATCGCGGCCTGGCCTTCCGGCGAGATCAGCCAATCGACAAAGGCCTGGCCGAGTTCTTTCTTCACGGAGGGATATTTTTCCGGGTTCACCAACATGACGCCGTATTGATTGAACAGCCGCTTGTCGCCTTCGATCACGATCGCGAGATCGCCGCGGTTCCTGAACGATATCCAGGTGCCGCGGTCTGACAGCACGTAGCCGTTCATCGTACTTGCAGTATTGAGTGCCGCCCCCATGCCCTGCCCGATCTCGCGATACCACGGGCCTTTGCCGGCTGTGATATCGATACCGGCCTGTTTCCAGAGCGCCAGCTCCGCCGCATGCGTGCCGGACCTGTCGCCGCGCGAGACGAAGGGCGCATCCTTGGCCTGGATCGTTTTCAGCGCGGTCTCGATATCCTTGCCCTTGACACCGGCGGGATCGTCCTTGGGCCCGATCAGCACAAAATCGTTGTACATCACGTCAAACCGCTTCACGCCAAAACCCTCAGCGAGGAATTTTTCCTCCTGAGACTTGGCGTGGACGAATACCACGTCGGCGTCGCCGCGCCGCGCGGTGTCGAGCGCCTGGCCGGTGCCCTGCGCGATCACCTTCACCTCGATCCCCGTTCTGGCCTTGAAGATCGGCAAGAGATAGCCGAACAGCCCGGAATCCTGCGTCGACGTGGTCGATGCCACGACGATCGATCGATCCTCGGCGATTGCGGGTGCGCAAGCGGCTGCTGCGCTGACACACAGCGCCAACGCGAAGGATAAAAAGCGGTTCGGCATGATCCACTCCAGTTCAGACTGATCAAATCACGAGATCGCCGCGCACGAAGGCGGCAGCTTCCGGTGTCGTCGGGTGATCGAGAAAATCGGCAGCCTCTCCCCGCTCGCACAGCGCGCCGCGAACCAGGAAAATGACGTCGCCGGCGAGCCGGCGGACCTGGCCGAGATCGTGCGAGGCCATCACGATCTTGATGCCGGACTGGGCCGCCATCAGAACGATCTCTTCCACGCTGCGCGTCGCGGCGGGATCGAGATTGGCGGTGGGCTCGTCGAGCAACAGGATTTCGGGATCGCGCGCCAGCGCCCGCGCCAGCGCCAGCCGCTGCTGTTCGCCGCCCGAGAGCCGCCGCGCCGGCCGCTGCGCCAGATCGGAAAGCCCGACGCGGTCCAGCAATGCGGCAACGCGCGATGCGCGCAGCGGGCGCGGCGTGCCGGCCTGGGCCAGCGCATAGGCGACGTTGGCGGCAGCGGTCCTTCGCAACATCACCGGTCGTTGAAACAGGATCGCGCGGCGCGCCAGTGCGCTATCGGCCCGGCCGCCCCAATCGATGCGGCCGGTGGATGGCGCCGTAAGCCCCATGCAGAGCCGCAGCAAGGTCGTCTTTCCCGCGCCGTTGGGGCCGACGATCAGCGTCGGCGCGCCCGGCGTGATCGTCAAGCTCAAACGGTTGATGATCGTGGTGGCGCCCGCCTGCAGCGAGACGTCGTCCAGAACCAAAGGAAGATCGCTCGTGGGCGCTCGCATCGTCACCCCGCCTGCCGTTCGGACCACACCCGCGTGCCCCACGCGGCTGCGTTGATCGCAAGAACAATGACGACAAGAATGAGCCCCAGCCCCATCGCCAGCGGCAGATTGCCCTTGGAGGTCTCAAGCGCGACGGTCGTCGTCATGACGCGGGTAAAGCCGTCGATATTGCCGCCGACGATCATCACCGCGCCGACCTCGGCGGCGGCCCGCCCAAAACCTGCCAATAGCGCGGTGAGCAGGCTAAAGCGCGCATCCCACAACAGCGTCGTCATGCGGCCGGCCGGGCTGACATCCATCGCGCTCAGTTCGTCGCGGTATTCAACCCAGAGATCCTCAACCGTCTGGCGTGTCAGCGCGGCGATGATCGGCACGATCAAAATGGTCTGGGCGATCACCATGGCGGTCGGCGTGAACAGAATGCCCATTGCTCCGAGCGGCCCGGAGCGGGACAGCAACAGATAAACCGCAAGCCCAACCACCACCGGCGGCAATCCCATCAGCGCATTGAGCAACACCACCAGAGCGGACCGTCCGGGAAAGCGGGTCAGCGCGAGCAGCGCCCCGAGCGGCATGCCCGCTAGCGCCGCCAGCGCCACCGCGGACAGGCTGACGGCAAGCGAAAGCCGCACGATCGCGAGCAGCGTCGGATCGCCGGTGAGGATCAATTGCCAGGCGCTGAATTGGTCGGGCATCGCCGTCTCCATCCGCCTTGTTCGGCAAGAATTTCATCGTTTGTCAATTAGTTGAAGAGAAACAGAAATATGCATACAAATGCAGGATGGAGTTTTTGACCACCAGCGAGGCCGCCGCCTACGTCCGGCTCGGGGAGCGCAAGCTCTACGAACTCGTGACATCGGGCGCGATCCCCTGCAGCAAGGTGGCGGGCAAGTGGCTGTTTCCGCGTCACGAGCTGGACCTCTGGGTGCTTTCGGGGCTGGCGCGACCCGCCGGCATGATCGCGACCGACCCGCCGCCGATCGTCGGCGGCAGCCAGGACGATCTGCTGGAATGGACCCTGCGCGAATCCGGGTCCGGCCTTGCCTCGCTCACCGAGGGCACCGCGCGCGGCGTCGATCGCCTGCAGCGCGGTGAAGTGATGGCCGCGGCTGTCCACTTTCACAGCGATGCCATTTCCAGTGATTCAGGCGACGAAGCCAATATCGCAACGGTGCGCGCGATGCCTGACCTGCATGATGCGGTGCTGGTCGCCTTCGCGCGGCGCGAGCAGGGTCTTCTGGTCGCACCGGGTAATCCGAAACATCTGCATAGCCTGGCCGATGTTGTTGCCACCGGCGCGCAAATGGCCGTCAGGCAGCCCGGCGCGGGTGCGCAGATGCTGCTCGACGTGCTGCTGAGGCGCGCCGGCGCGGTACATAAGGATCTGCGCCGACTGGAGCCGCCATGCCTCACGGGTCCCGATCTCGCCGCTGCGATCCGCACCGGCAAGGCGGATTGCGGCATCGCCACCCGCGCGGCGGCGAGATCGGCGGGCCTCGATTTCGTCCCGCTGCTTTGGGAAAATTTTGATTTGTTGATGCGGCAGCGCAGCTATTTCCGGCCACCGATTCAGGCGCTGATCGGCTTTATCGGGCAGAAGCGGCTGAAACAGCGCGCCGCGGAACTGACCGGCTACGACACGACGCCCGCCGGCCAAATCCGCTTCGCCGCCTGAGCCCGTCAGTTCTGTTGACGCGGGCTGCAGAATAATTGCAAGAACGTCCCACCGGCGGAGCTTGGGCTCCCGGTCAAGCAATACGGCCAATGCGCCCAATGATAACGGGAGGACAGTTTTGATTTCAGCCAGAAAATTATTCGTGCTCGGGGCATTCGCAGCCGCCGTCTTATCATCACAGGCGGCACTCGCCCAGATCTCGGACGATGTGGTGAAGATCGGCGTCCTCACCGACATGAACGGGCCGGCGTCGACGCCCACCGGCCAGGGTTCCGTCACGGCGGCACAAATGGCAGTCGACGATTTCGGCGGCAAGGTGCTGGGCAAGCCGATCAGCGTGATCGTCGGCGATCATCAACTCAAGCCGGATATCGGCGCCGGCATCGCGCGGCGCTGGTACGACGTCGATCAGGTCGACCTGATCGTCGACGTGCCGGTGTCGGCGGTAGGGCTGGCCGTACAGAGTATCGCCAACGACAAGAAGAAACTGTTCATCACCCATTCGACGTTAGCTGCGGACTTCCACGGCAAGTTCTGCTCGCCCTATGCGATCCAGTGGGTGATCGACACCCGCGCGCTTGCGGTCGGCACCGCGCAGCAGGTCGTAAAGCGTGGCGGCGACAGCTGGTTCTTCATCACCGACGATTACGCCTTCGGGCACTCGCTTGAAAGGGACGCCGCCGCCGTCGTCATCCGGACCGGTGGCAAGGTGCTCGGCTCGGTGCGGCCGCCGTTTGCCACGCCCGACCTGTCGTCGTTCATCCTTCAGGCGCAGGCCTCGAAGGCCAAAATCATCGGCATCGCCGGCGGGCCGCCGAACAACATCAACGAAATCAAGACCGCCGCCGAGTTCGGCGTTTTCAAGGGCGGGCAGCAGATGGCCGCCCTGCTGGCGCTGATCACCGACATTCATTCGCTGGGGCTTCCGGCCGCGCAGGGCTTGCTGCTGACGACATCGTTCTACTGGGACATGGACGAGAAGACCCGCGAATGGTCGAAGCGTTACTTCGCCAAGATGAACCGGATGCCGACGATGTGGCAGGCCGGCGTCTATTCGTCGGTCATGTACTACCTCAACGCCATCAAGGACACCGGCACCGATGAGCCGCTGAAAGTCGCGGCCAAGATGCGCGAGAAGCCGATCGAGGATTTCTTCTCCCGCAACGGCAGGCTGCGCGAGGACAATCTGATGGTTCACGATCTCATGCTGGTCGAGGTCAAGAAACCGGAAGAGTCGAAATACCCGTGGGACTATTACAAGATCCTGGCGACGATTTCCGGCGAGGATGCGTTCGGGCCGCCGGATCCGGCGTGCGCGATGGCGAAGAAGTGACTGCGTAGCAGTCATTCCGGGATGGTCCGAAGGACCAGACCCGGAATCTCGAGATTCCGGGTTCGCTTCGCGCCCCGGAATGACACGTCGCCCTTCGAGACGCGCGCCAAGTGGCGCGCTCCTCAAGGTGAGGGTCACCTCACCACCCCGATCTCGCGAAAATATTTGAGCACGCCGGGATGAATCAATTCCAGGCTCGGTGCGGCGGCAATCGTGTTCGCGGCGGTGGTTTCGCAGGCTTGCGCTAGTTTCTTGCACAATGCGCTTTCGGCCCCATGCAGCGTTCGCGCCAGCCGATAGGCGACGTCATCGGGCAGACTCTCGCGCGCCAGAACAAAGCTCCATGAGCCGACCGAATTGATTGATACGCTCTGGTTGGGATAGCTGCCGGCTGGCACGGTCAGCGGCTTGAGAAAGCTGTGCTTGGCCCTGATGCGCGCGATCTCGTCGGCATCCGGCGCGATGAAACGGGCGCCGCCGGGGCTCGCCGCCACGGCCGCAAATCCGGGCCAGCCGATGCCGGCGCCCCAAAGGGCTGCGACCCTTCCGTCCTGCACCATCGCCGGGCCGTCGCCGGCGCGATCGAGATAGACGGCTTGGAAATCCTCATCCTGCTTCAGGCCGAGACCGTCGAGCACATAGCGCGACAGGATCACCAGACCGGAGCCGCGCGCACCGAACGCGACCGGCTTGCCTGCGAGATCGTGGATGTTCTTGTAGGGGCTGTCGGCGCGCACCACGAACATGCCGGGGCTCGAATACATCGCGGTCAGAATCTTGAGATTGGTCCGCGGCCGCCCAATCCCGGCGAAGGCTTCATAGGCCGGTTCTCCAGTGACCAGCGCGATGTCGAGCTGGCCTGCTTCCAACAGCGGGATATTCTCGGTGCTTCCCTTGGTGTCGCGCGGCTCGATCGAGAGCGTCGGATCGGCCTCGTTCAAAACTTCCGCAAAGGCGTTGCCGTAGAGCGGAAAACCGCCGCCCGGCGTCGCCGTCCCCAGGCTGATCGTGGTCGCTTGAATCGCCTTGCCTCCATCTTGCGCCGCGGCGCTGCCCGCCAGCATCACGACGCCGGCGCAAATGATACGAGCGATGTTCATACCCGGTTCCATGCAGGGCTGCCCGTCAAAAGGCAATGTAGGCAAGTGCTGATTTGTATGAAAGCATGGCTGCGACTGATGTCAAAAGCACAGTTGTGTCGACGCCGTGTTCGGCGGCAGCGACACAGATATCACGGGGGAAATGATGATCGCAGTTTTTCGCGCCGCCACTTTCGGTCTGGTTTTTCTGGCGAGCCTCGCAAGCAGTGTCGCGCCGACCTTTGCTGCCGACTATCCGAACCGGCCGGTACGCTGGCTGATCGGCTTCACCGCCGGCGGTCCGGTCGATACCGTGGCACGCATTATGGCCCAGTGGCTGGCGGAGCGTTTCGGCCAGCAGTTCGTGGTGGAAAATCGCGCCGGCTCCGGCGGCAATCTCGCGGCCGCGGCCGCGATCAATTCGCCGCCCGATGGCTATACGCTTTTGTTCGTCGCGCCCAACAACGCCATCAGTACCTCGCTATACAAGAAGCTGCCGTATGATTTCATCCGGGACACCGTTCCGGTCGCCAGCATCATGCAGCTGACCAACATGATGGTGGTGCCGACATCGCTGCCGGTCAAAACCGTCCAGGACTTCGTCGACTACTGCAAGGCCAATCCGGGCAAGGTTTCCTATGCCTCCTCGGGCAACGGCACCTCGGTCCATATGTCGGCGGAATTGTTCAAGGCGCTGACCAAGGTCGAGATGACGCACGTGCCTTATCGCGGCTCGTCTGCCGCGATGCCCGATCTGATTTCCAACAAGGTGCAGGTGCTGTTCGACAACCTGCCTTCGGCGCTGGAGCAGGTGCGCGGCGGCACGCTGCGCGGGCTCGGCGTCACCTCGCCGCAGCGCTGGCCGGGCGTGCCGGATATCCCGGCGGTCGCCGAAACCGTGCCCGGCTTCGAGTCGGTCGGGTTCTACGGCATCTCCGCGCCGAAGGGCACGCCGCCGGAGATCGTGGACATTCTCAACAAGGCGGTCGGGGACGCGCTGAAGGATCCGAAACTGGTCGCGCGATTGGCCGATGTCGGCGGAATCCCGAAGCCGATGACGCCAGCCGAATTCGGCAAGCTTGTTGCCGACGAGACCGAGAAATGGCGCAAGGTGGTCGAGTTCGCCGGGGTGTCGGTGGATTAGGCGCCGAAGCCGTTGGGCACGGCAGCAACGCGGCAGCGGTCACCGTCGCCCGCCACCGGGTCGGCGCGAGGCGCCGCCCGATGACAGGCTCCAGCGGGCGATCCAGTAAACACTGACGTCCGTAATTCATTCCAGAAACCGCGGCGTACTGGATACCTCGCTTTCGCAGGGCATGACAGCAACAAGAAACGCAGCATTGCCGGATCGCCAGCCGCATTGTAAGGGGTGGCGGCACCGTTGCGTGCCGCTTTAAGCGGCAGCTTGCGGCGGGGCCTGTAGCTCAATGGTTAGAGCCGGCCGCTCATAACGGTCTGGTTCCTGGTTCGAGTCCAGGCAGGCCCACCAATGATTGCAGGGGTTT
>Ga0307308_10000300_pt1 | contig 16862 bp, 15 predicted proteins | sample ER_DNA_195_FD_194501 | JGI IMG/M metagenome (GOLD analysis project Ga0307308, IMG submission 194501) | Bulk soil microbial communities from the East River watershed near Crested Butte, Colorado, United States - ER_DNA_195 | ecosystem: Environmental > Terrestrial > Soil > Floodplain | place...
TTCTCGCCGCATACGGGCCGTTCTACTACGGCAAGGACCGGCGCGCGGCGTTCGCGGCCGTCGGCACGCTGACACTCATCGTGGCTAGGGTCTGGGAGCCGTCCGCGTCCGTCATCACGATCGGCGTGCTGAGAACGGCGGTCGGGCCGCTGATCGCGCTCTACTACACCGCGCGGCACGAGGTCCTGCAGGGCCTGCGCGACCGGGCCGAACACGCCGAGCAAGAACGCTACCTGCTCGCCGAGCAGGCCAGGGCCGAGGAACGGGCCCGGCTCGCAGGCGAAATGCACGACGTCGTGACGCACCGGGTCAGCCTGATGGTCTTGCAGGCAGGCGCGCTCGGTATCACCGCCAAGGACGAAGCGACCAGGCAGGCCGCGGAAGAACTGCGGGCCGCGGGCTGCCAGGCGCTGGATGAGCTGCGAGATCTGGTCGGCATCTTGCGGACCGAGCCCGATGGCGATCAGACGCCGTCAACGCCGGGGCTGCCCGCGCTGATCGCCGAGTCCACGGCCGCCGGCGCCCTCGCCGAGCTGGCCGAGGACGGCGACCCCGCGCTCGCCTCGCCGGTCGTGGGGCGCACGGTGTACCGGATCGTGCGCGAGGCGCTCACCAACGCCCGCAAGCACGCCCCGGGCGCGCCCGTGCTCGTCCAGATCGGCTACCGCGAGTCGCAGGTCAGGGTCGTCGTCAGCAACGGGCCGGCCACGCGAAGCGGGGACAGCGAGCTGAGCGGCACCGGATCCGGCCTTGGCCTGGCCAGCCTGCGCCAGCGCGTCGAGCTCATGCACGGCACGTTGCGGGCCGGGCCAACGCCGGACGGCGGGTTCCGGCTAGAGGCCGTGTTGCCCGCGTACGTCCCGACAGCTGAGCCGACCGAGCGCACCGAACGGGCGGCGGAGCAGCCCGTCCCGGCCGCGCGACCCGCATGATCCGGGTAGTCGTCGTCGACGACGAGCCGATGGTCTGCGCGCACCTGCGCACGATTCTCGGCTCGTCTGGTGACATCGAGGTCGTGGACGAGGCTCACGACGGAGCGGCCGGGGTCGAGGCCGTCGTCCGCAGCCGGCCCGATCTGGTGCTCATGGACCTGCGCATGCCCGGCGTGGACGGCCTCACCGCGATCGAGCGGATCGGCAAGCTCGCCGACCCGCCCGTCGTGGTCGTGCTGACCACCTTCGACGCAGATCAGTATGTGCTCCGCGCGCTGCGCGCCGGCGCGGCCGGGTTCCTCGTCAAGTCGACGCCGCCGGCCGACCTGATCGGGCTGGTGCGGGTAGCGGCGGACGGGCATACTGTGCTCTCCCCCGCTGCTGCCCGGCGCCTGGTCGCTGCGTCCACCGACAGCCAGCCGGCCCGCGAGCACGCCCGCAAGCTCGTCGGCACGCTGACCGAGCGAGAGGCCGAGGTATTGGGCTGCCTCGGTGAGGGACTGTCGAATGCCCAGATAGCCAGTCGGCTGTACCTGTCCGAGGCGACGGTCAAGGGATACGTGTCGCGCATGCTCGTCAAGCTCGGCTGCGCCAACCGGACCCAGGCAGGGCTGCTCGCACACGACGCCGGGATCGTGAGGCCCGGAGAGTCCAACCACGGTCATCGCATCGGGTAGGCGTGTCCGGGATCGGATCAAGTCGCAGTAGGGGCGAAGGAGGAGGGCCGACCGGCGAGCACGTAACCAGCGACAGCACGGAATTCCGTCTGACGCCTCCCGGCCGTCAGCGTCAGGGGCCCTGCTGCGGAGCGAAGCGGAGGCGGCAGACCGGCCGTTACTATCGGCCGATGAGTGACGAACTGTTCGTCCCAGCGGATTTCGCAGTGCCCGACGGGCTGACGGCTGGGCAGTTCCGGCTGGAACCACTCGGGCCCCAGCACAACGCCGCGGACTATGCCGCATGGACGGCCAGCATCGACCACATCCGGGCGACCCCCGGATTCGCTGGTACGGGCTGGCCTCATCCGATGAGCCTGGCGGACAATCTCCGCGACCTCGAACGCCATGCGCAGGACTTCGCTGAACGCCGCGGGTTCACCTACACCGTGCTCAGCAGCGCCGACGGCGATGTCATCGGCTGCGTATACATCTACCCGCTGCCTGGCGACAGCCAAGAGGGCAGCAGTACGGGCGGACAGCATGCACGGGTCACGTCCTGGGTGCGCGCCGACCACGCGGTCCTCGACCCGGTGCTCTACCGTGCGGTCCTGGCCTGGCTGGAACACGGCTGGCCGTTCCGCTCCCTCGAGTACGAGCCACGCGCATAACCACCCCACGTCAGCCCTGGCTCCTCGCCTACCGTGACTGGACCGCCTCGAGTCCGCCGTGCTCGGCGCCCTCGTCTGGCTTCCGGTCTGGCTTCCGAGGCTCAGCCGGTGCGCTCGGCCAGCGAGACGATAATCCCCTCCGGACCCCGGACATAAGCCATCCGCCAAGAGCCCTCGTACTCGCCGATGCCACCGACCAACCGGTAGCCGTCCGTGGCCGCCCGATCAACGGCCGCCTGCAGGTCATGGACCTCGAAGGCCACGTTGCGCAATCCCAGCTCGTTGGCGGGGGCAGCCGGCGAACCGGGCAGGTGGTCTGGCCGGGCGAAGCTTGAAAGCTCCAGCCGCGTGCCCCCGTCAGGCGGTTGCAGCATCACGATCTCGGTCCGAGAGCCGGGAATGCCGATGATGTGTCCAGGAACTCGCCCTCGACGAACATCCTGTTCTCGACCTCTAGGCCCAGTCCTATGAAGAACGCCGTCACGGTGTCGAGGTCCGCGACAGTGATGCCGACGTGATCGAAGCGTCGTACGTGTGACATAGGGGCCCATCCTCCGGTTGTCGTTGGGCGGTGGTTCCGCCACGGTGGAACTCCAGCGCAACGGTCAGGACGTCTTGGTGCCGGCGAGGTAGGAGTGGACAGCGGAGATCACCACGGACCCCTCGCCGACCGCTGAGGCCACCCGCTTGACCGACCCAGCGCGAACGTCACCGACAGCGAACACTCCGGGCACCGACGTCACGAAGCCGTCGCGGGTGACTACGAACCCTTTGGCGTCGAGCTCGACGCCCACCGCGTGCAGCCAGGTCGTGCTTGGGTCCGCGCCAATCATCAGGAACAGACCGGCTGCGTCGAGCCGGACGTCCCGCTCGAGGACGTGGTCCCGCCAGTCCAGCGCGATCAGCCGGCTCGTGCCATGGACCGCGGACAGCTCCGAGCGAGGGTGGACGGTGACCCGCTCGTGGTGAGTGAGGCGCTGCGCCAGGTATGTCGACATCGTGTCGCGGAGGTCGTCACGGCGGATCAGGACGTGAACCTGGCCGGCGTGCCGTGCCAGGAACAGGGCGGCTTGGCCGGCCGAGTTGGCGCCCCCCACCACGACGGCGTTCCGGCCGGAGACCACCTTGGCCTCGAGCTCGCTCGCGGCATAGTAAACGCCGCGTCCCTCGAGGTCAGCCAGGCCAGGCACTTCCAGACGCCGATACCGGACACCGCTGGCGATGATCACGGCGCAAGCCACGATGTCGTGCTCGTCGTCGAGCCGGACGCGGAAGCCTCCGGACACCTGCGACAGCCCCGTGACGGAGCGGGGGGACACCAGCCTCGTCCCGAACTTGACGGCCTGCAGCATCGCGGCCCGTGCCAGCTCCGCCCCGGAAACGCCCCGGGGAAAGCCGAGGTAATTCTCGATCCGCGACGAGCTGCCGGCCTGGCCCCCGATGGCGACGTCCTCGACGACGACCACGTCCAGCCCCTCCGAGGCCCCATAGACGGCGGCCGCCAGCCCCGCTGGTCCGGCGCCCACCACGAGCAGGTCACATCGAGAGTCGTCGGAAAGGCACCACAGGTCGATCCCGAGCGCAGTCGCCAGATCGCGCATCGTCGGTGCGGTCATTACCCGCCGCTCTCCCGTCACCACAACCGTGCCCGCCTCAGGCAGCGCAGTGGTCTTCGCCAGCTCTGACCAAGCCGACGCATCCGAGCGCAGCACCGTCCGGTACGGGAGCTGGTTGCGCTCGGCGAACTCCTGAAGCCGGTGCAGGTCGCGGTCGTCGTCTCCGGCGAGCACGAGACCGCCCTCCCCCAATCTCTTCAACAAACGCCGCCGGGCGTCGAACGCGGAGAGCAGGACATCGCTCAGCTCCCCCGAGATCTCCACGAGCCGGCGCAACTCCTCGACCCGCACCCGAAGCACCGCGGTCTCCTCCATGGCCACACCTGGGAGGAAGGCCCGCTGCCCCATCAACATGCCCAGCTCGCCGACGAAGTCGCCTTCCTCGACGACAAAGACCACCCGGTCGTCCCGGCGATCCAGGAGAAGTACGCCGCCGGCGAGGACGAAGTACAGGTCGTAGGAGTCACCGGTGTCCCACAACAGCTCGCCGGGCTCGGGATGCAGCACCTCACCGGCCGACCGCAGCAGGTCTAGAGCGCGTTGGCTGAACACCGGCCAGGCCAGCGCATCGACATCGTCCTGCCACCGGGACGAGTAGCGGGTCTGCTCGTCGGGCACGGGGATGCTGCTCATGCGTCTCCTTCACCTGGTAAACGGATCGATCCAACACTCTCATCAGGCTCATCGGGGCAGTCATGTCGTCCATGCAAGAAGCCCTGCGCACGCTCATCGGCACTATGCGGGTGATCCGGTCGGCCGCTACTCCACACCAGATCGACCGGAGCTGCGCGCCTCAACTGATGAGCGCTGTAAACTCTGCGGCCGCTCCGAACGGCGGGCCGGCCAGCCGGCGTCCATGGCTCCTGGGCTCTGCCCAGCCTCCAGTCAGTTCACCCCTGGGCGCATGCCACCGCGGCCCTTACCCGGTGCCTGCTACCTGGTTATGGCATACGGTGAGGTCCCGGGCCTGCCGTACCGAGGGCGAGGCGGATGCTGCCGGTCTGGTCAAGTCAGGCAGGCTGTGGTTATGACTCTGGGGACACGGCCCAGGCAGCGGCTGACCCTCGCGGTGGCGTGCATGGCTCAGGGCATGATGGTGCTCGACGTCCTGATCGTGAGCGTCGCCCTTCCGGCCATGCAGCGTGAGCTTCACCTTTCGCCTGCCGGGCTGGAATGGGTCGTCAGTGGCTACGCCCTGGCCCTGGCCGCTTTGATACCAACAGGCGGCGCGCTTGGTGATCATTTCGGGCGCAAGCGCATTTTCGTGAGCGGTGTCACCCTGTTCACGCTGGCCTCGATCGGCTGCGCGCTGTCGGTTTCGGGCGCCATGCTGGTCGGCTTCCGGGTGATCCAGGGAATCGGCGGCGCCGTGATGTCGTCGTCGACCCTGTCGCTGATCTCCGAGGCTTACCCCCCGGATGCCAGGACCGGCCCGATCGGGCTGTGGGCCGCGGTAAGCGGCCTGGCCGTCGCGGGTGGCAGCGTGCTCGGCGGCTTGCTGCTCAGCGTATTTCCCTGGTCATCGATCTTCTGGGTCAATGTCCCGATCGGTGTCGTGACAGTGATCATCTGCCTGGCCGCTGTCAGGGAGTCCCGTGAGCCGGTACCTCGCTCCTTCGACGTCCCGGGGGTCGCGCTGAGTGCCTCTGGCTTGCTGCTGCTGACCTTCGGGTTCGTCGACTCCTCTGACATCGGCTGGCATTCTCCGGTGCCGGCCGTCTGCGTGGCCGGCGGTATTGTGGTCCTGGTCGTCTTCGTTGCGTGGGAACGCACGGCCGCGGCCCCGATGGTGCCCCCTGCGTTGCTGCGAACCCGGGGCTTCGGCTGGGCATGTGCGGTATACCTCCTGGCCTATCTGGCCTTCTCGGGATTCATCTACTACGTCACGCTGTTCTTCCAGAACATCGAACAGTGGTCCGCGCTACGCACCGGCCTGTCCTGGCTGTTCTTCTGTATCCCGTACTTCGTCGTGGCCCAGCTCGGAAAGCGTCTCGCACGATGGCTACCCGCAGCCCGGGCGGTGGGGTCGGGCTGCTTCATCGCCGCCGCCGGCATGCTCGGGATGAGCCAGCTGACAACGACAACACCGTTTTCGTGGCCCGCAGCGTGCTACATCGTGGTGGGTGTGGGCTTCGGCCTGATGGTCCCGGCGGGCTCGTCCGCGGCTATGGCCGAGGTTCCCTCGGGATCATCCGGGATCGGCTCGGCCCTGTTCAACTCCTGTCGCCAGATCGGCACGGCCATGGGGCTGGCGATCTTGGGATCCGTCGCCGCCAGTGTGATCTTGGCCGAATGGCACCGGCGTGCCGCATCTTTCCCGCCGGCCGAACGGCAGCCGGCCTCACAGCTCGCTGCTGATGTCGCGGGCGGCCAGGCTCACCTGGTCGCCGCGTCCGCCGGGCAGGACCTGCTCGGCCCGGCGATTGCGTCATTCCTTAGCGGCTTCGAGGCCGTCCTGCTTCTGGCCGGCGTGATCCTCGCCGCCGCCGGCGTGGTCGGCATCCGAGGCCTCCGGCATTTGCAGATGCCCGGGTCCTCGCAACCCCGATGACAGGCGCGAGCGCGAACAGGTGACCCCGGCACCCGCTCCCCGACCAGAGCGGCAAACCTTTCCCCGCATTCAAAGATGTACATCTCGCCTAGATTAATGACGTACTGCTAAAGATCGGATTCTTGCTATGGCGATCGAAGATCAGATACATAACAACCGATCTGAATGTCAAATCTCGTAATCGCTGAGGGACTGCGCGCCACCCATGAGGCGGTTCAGGCGCAGTTCTTTGGTACTGCCTGTTGTGACAGGTACATGGTTCGCCGGGGCAGAGCGGTGTCCCGGCGATGTCGCTGTCCTCAACGCGTCGGCGCCTGTTCCGCCGCCGGCCGGCTGGCTCCGTGCGCGGGAACGGGCGGGCCGGCGCGGCCGCTCTAGAGTGGCGTGGTGAGCTTGTTCGTGGCGGATGACACGGTGCTGGTCGCCGACGGCGGCCTGGCGACCGAGCTCGAGGCGCGGGGGAACGACCTGTCCGACTCGCTGTGGTCGGCGCGGCTGCTGCTGGACGCGCCGGAACAGATCACCGACGCGCACCTGGCGTTCTTCCGGGCCGGGGCCGTGATCGCGACGTCGGCGAGCTACCAGGCATCCTTCGAGGGGTTCGCGCGCCGGGGCCTTGATCGCGGTCAGGCGGCCGGGCTGATGCGGCGCAGCGTGGATCTGGCCCGGGCCGCACGCGACCAGATGGCCGCAGACGGGCGGGCGCGGTGGGTGGCCGCCTCGGCCGGGCCGTACGGCGCGGCGCTGGCGGACGGGTCAGAGTACCGGGGGCGGTACGGGCGCAGCGTGCGGGAACTGGCGGCGTGGCACCGGCCGCGGCTGGAGGTGCTGGCCGAGGCCGGGCCCGATGTGCTCGCGCTGGAGACGGTACCCGATATTGACGAGGCTGAGGCGCTGATGACCGCGGTCGCCGGGCTGGGGATCCCGGCCTGGCTCAGCTACAGCATCGCCGGCGGCCGCACCCGCGCCGGGCAGCCGCTGGCCGCGGCGTTCGCGGTCCCCGCCGGCATGCCGGACGTCGTGGCGGTGGGGGTCAACTGCTGCGCGCCGGCTGACGTGCCGGCGGCCATCGCCATCGCCCAGGAGGTGACGGGCAAGCCGGTGATCGTGTATCCCAACAGCGGCGAGCAGTGGGACGCGCGCCGGCGTGCCTGGACGGGACAGTCCCGGTACTGTCCCGCGCAGCCGCGGCAGTGGATATCGGCGGGAGCGAACATCATCGGCGGATGCTGCCGGGTCCGGCCCGCCGACGTCGCACAGATCACCCGCACCGCCCGCAGCACGCCGCCAGGTAACGCATAACCGCTGACGCTGACTGAATGCCACGTCACGAGCCACTGATGAGCTCCCCGTATGGCCACATAGAACGCCGATTACAAGCGTCAGGTGAACTCGCCGGGTTGCTGCGCTTGAGCGCGCAGATTATTCGTTCCGGTGCCGCATCCGACCCAGCTGCCTGCAGCAGGCGATAGGTAGTTGCTAATGGCCGGGTGGCGGTCCCGGTGTTTGCACGCGCACCTCGAGGACCCGTTTGCCCGCGCCTGGCGGGTCATCACCCGATTACCTGGGCGGATTCGGCGCGTTTCACGGACGCCAGGCCGGTGCGGCGCAGCTGGCTGACCTCGGCGCTCGACAGTTCTGTCAGTCGCTCGAGCAGGCCACACAGACCACCCGTTCGGGCAGGGCACCCTGGCCACGCTGGCGACCAGGTTGCCGCGCATATCGGGGGTATTTGAGTGCTTCCGCTGACCAGAGCTGGTTACCGGGTGCCTGACTGGCCTGGGACGGGCCTGCCACGGGTATGCCAGCGCCGGTCTCCGCTGTCCGGGCCGGGCGGGGGCCGGGCCCGTGCGTATGCATCCTCAAGATTGCCCCGGGCCGCGCCGTGACAGATGTCATCTGCAGGTGGTGTCATCCGGCAATGGCGCCGCCAGCCCCGTGCCTACGACAGTAGAGACACACGGAACCCGCTCACGGCGGCACCAGACAAAGGCCAGGAACCGGTGAACATCATGACCAGGAATTACCGTCCCACTACGATGAGGGCCTCCGACGCAGACCGTGACGCGGTGGTCTCGGACCTCAGCGAGCACTTCCAGGCGGGCAGGCTGACAGCCGCAGAACTCGACGAGCGAACCGGGCGGGCGCTGACCGCGCGGACCTGGGGCGAGCTCACAGAACTTGCCTCCGACCTTCCCGCCCTGCGGCCCGCAGCCCCGCCAGCCACCCCCGCCGCCGGCAGGCCGCAGCCGCCGGCCGGGCACACCCCACCAGTGATGGCCGCCGTGCTGGCAGGCCTCGCGATCGCTGCCGTCGTCCTAGTTCACGCGGTCCACGGCGGGTGGGGCCTGATCTGGCTGCTCTGGCCCGCGCTGCTCATCGCGCGCCGCGTGATCTGCCACTGAGGCATACCCCGGCCCTACGGGCATAGGATTGTCATGTCGGCCGTGTCCCAGACGCGGCAGCTGGCAGTCATCGGGCACCTCCCGGCCGGGCTGGAACCGGGAAGCTGGGTCAGTCCGGCCCCGCAGCTCAACGGAAACCCACCCTAAACCCTCCGGTCCGGTCACGCTGCGCCGGCGACAAGCGAGAGGCATGCCTAGGCAGCCGACCCGCGAACGCCCCATGCCGAATAGGAATGCCTATCGGGGCATAGGCATGTGTGAGTTCCTGCGCGCAGATTATCCGTTCGGATGCGGGGTGGCATAGCGGATGGCGGCCGTCGGCCCGCAAGTCGGTCACCGCGCGCCAGGGAACGACCACGAGGCATCCGGACTGACAGGTCATCCAGAGTCCTGCCGCTGGCCGGCGAGGCCGTACAAGAGCAGCCGGGTCAAGGTGTCGATGGCTTCCTCGTCGCCGAGCGGCCGGCCGATGGGTTCCCCGCCGCCCGCGATCCATACCTGGCAGAAGCCCTCGAGCAGGGCGTTGAAGGCGGATGCCAGCACCGCGGGGTCGCCTGGCAGGGCATGGCCTGTATCGCGCAGTCGCTCAAGATGCCGCCGCATGGTGGCGAGCCCGGCGTGCCGCATCGCGGCAAGGCTCTTAGTGAACGCCGGGTCGACCTGGGCTGCCTCGCCGAGCGCGCGGATCTCCGGGAGATGCGCACGGTAGGTGTGCCAGTAGACGGCCACCCGGGCGCGCAGGGCCGACTCTTGTGACAGGTCGTCGCCCGCCGGATCGCCGGCTAGCTCCGCCCCTGCCTGCGCCAGCCAGTCGGTCAGCAGTGCCCGCAGGACGTCGTCCTTGCCGGCGAAGTGCTTGTAGAAGGAGCCCGCCGAGCGGCCGGCCTCGGTCGTGATGTCGGTGATCTTGGCGCCGTGATAGCCGTTGCGGGCGAATACCCGCCGGGCCGCCTCCTTGAGCGCGACCTCGGTCTGCGCCGCCTGGGCCTTGCGGCTGGTCCCTGGTCCGGCTGGCATCACGGCAACCCCTTTGACAGGCGCGATCAGATCAGTGAATATAGTTTCATCGAATCTGATTTCATCGAATCTTGATTTACCCTAGTTTAGCCAAGGAGACTAAGTGAGCGTTTGATAATTCAGCGGATGCCCGTCCGTGACGGGTTTGCCCGGGGTTGCGGCGTGTCGTGCCGTGGAGATGGACGGGCGCGGGCCCCGTGTTTCCCGATGTGTGAAGACCAGAAAAACACCAGGGCCCGCGCATGCCCAGGGTATGCGCCGGGCCGGAGACTATCCCAGTGACCTGACCGATGCTCAGTGGCAGGTCATCAGCCCGTATCTGCCAGCTGAGGTGCCCGGGCGGCGGGGCCGGCCGCGGGTCTGGCCGCTGCGCCGGATCGTCGAGGCGATCTTGTACCTGGACCGGGCCGGGTGCGCCTGGCGTTACCTGCCGGACAGCTTCCCGCCCTGGGCGACGGTGTACGGGTACTTCGCGGCCTGGCGCGATGACGGCACGCTGGCCCGGCTGCACGACGCGTTGCGCGCCCGAGTCCGCGCGGCGGCCGGGCGGGATGCCGAGCCGACCGCGGCGGTGATCGACTCCCAGTCGGTCCGCGCCGCCGACACCGTGCCCAGGTCCACCCGGGGGTGGGATAACGCCAAGAAAGTGAACGGCAGGAAACGGCACATCGCGGTGGATGCGATGGGCCTGCTGCTGGCCGTGGTGATCACCGCCGCGTCCGTCCAGGACCGCGACGCCGCCCGGCCGCTGCTGTGGAACCTGCACCGCACCTCCCGCCGCATCCGGCTGATCTGGGCCGATGCCGTCTACACCGGCAAGCTGAGCGCCTGGGCCGCCAGCATGGAGATGACCCTGCAGATCGTGCCCCGGCGCAACCCGCACGCGTTCGAGGTCCTGCCCCGCCGGTGGGTCGTCGAGCGCACCTTCGCCTGGATCAGCAAGCACCGCCGCACCGTCCGCGACTACGAACGCCTCCCGGCCAGCCACGAAGCCATGATCTTGTGGGCCATGACCGCCCTCATGGCCTGCCGCCTGACCCAGCCCGCCCATTTATCAAACACTCACTAAGCTTAAGTTTTAACCTGATTTCTACTCATAGTGGTGGTTATATGGTCTATTCGCTCATATATCTGATTGTGGGGTAAGGAACGGCCGTTCCCTTCATGCTGGGTGTTGCGACACATCCCGTCACGAAAGGAAACGGCCGTGCTTCATACCCTGCCACGGCCTGGTTCCGGGCTGCAAACGCTTCCCGGAACCGGGCACGTCCCGCTTCCGGCGTGCCCGGCCGTCCAGGCCCCGGATCCGGGCGTGTTCACGGCCGCGGTCGCCCGTTACCGGGCGATGGAGCGGCTGCGGGAGTTCCGGTCCCGGCTGTATGACTGCCTGGCGCGGCGGCCCGATGCCCTGTTCGAGCTCGCCGACGCCGTGCTGTGCGCGGATCACGCGGTGACGTCGCTGGTGCGGCTGTGCCTGGAGCCGGAGTTCACCCGGGGCCATGGCGCCCTGTATGACGCGCTGTCCGCCGGGCGGATCGATGACGAGAGGCTGTTCTCTCTGCTGGCGTCGGAGCTGCCGCAGGCCGTGGACGGGCCGGAGGCACTCGCGTGGATCGCGGAGCGCGATGTGATCGATCACGGGCTGCTGGGCAAAGCGCTGGCCGGCCTGTCCCCGGACGATGCCGGGCAGGTGCGGGACGCGTGCGCCCGGTGGAGCCGGCTGCGGTTCGCCGTCGATGCGACCGCTTACCCGCGGCCGGACGCGTGGTGCTCGCCGGGCCGGGAGCATGTGCACAACGGCGCCTGCCACTGCAGGGGCTCCAGCAAGACCGCGCCCGGCTGGGAGTACCAGTTCACTGCGGCGGTCGGGCACCTGCGCACCGCGTGGGCCGCCCTGCTCGACGTAGCCCGCACCACGCCCGCGACCCGCAGTGCCCAGACGATCGCGCAGGTCAGGAACGTGCTGCGCCGCCTGCGCGCCGCCAGGCCCGGCCGGGAGTCCGCGCCGCTGTTCGTCTTCGACGCCGGCTACAGCGCCGCCGCCCTCACCGACGGGCTGGCCGGCTGCCCGGTCCACGTCCTGGTCCGGCTCGCCGCCGGCTCGGTGTTCTATGCCGAGCCCGTCACCTGGGAAGGAAAGCACGGCCGTCCCGCTCGCCGCGGCCCGCAGGTCCACTGCCTGGAACCAGAGGACTTCGAGACAGCCGCCACGGGCGCCGGGCCGCGGGGCCGGAAGAAGCCCCTGCCCCCGAACCCGGAACCGGACGAGGAACTCATCCTGCCGGGCACCCCGCTCTACGGCACCGTCCGCGCCGAAGCCTGGCATGGCGTGCACCCCCTCATCCACGGCGACCGCGGCTGGTTCGCCGGAAGGAAGGAACTGCCGGTCCTGCGCGGCGCCCTCGTCCACGTCACCGTCGAGCGCCTGCCCGACGGCCGGGACCCGCACCGGGCCATGTGGCTGTGGCATGCCGGCCCGGGCCCCCTGTCCCTGGACGAGCTGTGGCGCGCCTACCTCGCACGCTTCGACATCGAGCACGCCTTCAAGCTCCTCAAGGGCACCCTCGGCCTGACCGCCGCGAAGGTCCGCGACCCCGGCCAGGCCGACCGCTGGGCCCGGATCCTCCTGGCCGCGCACGCCCAGCTCCTGCTCGCCCGGCCGCTGGCCGCCGACCTGCGCCGCCCCTGGGAGAAGCACCCCGACCCCGCCCGGCCGCTGGCACCAGGCCGGGTCCGCCGGGGGTTTCGCAACATCCGCCGCGAGCTGGGGACACCCGCCCGTGTCGCGAAACCCTCCTGCCCCGGGCCCGGCCGCCCCAAAGGCAGCAGCAAAGGCCCAGCACCCCGCTACCTGCTCCCAGGCGAAGCCGGCATGCCACGCACCACGAACACGACACTGACCAGGCAAAAGGTTAAAACTTAAGCTTAGTGAGTGTTTGATAAATGCCTGGATGCCCGCCGTGACGGGCCTGCGCTTCGCGGGCATGCGCGGCTCGGCTGGCCTCGGAAGATGCGGAGCAGTTGCGGGCCTGCTAAGGCGACGCTGACCTGCCTGGGTCGTGCTCGGCGGCCAGCCGCCTGGCCCGGCCATTTATGCACTCACTAGACGCGACCCCGATGGCGAGCGCATGGCGTCAAGTTAGACGATCGCGCATCAGCTTGCGACTATGGACCATTTTCTGTCGCATCACGCCGGGCTTGACTGGGCGCATGACACAGAACATGCAACAGCAACCGCTCGTACTCGTGCTCGGCGGCACCGGCAAAGTCGGCCGCCGCATCGCCGCCCGCCTCACCGACCGGGGGGTGCCGGTCAGGATCGGCGCGCGCACCGCCGCGCCGGCGTTCGACTGGAACGACCCCGCCACCTGGCGGAAAGTGCTCAATGGGGTACAGAACGTGTTCATCTCCTACGCGCCGGACATTGCGGTGCCGGGCGCACCGCAAGCCGTGGCGGAGTTCACTCAGCAGGCGGCGGCGCAGGGCGTGGCGCGCGTCGTCCTGCTGTCCGGGCGCGGTGAGCCGGAGGCCGAGGCCGCCGAACGGCTCGTCCAAGACGGACCGCTGCCGTGGACGATCCTGCGCTGCAGCTGGTTCGCGCAGAACTTCAGCGAGGCCTTCCTGCTCGACCCGGTCCTCGGCGGTGAGGTCGCGCTCCCCGTCGATGGCGTCACCGAGCCATTCGTCGACTGCGACGATATCGCCGAGGTCGCCACGGAAGCGCTCCTCGATGACCGGCACGCCGGTCAGCTCTACGAGCTCACCGGGCCGCAGCTGCTGACATTCGGCGATGCGATCCGCGAGATCGCGCGCGCCGCGAAACGGCCGATCCGGTTCACCGCCATCCCGCTCGAGGAGTTCACTGCCGGGCTTGCCGCGGCCGGACTCTCCCGGGACGAGGTGTCTCTCGTCTCTTACTTGTTCGCCACCGTCCTAGACGGCCGCAACTCCTCCCTCACCAACGGCGTGGAACAAGCGCTCGGCCGCCCGCCACGCGACTTCGCCGACTACACCCGCGAAACCGCGAAGACCGGCATCTGGAGCTCCCGATGACGACCAGGCACCCGGAGCCCACCGGGGGCAGCCAGGACGACGGCAGGGCACGACACCACCACCGTCCCGGATAATCACGGTAGTTACCGGCGGACCGGACCGGCCCGCGGACCTCAGCCTGCGGCGGCCCTCAAGCGCAGCAATTTCGCCGGCCGGTCCGGTACGCCCAGTCACGCTCATCCATATCGGCCGACGACACGCCGCAACCCGGCAAGCCTGCCACGGACGGGCATCCGCTGATTTATCAAGCACTCACTTAGGCTCGGGGGGAGCGGCCGGCGGAGGGAGAGCCGATGGGGCCGGGTGGCGAGGGCCGGGCGCCGGGCCTGTGGGCGCCGCAGCGGCGGGCGCTGACCACCGGCCTGGTCCTGACGATCACCTTCGTCGCCTCCGAGGCGCTGGCCGTGGTGACGGTCATGCCCGTGGTCGCCCGCGACCTGGGCGGCCTGCGCCTGTACGGCTGGGTGTTCAGCGCGTTCATGCTGGGCAGCGTGGTGGGCATCGTAGCGGCCGGCCGGGAGGCCGACCGGCGGGGGCCCGCGGTGCCGTTCGTGGCGGGTGTCGTGCTGTTCGGCTCCGGGCTGGCCGTGGCGGGCCTGGCTCCGTCGATGGACGTGCTGGTGGCGGGCCGGGTCCTGCAGGGCCTCGGCGCCGGCGCGGTGCCCTCGGTGGCCTACGCCACTATCGGCCGGAGCCTGCCCGATACGCTGCGCGCACGGATGATGGCGGTCCTGTCGACCGCATGGGTCGCGCCGGGGCTGGTCGGCCCGGCGATCAGCGCCGAGGTGGCGCACTTGTTCGGATGGCGCTGGGTGTTCCTGGGCCTGCTGCCGGTGGTCGCGGTGGCCGGATCCCTAGCCGTGCCCGCGCTGATCCGGCTCGGGCCGCCCGCGGCGGCTCATGCGCGGGAACACCGGTTGACCGACGGCCTGCTCACCGCGGCCGGGGCGACAATGCTGCTGGCCGGCCTCAGCCTCGCGGCCGGGTCCGGCGCGATCCTGCCCGGGCTCGCGCTGATCGCGGGCGGTGGCGTGGCCGGATTGCCCGCGCTCCGCCGGCTGGTCCCGGCCGGTACCCTCACCGGACGCCCCGGGCTGCCTGCCACCATCGCCAGCCGGGGCCTGCTGACGTTCACGTTCTTCGGCGCCGACGCCTACGTGACCCTCGCGCTGACGGCGGTGCGCCACCGCAGCCCGGTATTTGCCGGCATCGCGGTCACCGGCGCCACAGTGGCCTGGACGGCCGGCGCCTGGGTGCAGGCGCGGCTCAGTGGCGCCTGGGAAGGCCGGCGCCTGGTACGCGCCGGGCTGCTGATCATCCTGGCCGCCATCGCCGGCATGGTTCTGGTGCTGCGGCCGGCCGTGCCCGTGGTCGTGGGCCTGGCGGCCTGGACCCTGGCCGGCCTGGGCATGGGGCTGGCGTACGCCCCGCTGTCGCTGATGATGCTGCGTAACGCGCTGCCCGGGCAGGAAGGCCAGGCCTCGGCGTCGCTGAACCTGGCGGACGTGCTCGGCACCGCGATCGGCATCGGCGTGGGCGGCGCGGCCGTGGCGGCCGCCGCGGGCGGCGACTTGCGTCCGGGGATCACCGCCGCCTTCGCGGCCGCCGCCGCGGTGGGCCTGGTCGCGCTGGCCTTCACCCGCCGCCTGCCGGCCGGCCCGGTCTCGGCACCGCCGGCGGACGAACAGGTGCTCGCGCGCGCGAAGCCGCCGGGCTAACCGGTGCTCCTGCTGAATACGGGCTGGTAGCCGAGCTTCTGGCCGGACGCGGTGGGATGGTAGGACGAGCTGATCGCGAGGAGGTCCACCGAGTGCAGCCAGCGGCCCGCGTCGCATATCTCGTGCGTGGCGAACTGGCCGCGGACATCGGCGTACACGATGCCGGGATCGGCCGCCCTGGTCACGGCGGCCTGCAGGGCGGTGTCCAGGGCGTCCGCCCCCGAGTTGAGCGCGGTCCTGTCCTGGGTGCTCAGCCCGATGCATGTGCCCGACTTGGACAGGTCATACAGATCGGGGTAGCCGAGCAGGACGATCCTGGCGCTGGGCGCGCGCTGCCTGATGGCCTGCAAGGTGCTGGTGAGCCTGGCCGGCAGATCCCTGGTGACGATGGTCTTGGCGGCCGCGACGGCGCTCAGGCATGAACTGGTCGACTTGAGCACGCAGGTCTCCATCACGCCGGAGAAGCCCGCGTCGTTACCCCCGATGGTGATGCTGACCAGCGTGGTGGCCGCGCTCAGCGCGGACACCTGGCTGCCGATCACGTCGGAGGTCGTCGCGCCCGCGCAGGCTACCGAGACGAATGAGGCAGGGGAGTTGGCGGCGGCCCACTGCTCCGGGTAGGCATTCGTGCTCCGGTCACAGCTGCCGCTGGAGGAGACGTAGGACCCGGCGCCAAGGCCGGAGCTGTACGAATCACCGAGCGCGACATAGCTGACCGAGGGGGCAGCGTCCGCGGCCGGCATCACGCTCACGGCCGTGACCAGGCCAGCCGTGGTAACTGCAACTGCCGCGCTGAAAATGACACGGGAAATACGCACAATCACCCCATAGGGACCTGGGAGGGCGGTGACGATGCGCGCGCCCTTTCCTTGTACCACGCGTGAGCGGGGAGATCAATATAGTAATCAGCGCCCTGGTTAACCCCCCGCTGACCTGCGCCGGCGGTCACAACCCGGATCGGCTTCGCGGGTTCGGCCCCGTCACGGACGTACTAGCCTGCGAGGAAGCTGGCCTCGGGCTCCTGGTCCGGTCCGAGCAGGAAGTAGGCCAGGAACGTCACGCCGGCTTCCTGCGCGTCGAACCGAGCGATCCGCGCGCCCTCCGGCTCGTAGAACACGTCGCCGCGGCGGAGTACCGCCTCCGACTCTCCCTCGATCTGGAACACGGCCGATCCGTCCACGATGCTGCCGACCACGGGGCCGTTGTGCACGTGCAGACCGGCCGCCTGCCCGGGGAGTATCCT